>JAAUYG010013036.1_pt1 | contig 10074 bp, 2 predicted proteins | sample 7278091 | NCBI WGS metagenome assembly JAAUYG01 (sample SAMN14350201, study PRJNA611818) | marine sediment metagenome | isolation source: surface marine sediment (0.6m) | place: French Polynesia: Moorea | collected 2018-08
AATAAATAAATAAATAAATAAATAAATAAATAAATAAATAAATAAATAAATAAATAAAAGATACATTTTCCTTGTCATCGTACGCACTAGTTTTCGGCCCAGTTTATTTTTATAATCATGTAAAATTATGTCTCCTGACCAATTTCAATTTCTAATCGCTTTAGATTACTCTCCGTCATAACGAAAACATTGTTTTGATTATTATGGGACTTGGTGTCCTTTTATCCATGGAAAATATTTCATGCAATACTTCATGGAAACATGTCAATCCCACTACGCCGGAGTTAGCGTCCGGCAACATTTTTTTGTGTCATAGAATGGGTTTATGTTTAACAGTTACAGATAATTTGAACAGTGATGATGGCGAACTTTGATGGTTACATAATGATACCTACAAGTAGACTAATCTGGATCAGCATCCTCACTCTTCTGACCTGGCTTCTGGTACAAACGGCTGCTGTTCCTGCTGAATCGGCTATCCGCCAGTCGTGTAAAGTGGACAGCATTCCAGTACAGAGGGATTTTCAGCTAGATGCGGTATAGAGTTCTGTGTACTTTTGTAACAATACAGATTCGTTTCTAATCCTACAAAAGACAGTTTGATAAGAAAATTCGATATTTGTATAAACGCAACCCCTTATAGTTTTTCGTATTTTTATACTCTCATCTTTGTGTGAGTGCTTGGTTTATATGAATGAAACCAATAGTTAATGGATTAAACTAATCAGCAATAGTGTTTCAATTTATTTTGTAGTTTGCAATATACAACTTAGCCAGGGTGTACGTTTAGTATTTAAAATAGACACAATCCCTTTCTATTACTATTATAATCCTTCTATATCGACTATGTAAACAAAGTTATTAATTTTAAAGGGTTGGTAAGGTGAATTCATTTTCTATTATTAGACAAGTGTGTAACGTTACAAAAGGCATTTTTTTTTTAAAAAAAATTACATACCGGGTTACTCTCCATTCTTCCTTTCCCTTTAGGTAACTTTAAACACGATCTGCACACATTTCTAATATTATTTGATTGTATCCTATTTTCAGCCCCTGGTCTAATCTTGTCAAATGCACTTTCCTATATACATGCAGGGTTGTAAATTTTTTAAACATTATTTGTTTGTTATATTCAATCATAATTATTGAAGCATTACTAACTGGTACCAGTGGTAGAGAATAATAGGCTTTGTGACATGAAAGACCGTTTTAAGCTTTCTCTGGTCCAATAAAGATCCCTAATATAGAGTACGGTGAAATGGGGGTGATTTTGTACCCTTGCATTTTACTGATCGCTTCATTATTGTGGTAGCGGCATTTCTTCACAGATATTTACTGACCATAAAGCTAAGACTAATGTATGCATATCACAAGCCAGGTAAGCTAAACTAAGTGTTCCTTATTACGCATTAGTTTTATGGTAAATCAGGTGGTTGCATTTTTGTCTGGTAGGTAAAAGATGCTTTCCAGATCCACCCGATGCGGGATTTTCCGAACAACAGGTCTTGCTCGGAAAGGAATTTTCCGCGCAATGGGCCATTGCGGTATATTATAAATGGCTGTTGAACTGTTGGCGTATTTTATGTTTGACATCTCTCTTTCCTAAAATGTCGCATAGGAGGGATTTGAAACCATATCCCTTTTCCGTTAAAGAGATGTTCCTTAACGGAAAACGTGCATTGTGTTAAGAGTACAGAAGTCAGGAACGCTATCTACTGTGCCACGGAGGGAGCTGAAAACGGTGCATGGTTATCATGGTGGTGTGTATACGCGCATGTTGAGTTAAGCACAGATCCGAGCAGCACTTAGCGTCCGGATGACATTTTATAATATACCAAAATAGCCCATTGCACGGAAATTTAAGTTCCTTTCCGAGCAAGACCTGTTGTTCGGAAAATGCCGCATCAGGCCGTTTGCCCTATCAGTAGTGCATCGACAGGAGGGCACATAAAGAAGATACCCCAGGCCAGTTGCCATCATTGCAGTCTCGGCAGCTGTTAGTGGTCCTTATCTAATTTCAGTTTCTGGGTAGATGGAACCAGATCAGTTGGCTACCATTTTTCTGGGAGCTGGAAGATCCGAACCACAACTGGTGGACGGATTTCTTCATTAACTACACCATGCCAAGCGTCGACCAGGTCAACATGATGATGGGGGGCAGGTAACAAAACAGCGAATGACATGGAGATGATAGGTCGGAAAGGTCTCTTAGGTCAGCGGGAAAAGGTCTCCTTTGTGTCCCGAAGGTGTCCAAGACTACAGGTCGCCGAGCGTTTGCACATTCGGCACCTGTTGTCTGGAATAGTGTGGACCCTGATCTACATACACCAGCAGCGATAGAGACCTTTAGGAAGAACTTGAAGACTTACCTGTATTCTGGAATATACGGAGACTAACAAGGGCATAGAAATGTGCATACATAAAATTTAGCTATCCAAATTAGTGACATTATTATTATTATTATTATTATTATTATTATTATTATTATTATTATTATTATTATTATTATTATTATTATTATCATTATTATCATTATCATTATTATTATTATTATTATTATTATTATTATTATTATTATTATTATTATTATTTATTTATTTATTTATTTATTTATTTATTTATTTATTTATAAGGAGTAGCATTAGTTTCATGTGATTTAAGGCTTGCTCTGTATATGTATATACAGATCTACATATTTGTATACAAATATACTGGAAAACCTAAGGTGCTATGTAGTAAGAGATAAGCAGAGCGTCCTGCATATTTGTCATATGTCTGGTCTTTGTTTAAATAGACTTTCATCAACATTTTGCCATCCAGAACTCGTGACAGTGATAAAACCTGCATCAGCTTCACGTTCCCTAGCACAGTGACCGACAACAAGGCCAAGTGGACTTTCCTTCAGGATTATAACAAGACAGACGGTAAGTTTTTACTGACTAAAAAACACTGCTACAAGATCACAAGACAGACGGTGGGTTTTCACTAACTAGAAAATACTGCTACAAGATTACAAGACATACGGTGAGTTTTCACTAACTAGAAAACACTGCTACAAGATCACAAGACAGATGGTGAAATTTCACTGACCAGAAAATACTGCTACAAGATCATAAGGCGATGAGTTTTCACTAACTCGAAAACACTACCTACAAAATTAAGACAGACTACAAAACACTGCGTGTAAGATTCATAAGAATTAAAAGACAGACAGTGACTTTTCGCTGAAGACAAATACTGCCTATACAAGGTTACATGATAGACGGTGATTTTGTACCGACTAGAAAATACTGCCTACATGATAATAACAAGACGGGACGTGAATTTTCACTGACTACAAATATTACTTTAATGATTCATTAACAATTGTGGCAAACTGTGAGTCTCGTCTGACTTGAAACTTTGCACTAAACTGTCCCGTTATCTGGTTATGGCGCCACTGATGGATGCTTTAGAGCGCTAGTTAGCGTTAGCCGGAGACGACGTTCCCAGCTCAATAATACTTTCTGATAGTGTTGAGCGAGGGGAATCAGAAAGTGTATTTGAGCTGGGAACGTCGTCCACGGCTAAAAACTAGTAAACAGTAACACATAGACTGATTATATGCACTGGATCTCATTTATGTGGTGTAGGCAATAGGCCAGTAGGCAATAGCATGTATTTTATTCTTTGTTGTGTTCGCCAAGATCTGCATTCTTTATTTGTGCAATACTGAGTATATCGAAGATGAAGAATAACTACATGAAGTAGGATTGAACTTGGCAACATACTTAATATGATACACACAGTATACGCGGCTTTTGGCATGCACGTTATGGCTTCAACGTGTCGTTGCTCCTTCAAATATAATTTGGCTGGTTTCTAGCGCCTGAGGTTGTGGATCGACTTGCCGGGGGTTCGATTCCTGGTGGTTCTCCTTGTTGCCCCCAAGGCCTGTATTTTGATATGATTCCTCTTTATATGTTTATACCCCAGCCTGCATTTTAAGGTGGTATGTCGCCCCCGGCTCGTTCATATAGTACAGTGTATGTTGTTCATGTTACTACGTACATGTACCACACCCCAGAGATGGTGGAGCTCGGCTACTGGATCCTGAACACAGACTACGACCACTACGCTGTGACGTACGGCTGCACGTTGGAGTCCTATGACGGGACGTGTCAGTACGCTCACGCCTGGCTGTGGTCTCGCTCAACCACACTACGGCCCGAGGACCTGGCTCTAGCCAGGGCGGCGTACCAAAGAGCATGCGTGGATTACAATGATTTCTATCAGAATTCACTAGATAATGGTACGAACAATTAGTTTATTGTAGTCTAGATATTTAAGTGCACGTATGTGTTTGCATAGGTGACTACTGGCGTTTTTCCCTACGTTTATTTCTTTACTCCCTTCTTCCTTCGTTTCTTTCTTCCTTCCTTTCCTTCCTTCCTTCCTTCCTTCCTTCCTTTCCTCCCTTCCTCTGTCGTTTACAACACCTTTGTCTCCCCTACATGTGTCGGATATAGGTAACTGGCTGGCCCAGTTAGACAAAATATTGAAAGATACATACTTATATATCTCGTCAAACCAGTCCCACCTGTTGCTTGCTCACTATATATCACTCCACGCTGTCCATTCATTGCAGCATGCCCGCTCCCTGATCCAAATACAGAATGTGAGTAGTAACTTCAGTTAAAACACAGATTCAAACAGGCGATGTAGTTCTTAGTTATCTGAACTTGAAGTGAACACAATGACATCTCATTTTTAATGCAAACAGAGTTTATGTATAGGCCTCAGTAATTACATCAATTTGCTTCAGCGTTTGTGCATCGATATTTTTCCACCCATAATATTTTATTACATTTTTGGATATCTTGGGCAGAATAACCCAAAAACATAGATCTAGTACACATGTATCATTGCCAATCTTTCCTCATCAGCAGTATCAACATCTATTTATACTGAGACAAACCCCTATTTAGAATACTACAGATATCCACACTAGAAATGTTTTTTTCTTTCTTCTATTTTTTTCAGAGGGACATTTACGTGCATAAGGCCACCAACATCTAGAGCTGTGCCTTGTACTTAAGTCGAGATAAAATTATATCAGAAACTAAGCCACTTCGTGCCAATTATTAAATTTTAAATTTAATTGTAATTTCCACCGGAAGTAAATATGTAAGTGTGAAGCTAGATCTGAAGCTGAAATCTGCAACAAAGAGATTGCTTGTAACTGGGAAGCTGTGTGGCACTTCATTTCATCTGAATAAAAAAATAAACGCGTGTTTCCCATTTCCTCCAATTTGTTGAATGAGTGGCTAAGACACGGTGGCCGATTTAGGACATCAAGTGTTTTATTGTTTTAATATTTTCGTTCAATATATAACGACATCGTTTAATTCATCTTTAAGGAACAAGTGTTTTTTTTTAGTTTTCATATTTTCTTTCAATATGTAACGGTATCCTTTAACTTATCTTTAGAATCGAGTGTTCTATTGTTTTAATATTTTGTTTTTCAATATATAATGGCCGTACCGTAGCCACTCAATCAATGTGATCTCGCATGACAATCCCGAGATTTTATCGAAAGATCCTGTTCTAATACCTTGACATCTTGTCTTTAGAGTCTATCTCGTCATCTATAGATTATAACATTTGAGCAAAAATACTGGAATGTCCTTAACAATCCACTGAATTACGGGTGCATACAGCCATTTGTGTTTGTATTAATTTTGAATTGATATGCAATTCGTATTACTTGCATGTTCTGTTTGTTGACGATGCTATTCACGTCACTGGGCGATACAATCCCGAAGGAACATTAGCAGCATTGGCTGCAGCGTCACTTTACTGCCCAGAAATAAGTGTGCACACGATTGAAAATCTAGATATTTACTGTGCATTATCTACGCAAGACAATCTCTGCGGTACTAGTAACTAATAATACGTTTTCTACCAGATTTGGAGTCTTGGAAATATTTTTTTCTGAAAAAAAGCATCTGGGCAGAATGACCCGACTAGTTGGTACATGCCTATATCAGCATAAATACGTCTGCCAAGATCCATGAGAATGACTTCCAGATCCAGATGCTGCTCCCCATGGTTAGTTTTTTATGTTTGATCGCGTGATATGTTCTAACCGAGTGGCATTTGCTGACATACCAGTGTCGCCTAGGCCTAAGCTACCATAATATGCTGTCTTGGTACAAGTGTGGAAGGTATTTTTCTTCCTTTCAGCATGCCTGCAGTGAAATGATCACTACTGTCATTACACGTGTCACGCAGCAACAACTTTATCAACTTATCATTGTTGCAGGTCATATTGTGTCAGATATGCCAAGTCTCCAAATATTTAGGCACATCTAGGGTGTCCGGAGTCAGAGTACTAGTGATGCAGTCCAGTTGAATACTGTGATTGTACACTACAGAAAACCATCCTCTTCATCTACCATTGTAGAATAGCGATGCACTTTGCTTCCTCTATATGATGTTGTGAAGTTATGCGGCCTGGATGTCAGACAGTTCGGTACACCTTCAACAATCATAGTGTACGTTAGAGCTATTGGACTTTTTTTCCAAGATGTGACTTGACATTTTGCCTTGGACTTTGCACTCATTTGACCATAATATTCTTTTCTAGTAGACGCTGTTTAGACTCATAGTGCAGTTTACAACTGTTTTGGCACTGTATGACCCTTTTGGTGTTGATGTGCCGTTAAGCTTGGATATTACTCACACTCACCCAGACAGTTCGGCCAGTGCGCCACATTTGGCTATAAGCTGGCCGATTCTCATCACAAAGACGTTCTCAACAGTACACTGCCCTGTTATTGATTTTTTTTTTTGCTGCACTCTCCGTGGTGGACAGTACTATTAACTGCCCACTCAAATAGCAAGAGGCCCTTGGTGAAGGAGAAGAGAATAGCGTCCATTAAAGCCACCCGTCCTGTAGGTCCATCTAGTTGATTACCACTCAGTGAGAAGCTACGACGGCCATATATATCTGGTGATGGCAGGTGTAACTGGAGACCTCTGGATAGGCACTTCCAATATGCTAGTGCTGCATGGTTTGGGGATATGTCCCGGGATATGTCAAGGTTTTAAAAAGATAAAACAGGCCGAAAGGCCGCTGAGGTTCCATAGAGTACGTGTGCATACAAACTTCTACAGCTATGATGTGATCGCCAGGACCTGTCTATAGGCCAAGGCTGAAAGTTGCAACGCTTGAACTTATAACAGCCTTAAACATTGTCTGTCAATATTAGATAGCGCCTTAACTTTATATGTTGGGTAAATGCTTTAGTTGCAAGGTTAGAGTACTGATCGAAGGCTTTGTGTAGGTCTAAATCGATATTATAACCAAGCCCAGCTACTGGAGAAGACTAAAGTGCTGTGCTTGACACATTACTTTGGTTTTTCAAAGTACAAAGATCAAGACCATCCAAGCAGCAAGGACAAGTGACAGCATGTGACCATGTGAAACTCGAAGTCCAAGCCCAAGGGAAGCATATATAGCAACCTGCACAACCACATATTGGACAAAACATTTACATATAATAATAGATCTTTATTAAGCAAACTACACTGACTACATTTTTTAACAGTTTCAATGCCCCATCTCTTTTTGAAAGGCCGTACATTCTGGCATTTCATCGGTATTAACCGATGACAGGCTTCAAACCAACTAGACAGGGGCATATACGTCCCTCTGCTCAGCACTCTAACCATCCGACCACCAGACACATAATACTTCTACATGAAAATCGACATCTTAATCTTAGGACCTATTGATACCAACTGAAAGGCTAGAAGCGTCAACTTGTTCAGAGGCCTGATTTCCCGCTATATTCACTGATGAGACACTGATTACCTTGCGGTCATCAGCCTGAATGGTATTAGAACCTAGACAGTAGCAGGGGATGCATATGTGATCCACAACATATCCTGCCCAAATGAAATAGCCAGGCAATGCATGCGGACACCAAACTACCTTCTGAAGTAGGTTAGACGATTTTAGCAATGCTGAGCATCACCTGGAGGCCTGCTGGTGGCCACGTTCTGAGCACATATACTCTAATATGTGGATTCTCCTCTTTGGCTATGATTGACTGTGTCACCAGACCTATAATTGCTATGACACAGACATCTCTCGTGAATTAATCCATCCATAAACTCATTTATTTTGTCACAAGTGATCAACGTAGAATCAATTTAAAATTTTGTGGATTGGTATAGCTATCCGCTATATCTCAAGGTGACTTTTATACTTTGCCATCCATCCGTCCATCTGTAAAACCCATTTCTGAAGAATCCGTCAAATGGAGTAAGTGAAAGCTTGAAATTTTTATTGTTTACATAATTTTTATCACTTTTGTTAGCATGGGACTACAGCTACGTTAATATGGACCACATCCCGCAGGAAATACTCATGTAACCATACTCAAAGTGTTGTTTGTGATGGCAGGTTATCATGCAAAGTGTGCCCAAGTTACACCAGGTCCTTCAGAGTGCAATTTTTGGACCATTTTCTCTCTTCTACATCAAAGACTTACAAGACCACGTCACTTATTAAACAGCCAAATTGCTTGTCGGTGATGCCAAATTCTTCCATGCAGTAGGTACAATAGAGGACTGTTCTCGAAAATGTTTGTTCCTAGAAATATATAGGTGTATATCCAGTTACCTGCTACTGATATGGCCAGTCATCCCCTTGCTGAAGTCATCTATTGAACAGAAAGATTGGGGAATTAATATAATAATCAGTCATTCCAGGAGTTGAGCGCTGATATACATGGAATAGCCCGATTTGGCGCTGAAAACTTGCGGAAAGGTAGACTTTCCGATCCATAGCATTGGGAAAAATTTCCAGATTATCCATTCTTGAGCATGGAAATTCCATTTCTTGAGTGCAGAATTTCTATCTACACTCAAAAAATGGAGCATATATGGAAATTCTGCGCTCCATTCTGCGCTTTGGGTTCCATATCTAATATTGACAGACATTCACGACTGGTCAGTCTGTTCGACCAGAATGCGCCTGATCAGTCTAAACAGACCAACTATGCTAGCACATTCTGGTCTGTTTAAATCAACATTGCAGTTTTTGTGCAAAATTTGCATTTTCTGAACACAGAATTTCAATTTTTAGCCTGGGATTTGCATTTCCTGAGCACAGAATTCTGGCGCGATCGGAGGGTCTGTATAGTGACTAATCTTAAGCATGCAAACACATTGCATCCATTACAACTATAACTACAAATCAAAGTATCTAGTTCTGGTTTGGTAATCACCCGGGGTAATCACACATGACGATTCAACAAACCCACTGTGGTGGTATATGTCATATATCAAAGGGATATGATCAAGCTATAGAGATGCTTTCCAAACAATTTACACCAAGCGCATTCTCATTTGTACAAATCAATAGTTCGTGCAGAACGTGGTACTGCATTTAATTTAAGCTTACAATTACGCATGCAGTCATGATCACTACAGGCAACAGGCGTTTTTCTTGCCTACAGAAATTCCATCGCCGCAATATACTATCCAAAGTCCATCCATAGCATGTCCTATATACTTCAACATAACTTTTTGGAAACAGACTGATCAAGGACTGAAGCTGCTGTGACCACTCTGGCCATGCATGCCTTTAAATTTTGGACTCCAGTTGATCAACTTTACATGATATCAGAAATATACAGCACATAATACAACAGGCCATGTTAATTATATAGGTCTCTACATGGGTAAAAACGAAGTGGGACAGGGCCACTTTAAAAGTTGTAGAAGCCGACGTGGGCCTTTATAAAAACTGTAGAAAGTGACGTCAAGTTCTTATAAAAAGTGACATGGCGACGTAGGGAAAAAATAAAAAGTAACTTGTGACATAGCATATGTTACAGGGTTTAGTTTTATCACTATTTTATTTTTGATGTGGTATTGCATTCCGAGGGTCACCTCTCTAGTTCATGTCTACATATTTGTGAATTACTTACCATATGCCTGCTTAACCTGTTGTTTTATTCTCCAGCGTGACATTCCTGCCTGGCACCTATTGAGTAGACTTAGGTTTGTTTCAGCTGCCAT
>JAAUYG010128406.1_pt1 | contig 10074 bp, 10 predicted proteins | sample 7278091 | NCBI WGS metagenome assembly JAAUYG01 (sample SAMN14350201, study PRJNA611818) | marine sediment metagenome | isolation source: surface marine sediment (0.6m) | place: French Polynesia: Moorea | collected 2018-08
GCTACTACCTCCTACGTTGCATGGTGTTCGCAGCAGCGAAGTACCTTGGCCTCTGGGGCCAAATCTCTAGTTCCTCTTTTGCCATGTTGGTGTAACGTAACAGAGATGCATCCCTAGACGGCAAGACACAACTTGTCTCCCGTGATGCCTTTTGCCACCCGATTGCCTGTGATGATGCTGGCCATCATTACCTAATTCCAGATTCCCCACAAGTGAAACGGCGCTCTATGAGTAACCGGGAGAGTTGCACCACATACATGTAGGCAACACTTCCAGAAGGATTCCTTTTGGTGACTGTCGTGGGCAGGCACCCCCTTCCCCAAATTGACAAGGGGGTGTCTTTCTCTTTTGGTGATGCATCACAGGCAGACACCGAATCCCATTCTATTTCTGAGATTCTGTTTCCTGTGGTCCTAAGTTCCAGCAGATTATTCTTCATCCAGCAACGGCTGTATACAAACTGAATCTGAAATTGCTCCATTGCACAAAAAGTCAGAAAGTGAATTCTGTTTTAGACATCAGTCTGGAACTGAGATAAGCGCGAATATTTGGTGTTTGGTGGTGAGAATGGAGATCAGTGTTACGGTGAGGCCCCTGGTGCCTGATGGTGACGGAAAGTGTCATCATGAGGCACGGAGCGTCTGGCCAAGTGGATGTCTCCTGGCTACGCCACGCTGCGTCCACTTTGGGGAGAACTGGCCCTGATAAGTATATAAAAAAGACAACAAGAATGAATTTGAATCATTTCTGAAAACTCCAACGGAGCACCCTGTTTTTCTTGCTCCGCTATGTGCACACAGAACTTGATAAATGAACATTACCCTTCTAAATGACACTTTTGAAATGTAAAGTTTCCACCAGGTCAACCTTTCATTTATTGTTTGACAGCTGAGTATGATGGGCCACTTTTTCTCCCTGACACTTCCAATGACTTTGTGCTCCATATATGGCATTTTGAGAATCTTGAAGTTGAATGGAGATGCTCCCACATCCAGTGTCTGTCACACAATAGGCTTTGACTTCTGACATCGGTATACAAGGAAATGAATGGGGAAAGTGCTATTTAAGGTACACCATCAAAAGAGAGAGCATGGGTGTTATATATCAGGGTGATAGGCTGCTCTTTCTTAAAGTTAAAGCCCATTATGTGTGTGTAATGACTGAATAAACAAGATCTTAGACACCTGTGCAGGTGTTGAGGAGGTGTAGTGTGCAAGAGAATTGTCTTTCCAATGTTTACCATGCCAGAGAGATGTGTGCGTCAAGATATTTTGCAAATTCATCTCCATAGAAAAATGGATTCTGTGTCATGAACAGTTCACAAGATGCTGTCCCGTGCAAAGACATTGGCCCTGGGAAGAAATAAGTGCTCCAGAAAATCTGTCGTTTTGACTGCTTTTTGGGCGACTTGTCCAAATTGTGTAAGGAAGTGTAACTGGGTCAGGGGCTGTGTCTGGCTATCTGCACCAAATGAAAGGTTTCATTTTACACATTACTACACAAGAAATATGTTTTTGAATGTTCTTCCATAACTCATTTATTCACCCACAGATGTGTGCTCAGGCAAACTAATTCTTAATCCATAACCACATTGTGAAAGACCAGAACCAAAATGATGTTTAATAAAGGAAGGACACTTTGCCCCAGGGTAGTTCATTTTCCACACAAAAGTGCATTGTTCTAATGGATCCATAGAGCTGCATTGTTGTCAGCATACAGATATCTGTGGGTCTAACAATGTAATGTGTCAGCTATGTGGTTGCTGTTTTTGTTTCCTTTGTGCGCACACAATCATTCAGGCATAGATATTTTGTGTTGTGCTTTCTTCACCCTGTCAGTACATTTTACATTAAAGGATAGCCTCACAATAGTGAAAGGCATTTGGGACAACAATATTGTGAAAGTTCTCTTTCGACGTGTGCATTCAACTTGTCAGGCAAAGAAACGGTCCACAGTCTTCTTTCAGGGCGCAAATAACACACCACAATTTCAACAGAATTATATATTTTTCACCAGATTTTCTTTTCGCCTGCATCGAGAAATGTGAATTTTGCTTTCATGTGCACTGAACGATAATTTTTCATTGCAACTCTTTTGAAAAAACTGTCTTCCAGTTACACAGAGTTTCCAAGAGTGCAAAATGCTCTGAATTTCAAGAACAAATCCCAGTGCTTTCCCGACAGAGGTTTCTTGTGCTATGTGAGCAAAGTCCTTCCTCCATGGCAAATGTATCAGTACATACGTGCTGACTTTTAGGCCTGCCAATGGCAGTGTCTCAGAAAATCGAAGAAGTAGAGATTGGCCACAAATTCTAACTCAGTGGGTGACAACTTTTGGGAAGGGAACACTTTTAGAGAGGGCCACAACACCACAAACTTAGCTCAGCTAACCTGTTTGCTTAGCAAAACAACTGCGCCCTTTTCTGAAGGGCAATGAGCAAACCTTATGGCTTGAGCACTGAAGGCAAGCACGTCGACCAAGCAAGATCTTTCAGGGTTAAGACATCATCACTGGACAAATTGCTTTTACTGGATCAACCTGTTTCCAAATTGTTTCTGAGTGAAAGGCCTGAAAGGACGGCAAATTCATTTACCTGATAATTGTACAATGCAGCTTTTGTGTGCATTGCCCAAACTGATTTGGGAATTGCTTCACCGAAGGACAAGGACAATGTCAATACTCACCACTACGAGGGAGAAGGCAGAAGACAAATTAGTTAAATAGCCAATTACCAAGCTCATGATTGTTTTTCTGTTTTCTGCCTCTTCTCTCCGTGGAGGTGAAAAGAGAATTGTGGAAAAGCAATCTTCGAACCTAAGACGCCTCTAAGACAAAGACCAAAAGGCTACCAACAACAAGACGTTCGCTTCGAGACAAGAAAACTTTTCTTTGTGATGTTTTTTTCTCCTCAAATATATAGTTGTACAGGTTTTTCACATCACAGCTCAATCAGAAAATCAGACATAAGTTTTGACCAGATTTATTTTCCCAGGGACAGAGCAATTGCGCTTGGGCTCAGTTCATCTCGAATGTTTTCTTTGGACAATTATCACTCAACCAGGAGGTGGAGTACCGTGTAATGAAATTGTTAATTCTTTAAATAAAGATCGTGGTGACATTTTGTGAAGTCTAATTGTTACTAATTACCCATTTTGTTGTGATTGTCATTGAATCCGAGAATTTTGCCTTGGCCTGTCAAATTTGTCACATCACATCTGCTGCAGTGTTTTCGCCTTCAGTTGGCAAAACGTTCTCCTGCAGACCGTTTCGTGCAAGAATCAAAAACCAAGTTTCATACTCTTCGCCCAATCAGAAAAGGTTCTGAATGTCCGACAAGTTTAATTTTTTCGGACACGATCTGAAACGTTTGTGGTTGGAAATGCTTCCAAAAAATGTCAAAAACTATCTGCATCCATGGGAACAATTGAGACCGAACCTTGCCATATTTTGTCGCAAGAAAACGGAAGAGAGATTAATCATTCAGAAGGAAAATCAAATCAGCTTTTCAGTTTGGTGAGAACTGTCATCAGGTTCTTTGTGCGGGAACTCAGTTGAGCACACAATACCCAGACCCCTGTGTTGTATGCTTGAAATGATGTATCCAATACAGCGGCAGGAGCACTTTCTCCCGGATTCTTAGGGGACGGTAAATGCATCTCAGATTGAATCCCAATTTGTGCTATTACTGCTTCCATTACCTACATTGAGACGGACAAAACTCTCCATTTTTCATATTGCTCCTCTTGGTGGAGTACAATTATGGGACCCATTCATTGAGAATTTCACCATTCAGCACCTCAATTGATTCACAGCTTTAAGTTAATTTGCAGGGTGTATAGCCCCGGCTGTTACTCTGTAGGATTCCTAAGTGAATTCCCAATGTGTCTAAGTGGAATGAATAACAATTCTTCCAAATGTATTTACAAAGCAAGGGATAAGGCTACGCTACAAATCTAGTTATTGAAAAATTCATCTGTTCGGGCGCTCTCAATCTAATTTCGTGTTTCTTGTGCGAGGGGCTCAAACAAATTTATGAACAGCCAAAAAGACAATTCCTTGTCGCAAAGTTGGTTTCTGGTGCACATGCCTTCTTTCATTTGCCGGAGTTAGACAAGGTTTGCGTTTTTCTTTTCAACTCTTGTCAGAAATTTTGAAAGCAAGTTTTCACGTCTTTGACTGAACAAGAATTGTTGTTCTTGCGTGCTGGAACCTGATAAAAATGCTTCTGGATTCATCAGTATCAGGAATGACGTTTGGTTGAACGGTTGTTGCTCAGTTTGTAATTCACAACTTGTGTGTCATGACATCTCACATTTTAGACCCCAATTTATGGCTGGCTCTCACTTCCCATCTTCCTGTGACAATGTTGCATGCCTTATTGACAGCAGGGGAAATGATATCCCCAATTCAACCTGAATTGGACACTTTCAACCAAATTGTTCCTTTTCATAGATCCAATTTCTGGACCTGTGCATGCTGATTTCCTGAAAGGTGTCAGGTGAAAGTCACAGTCGGCATGCAATTCAACAAATTGTTCAGAAACGTCCTCAGCAACTTTATCCGGGACAGTCTGCCTTCCATCGTCTTGTGAACACGTATGGGTCTGTGTGAATACTTGATGCCGCAAAAATTCTGGAAAGTGCAAATGTTTCAGGGAACAAACAGACATTTTCTGCCAGCAGCAAGTCTGCCAGAAAATCTGCTAAAAATCAGCTGAATTGATCTTAGTTTGAAAAAGAATCATAAAGCGTGCATCAAGATTTTTCCTAGCAGTCGAGGATTTTGTCGTTCAGAATTGCCTCCTTTCTTTTCAAAAGAATTTTCACTTTTCGTCTCACAACTAAGGGCAGCACCAAATGGAACTGTAAAGTAATAAGAATACAATTGCTCAAACTTTGCCTGTCAAGCCCCACTGTCAAAGGTGCGTGTAAAACGAAGACGTCCAATCTCCTGCAGACAAATCTAATTGGTGAAGAAAAGTGGACATTTAACACTCAAAGGAGTTTGCATGACACGCAAATTGTTCAAGCCTGACAGAAAACTTTTCAGTTCCTCCCATTTTGGAAACAAAATTCAATTCCAACAATTGCCCACAAAGCAACTGTTTTGTGAATGTGTTATTCATTCTGTAGAACACTCAAAAGTGTTTGTGATTTTTGTCTTGGGTCCGGTGTAGGAATGAGTTTTGGAAGTGGTTCCCAAATCTCTTAGTTCCTAAATCTCACAGGACAAACACCGTGATGTTCTGGCTTCCGTATATATATACTCGGACCTGAGATGGTCAAGTGGAACAAATAATGACTCAAGTGGAAATTTGGAAGCAATACTTCAGCCAAAACCACACCCGTTGTTTCTCATTTGAAACAGTGCAGGACAAACTTGTCAAAACCCCATCATTTACCCACCACCGAACTGGGATGGAAGGGGAGTTGACTCTCATAACCAGTTGTACAACTCTGTCCATTTCTGGTGATAATTGCAATTAATTACGGCAGATCTAATTGTTGTGCGTGTCATTACTGTCAGTCACAATTAACATGTATCCAATGATCAATCATAACCCATCTGTCAACAGGAGTTCTGGCAGGAAAAGAATCATCCTCAAAATAAAAGTGCCTGATCAAATTGGGTCAACCCTTCTTGCGATGCCCACAAGGTGTTCTTCCTTGGATTTTTACAGAAGAATTTTCAACTATTTCTGTTTATTCTACGCTGCAAGAAGATGTGCACTTCCAAGCTGCACTGCCCTGTTTTCAGTGAATTGATCCTCATTGATTCACTCATTGTGAAGGACGACAACGAGGGTGCCCATTCTGAGTTTACCAAATAACGGATCTCAAGAAGGCTTCTGTGGAGCAAAGCAATGGACAGGCCAAGTGACAGAAACTGCTTATCTGGAAGTAAACCTTATTCCAGATAGCTTTTAACCAAATTACCTGTTCATTCAAGTTGCAAATGGGCTGCAACTACTTCATATTGAAAGATGTAATTCACTTAGTGTTGTGTATCTCACTGTTTATTGGCTGGCTTATTCAATTACTGAAGTTGAAGAAGGAATTTGTATCATTTTCCAACTGACAGGACACAATTCTAAATGCATCATTGAATGGGTTGTGTGAGTCGTCGCACAGAAATCTGCTTCTCTGGTTCAGTAGACCCTGTCATTTGAAAAGTTCCAAGAATTCTGAACTTTTCGTTGCTGAACAAAATAAGACACGCAAAAGCCTGCACTCAGGCCCTAAAACTAATTGCCTTTGCCAATATATCTCCTGAATTTGAGCTCACAAATTTTGTCAATCAGAATTTTGACCTGGTTGTTAGATCCACAGCTGGACGAAATAATTCTTCCCGCATATGGATGTTTCCATTCTTTGCTCACGTTCAGAAACACAAAAGATCTCTGACTGTTGGATATTTGGTAAGTGCATCGCCGAGGGGCGGCATTAACATTCAAGTGACTCATTTGACTTGTTCCTCTGTGTTGCACAGTTCTCCACCAAATAAAACGAATGCAGATCTATGTGTCTTAACAACAGAACCAAATTTTCGTTGTCGATTTTTGAGGAACGTTTCGTTCTTTGAACTCAGCTGTTTCGCGTATAGCATCAGAAACTGGACCAGACAACTTTCGTATGACGAGCTGCTGAATGAACACCAGGATTTCTGACAAAAAAACTTCCTGATGACAGTTTCATGAAAAATCAACATTGGAATTGGAAAAAGTACAAATTCTCCATTGTTCGAGAAAGCTTCAGGTGAAAGCTGGAAGACAGACCTTTTAAATCAGCTGGCTTCGCAACATTGGAGTTGATGTGATAATTTTGACCTGATTGATTAATTCTCCTCCAGGACACAATCATCATCTAAATGATCCACCCTTCGCACTCCAACTCCGTCCCCACCCCTTTCCACGCAAACAGACTGTTTCAACCGCCTCCCACCCTCACGTCAAGCCAGTTTTGTGGTGCGCAATCTGGTGGGAGGGCATGTCGGCTTGTCATCGAGCACAGTGAACATCGTCAGCGACAAAGGATTCCTCACTGGAACAGCTCTACTGATGCGCTTTCTCCTTCTTCACATTTATAAATTCGCATTACACGTACACACGTTGCGGACAGGTTATTGGTGTGACGTTGTGGAGATGAATGAACCCTATAGCAGTCTCGCGGCGACGCTTTTTCTGTCACCACCTAGGTCCTCCATGTGCCCAGTTGCAAGGCAGTTCATTCCCAGAAGAAACACCCCCTCATCTCAGAAGAAGAGGAGACACTCCGATAACGCACTTGAGGATGACTGGAAAACGCCAAACCGGTTCACCACCAAAAGTGCATGCACAGGTCCACTGTGCGTTTTAGTGTTGTGGACGAGCAGCATTCTTGCTGTGGCGTCATTCCTGGAAAGTTTCAGGCAACTGTTTTTTTTTTCTAGAAGACTGTGATGTGACTCTCAATTCTGGAAATTTTTCTCCATTCTGTGCTGCCATCTCCACATAGAAACACTGTCTGCAGATGACAAGCACCAACTTTCTGCCAGAAGTATGAGTGCGTTGTCTCATGTACCACTGACAACCCCGAATCCTTTGTGCCACTGCAACGGTTTTCTCATTTATTTCACGCAATCTGGGTTTTTACACAAAAACCTAATGCCTGATTACCCTTGTAGGCTGCATAAAACAGAACTAATCAAGCAGAATGACTAAGATTTCTACAGGAAATTGACAGGAATTTCTAATTATAATAGACAGCATGGGGTGACTGAACCCACCTATTGACAGAAATAATGGAAAAGATAGGCACGCAGTGAAGTAAGACCTGCTCTCAATGGATTAAACCCGATGAAAAGTCCTTTCTGTCAAGGCACAATGTGTAAGTGTTAGCGCACACAATGATAGCCATTAAACTCTCAAAGGAGGGCATTATAACACCTTGGATGAAAGGCAGATCCATTGAGGTGTAAAGGGGTGGCTTTTGTACAGGTAGAAACTTGCCTTCTCAAGCAGATTAACACTTCAAAAGATTATTAAAACCTGCTGATCGACAAGCTTTTCATCCACTTACAATGGTGAGTCAAAGCGTTGTACAGAGTGCCTGTGTTAAACCAGTGAAAGACAGCATTGATGCCATTGTAGTGGTAAAAGGCTCAGGGTCACTACCTTAAAAGCTTTTCTTATGGATTGAGAGGCCGCACAATAAATCACCTGGTTAACGCATGAGATGATTGTTTTCCCCTGTTTTGTACAACGCAGTTCAATAGGTTATGCCGGAAATAAAAATTAATTCCCAAGAAGTACTCCGACCCCACAGAAAATACACACAGCAAAACACTCGGTTCCCCAGGGTGGAGACAACTTTATTTTTTTTCTCTTCCTAAAAAATTGTGCACAAAACAGTCCACTCAATTTGAGTAAAGTTTATAGCCACAGCTGCCAAGTTAACAGTAAATTTCAATAACTTTTGTACACAGAAGTAATCTGATCTGTGTACCGAGGAACAATTGACTTCAATTAGCCAAGCTTGTCCTGACAATTGACTCCTTATAGCTCTATTGTCAATAAATGAATTTTTCACCTTCCACAAATTGTTGACAAGTCAAGAGGACAAACAAACAAGAGCAGGTAAACACTGTGGCTGGATAGGTAGAATCAACACAGAAACAAACACTTTACTATTTCTTGTTGTATTGGAACAAAAGCTTTCCCCATCTGCTGTCACAATCGAAGGCAAACCACACCTCAGTACATTCACACAAGAGCAAGGAAATGAACCATTTCTGGAGAGACAATGGCAGACATGACAAACCACAGAAGGTACAGGTACAGTTGTTTGAGTCAACATTGTGTCTCAGGACCCTCGGGCTCTTTGTGTACATCGTTCTTTTATGCAACAAAAATGATGTTCGGGCATTGCACTTTCGATTGCACAAAAGCTGCATGGAGCAGACGACTTCCGGCAAATGAATCCTGAGTTTCATTTGTATTACCCTCTGTGTTAACTGTCAAACGTCTGTGGCGTTATATATTTTGTTGAAAATGACCAATGAGAAATAATTATTGAAAAAATAATCAAGAATATGTCAGAAAAAGAAAGCATCTTGTGTACAGAATCTTTGATTCAGAGGCCAAAATCTATTTTATTTCTGCACTTTGTGACACTGTAAGCTGTGCAGTGACAGAAGATTGAGTGGTGGATAATGAAAGGATTTCATTTTATTTCTTCCAGATTTACATAGGTGTAAATTGCCCTCGGCTACTGTCAACAGGAAAATCATGTAGTCAGTCCATATTAGGCTTTCGCCACCTCTATTCCCAGCCAAGCTTAAATGTGACATCTTACAAAGGAAGAAAAGTCTCTGAAAGACCGTCATTGATGTGAATAGGGAAATCCCTCAACTTCCATTGTGCTGTCTATTTGTCATGTGCATCTAAAATATTTTCTGTTTGAATACTAGAGGTGTTTTGAAATCATATGTCTGTTCTATTATAACACAGTTGAACAGAGCCACTGAATGAGCCGTCATGTCGCGTGAGGTTTTATCAATGGCTGGCTGTTTTTAGCCGAACAAAACGCAGAAAAAGTTTTGAAAGCCAGTCACGGTGCACAGTATAAAGCTCACTTCATAGAAATATTCTTTAAGAGGCTCTGTTGCCAGCTGTTGAAGCATTGTGCATCATCTATAGAATACCACTCAAGGTTAAAATAAGATTTGAAAAGCTTCTCCTTTTCTCTACCTTGTGTACTGTGGACCCCCTGAATGCAGCATTCAGTGCTAAGATTCACATGTGCCCATTTACCAAACAGCAATTTATGGTCTGTGATATTGTTCCGCTATGTCAATCTAAAAAGTGCATTTGAATGAAGGTTGTTTGAATGTAAGAGACAAGTCATGGGAAATTGTTCGAAATGGGTGGAAATTAGCCCGAGGTCATCTCATATAGACATCTTATCCTTTTGTACAGTTTATGGAGATTTTTTCTCATTTGAAATGATATATCAAATTCCTTACTTGTCCATTTGTGACGGAATCTAAAGAGTTGACAGTTATATTAGCTGTCTTTGTGCTTTGGACTTTTTAAAA
>JAAUYG010046885.1_pt1 | contig 10072 bp, 8 predicted proteins | sample 7278091 | NCBI WGS metagenome assembly JAAUYG01 (sample SAMN14350201, study PRJNA611818) | marine sediment metagenome | isolation source: surface marine sediment (0.6m) | place: French Polynesia: Moorea | collected 2018-08
ACCAGGCTGTGTAACTCACTTGTTGTTTTCGTACACGGTCTGGAGAAAACAACGTAACAGATCCAACTACATTCCGTCTGCCTCCGGACACAGCGTCACCGACACAATACCCCGATGGCGAGGACGAGAACCAGGCCGTTGGTTGACTTGGCGAGGAAAAAAACTGATCTCACTTTCCAAACTGCGACAACGCAAAATTTCACACCAAAAATGTTGACATTTGAATATAATGTACGGTGTGATGGAAAAGAGCTTTCAGTCCCCTGGGAGGGGAGGTGGGGTGGAATATTTCTGGTGCTGAACAGTGAGACTGTGTCTGGTCAGTAACTGGTAGTTGTATGTTTCGCACAGAACAACGTTGTGCCTCTAGTGCAACTGGCATACACAACTACCAGAGAACGTGGAACAGTACAACCAGGCGCAAGACTCGAATCCAACTTCAGTTTCAGCGGCGGCGTTTTGGGATTGTCACGTGATGCTCCACTTTCACCACGGCGGGAAACTTGAAGTGTACGTTTCTTGACTCACAAAGTGTGGAATTCATTGCTTGTAAACTTTGCCAAGAGTTTCAGGCTGAAAAGTTCAGTGTCTGTGCGCTGTGATTGACTGTTGGTTTAGATTACGTCAGAAATGACGCCACAATACCTCCCAATCTTTGAGGGCTGTTGCCTCGCCTCCCTCCGTGGCTGCGCTTCCCTCAGCTGCTGTTCCGCTGCTGCTGCTGTCCTCCCTCTTCCGCTTGAACGAGATCCGTTTGAAGACCCGCAGAGGCACTGAGGGGATTTCCCCGAGTTGAGTCTTAAGAGAACTGAGTTCAGACAGAAGGAAGTTATTGTCGTTGGAGTGTGCACCCCCGGGGGCCACCCCGACCCTGACCCCGGCGCGGGACAGGACACGTGACCTAACCTCCCAGTCCTTGGTGATGCTTTGTGACGACGCCGCCTTGAAGTGATCCTCCACGGGCGTCGAGAGGTGCGCGCCCAGGTCAAACTGCGCCGCGTCGTCATCCTCGTCTATCACCACGAATCCTGCAACACAACGGACGCAAAATTTCAACAAAATGGCTTCAGTTTCTGCTGCATTCCAAACCCATTCCAAAGATTGGACAATTTTCTCTCTCTCACTCTTTCCAACTATTTGCGTGAATTTGCTTGGCGTTCACGGAGTTGTGGAGCCAGCCATTTTTTTGGAAGCCACCCTCCTCTCGTTTGTACTCCGCAAATGAACAGATTGCTTCCGGCATTTTTCTCCTTCACAGAAACGCTACTGTACTGACCTCTCTCTGTGGGGTCGATTTCATCCTCCCCTCCGTAAATATCTGGTGACCACTGAATGAAGAACGCGTATAGAGGGTCCACCCTGCAAGTAGAATCATCTCAAACATGTTGATATGTGGGTAAACGTTGAAAGAGGGTGGGGTATGTAGTGCCTGCCTAGTCTTCTCGAAAATGGCACAAAGAGACTCAAACATATTTTTTCCTCGACTTTTTCACGCAAATTTCTTGTATGGGTCACTCACTTGTCTCTGGGCACGGAGAACCAGTATTCGGGTTTGGCTCGTTTCTTGTACGACTCGATGGGCCCGGTCTTGGAGACGGTTTTGTTGATAGGGACGCCGATGCGTAGACACAGGTACAGCGGTGGGTCATCGTACTGGGCCGCTGGCTTCGGCACCAGGTCTGGAAAACAAAGATACAAGCGCATCCTTTTGATTTGAACTTCATCAAGTCCAATTTGGTGGTTCTGACCACAAGTTGTCGAATTAAACCTGTCACCCTTGTGATCTCGCTGCTTTACTGGTGTTACCTGTCTTGCCTTTTCTGTTGGCCAAGTTTTGCGCGAGCAAAGGACACTAGCGCAAGTTGTTGGCAAGCTGAATCGCTTGTTGAAGGGAACCGCATAACCTTCACAGAAGGTTTAGTCAGTGTTCGAGGGTCAGGAAATTCAGGCAGAGCAAGTCATCACCTCACAAAAGACCAAAAGATATGGTTCGTTTATCAAATTGTGGTGGTTTCAAAATTCATTCAAAATTTCCACATCTTTTTTTTCTTCGCATGAGTCAAGTTTGGCGCAAAGCGGAAGGACTTGACAAACAAGGACTACCAGAAACTACATAGTCCAGCCACAAAATACACTCATGCCAGATTGTACCCAGAAAAAGGAACATCTCCAGGAACGACCAGATGCAATGAGAAAACAAATTAAATTGTCAAATAAAAGCAACAATTTTGAATCTGGAAACAAAAATAAATCAAACACCGCGAGAAAGTTCGAATCAATTTTTTAAAAGGAAACATTCTCTTGCCATCTCAATTCTGACGTTTAGATCGATACTTGGAACACAAGTCCATCTGACCATTACAACGACAGTCGCAGACTTTCTGCGCAAAGCCAATTTGCACTGACGCAAAACGCAGCGGCTGCACAAAGCGCGTGAATGGGGGAGGGCAATGCAGTTGGCTCAGGAAACAATCATTTTCTGTGTTGGAAACAACAACAAATAAGCATCTGGCAGTTCTCAAGTTTCTGATGCAAAAAGGTAAATAATTTTTGGTGGATTGCTTCGGGCGGCCTGGGTCGTCCCACCTTAAAATTTTGGAAAACTCAAAGCGAAGGCAAATGGAATTAAACCTCCAACATCAAGATGGGACAAATCCTGGCTTAACATCCGACCCACACCCATTCAACCCAGATTTGTGATCAGAAACGTGTGCAATGACGAGCGGAGAAAAACGCGCAGCTGGACGTTATGTCAGCGAGGATTTGCCTCTGGGTAAATCAAAAGCAAAATAAGAAACAAAAGGCAAGTAAAGAACTCTTGCAGCTACAGGTGGCTGTGTTTAAGCAGACAGCTTCACAGCAACAACATAATCCTGGCAACAGCACAGGTAACCAGGAAGACACAGCAGGGTGGTTGGGGACCACAGCCACAACGGAAACTCCAGTTCTGGTTTGCTGGTACACGTGGTGAATACAAACCTAACGCTGTAAAAATAAGTGGAAATGAAAACTTTACAAACTATCAAAAAACGTAGGTGTTTTTAGTCAACTGTAGACTACTGCTGAATTGTGTTGGTCTACTCTCTGAATCTGTTGGTTTTTACCCCCAAGACGCTTTGGATTTTTTTCCGAAACAAAAGGAATTGCTTGCTCAGCACAGGTTCAGTGCCAATAATGTTTATTCAATTTAAATTTGTTTTTCCTTTGTTTTTTTTTTTTTCTTCTGAGGGGGAGGGAGGGTTCTTTTGGCGACGCTGAATGTTTGCTTTCTCAAGTTTTTTGAATTGTCAGACAGAAAGGCCATGTGTTGGAACCTTCACCCATTTCAAAGAAGCGGTTGAGTTCACACACTTGACAAAAAGACCCAAGAGTGTCTGGGTGTTGGAGGTTTTGGCCATACCTTTGGTCGCGCAACAAACCGGACGAGAAAATCTCCAGACCGCGCGACCACACTGGACTTGTAAATACCTGCGAGGTTCCTGAAAAGCTCTGGCTTGTCGTCCAGCCTGACGATACTTTCCACGGTCACCGCTCGGCTGTGTCTGTTGTTGCCCTGTTGTTGTGGTTGTTGTTGTTGTGCTGTCTCCGTTACTCGGCTTAAACATTGTCCATCCTGTGCGTCTGTCGACTGAACCGTCACTTGACTGGCATCTGTAACGAACAATACTTCACCTGATTAAACAGAGACTACACAAAACACAAGAAGTGGCAAACGTTGCCTGCGGAAAAGACAACTACACCGGAAGAGGAATGTATTCGCAAAATGAACGCAGCCTAAGAACACACAGTGACACAAGGAGAACAAGGAATTTTAAGCTTTCAGGTCAGAATTTAGCATTTTCATCTGTGAAAGGGACCACGCCCCAAAAATAATCGAAAATGAGTTGTTGAACTTTATAATTTGGTTGGAACGCTACCCACCGGGATACATGTCGGCGAAGTCGACGACGGAGCCCTGCGCCTCAGTGTTGCGCACAAACAACCCGCTGGAGAAGTTGACCACCTTCGTCAGGTTCGACGAGATGGGGGTACCAATAGAACTGAGCGACTCCAGCGTCCGGTCGAGGATACCTGTTTCAAAAGGTCAACAACACGTGCGTATCACCCAACACTGGCCACAGGACACAAATCACGAAGCACATGTTTCCCCTAGGAGTCATGAACGAGCCGCCTTTAGGATAACGCGCGAATGGACATGGCGTTTGTGTCAATGTGTGCTGGTTGTGCCTGTAACAGCGAGTCATTTCAGCGGTGAACTTTTTTTTTTGCCTTGCATGCCCACCTGTGGTTTCACCTGTTGATTTTGAGAAAACGAGCAAAGAGAAAACGACACGTACCGGGTGTGTTGGGTGGCGTCGCTGGTTCTTTGCCCTTGTTCTCGGATTGCGGGATAGGGGTGCCAATGCCGAGTGCGGAGCTCTTGTCCACCGCACTGTCCGTGTCCTGTTGCTTAGAGAGTTCTGTTTGCGCCTGTTCTCCCCGCGAGGGGGCAGCAGCGGTGCTGCACGTGACAGAAGCAGCGTCGCCAGAATCAGCGTCGGCTTTATCCGAAGGCTGTGATTGGCTTGTGGAATCTGCAGGTTTAGTTGTAAAATCGATTGGTTGGTCCATTTCCATCTTGTCTTGTGATTGGTCCCGGGAGAGATGTGAGCTGTCCAATGAACCAGCCGTTGTGACGTCAGTCGTGACGTCACGGCTTTTGCCATCTGAGGTAGTTGTAGAACTAGCACCACCAGACTGGTCCAAAAGATGGTCCTCTTCCACACTGCCTACCACAAAAGTGGACTGAGAACCGTCCACGTCCTCTTGTTGATCGGTGCTCGTGTCCGTCTTTGCACCGGAAGTCTGACTGCTTCCAGCGGAAGTGTCAATGGCCACATCGGAAGTTACATTTTTGCTGGAATCCAATGAGTTCAGGTTGTTAAGGTCGTTTTGACTGTTCTGCTGTGAGAGCTTGAGCTGTGTCTCGGCGTCGCACGAGCAGGCGGTCTGCGTCGCTCTGCTGGGCGAGATGTTACCGTTGGCGTCCTGATCACCATAGGAACCATTGTCGGTCTTGTGGCTGTCTTCTTTGGACAGAGGACAGTCACTGGAATGATACACTTCTGAAGGCTTTTCTCCCTCTTGTCTGCAAAATCAAGACAAACAGCATTGTTGAACAGTCCCCAATGATGCGAGAACACAAAGAAAAACGAATTTTTCTGTCTCACCACCGCAAATGTTGGGAGCTTTTTTGGTTTTCATGTGGAAACAGTTTCGTCTTGTGGCAGCTTGTTTTTTACTTCAGACGTGATATCTTTGTGTCCGGAAGTTGTTGTTTTGTTTGTGTGAGTTTTTTTTATCAGACCGAGTGTACTCGGAAAGTTTAGCACTGTGGTTGAAAGTTCGAAGGACTGACCGACAAAAAAGAACGCTCCAATATGTATCTCCTTGTTTAGCGCCAACAGACTGATGCTATCCACACCAATGACAAACTTAAGGGCTACTTCATTGGAAGCGAACTTCTTTGGTCGCGTACATCGGAATTGTGCACACAAATCAAAGCAGTCCCCACATCAGAGGCCAAGGTCACGTAACGCTAATCTCGTTCAAATTAAAATCGGGCCAAAAACAGAAAGGTCATCACTCCTGGGCTGAAGGCGAGTTTTGGTCATTCTGGTTCAGGGGTTGAGGTACTGAGGTCGTCTCAAAGAACTCGTTGAACTGGCCATATGAAACTCGCTCTATTGCGGACATATACTTGAAAACTGGACACGAAGCAGTGCTTAGAATTTTGCACGACACGACACGACACAACAGAGCGACAACACCGAAATACCTGATGTCATAGAATAGCTCTCCCCTGCAGCGTGAAACGTAAATGCGGTTAGTCGGGTTGGTAATTGGCAACGTGATGCTTCCTCATCACCAGAATCACGGCGAAGAAGCACCAGATAGAAAGGTGCAAAAGAAGCATCAAGTGCAAAGTTTTTGGCTGGGGTTTGTTTTTTCTTCTGTTGTTCAACTTGTCAGATGCTGCAAATCCCCCTCCCTGCTTTATGCACCATGAGAATGAATTCACCTACACCCTTGGACGTAGCTACATGTGACAAGCAAGCAATGGTTGTGATGCATCTTGCTGAGAAAGAATAACCTTCAAAGCCAGCGCAACTGCACAACCTTCCTCAGCAAATTCATTGCACTTTCGCGTTCCCAACATGCTTGGGTGGTCCCAAAACAGAAAATCATGATCCTCGTGTTGATTTCCTGCAAGAATGACTCACTTTTTCTGGCCTTTGAGCTTCATCGCGGCGATGTCATGGTACAGGGCGGCACTGATCACAGTCTCCATCGGAGCAATCATGCCTACAAACACGCAACAACAAAGTTCAGCGTTGATGCGTTTTCCTATTTTTCTGTTTGTCAATTTTTTTTCGCCTTTCCTTTTCAATTCGTTGTTTTCCTTTCCAACAGAAAAGAAATGTAACAGCAAGAAATCAACGGCGACAAAGGAAGAACAGTTCAAACACTCCAAGCCTGGAGCCTTTTTGAACGTACCGTACAGATCTGCTCCGTGCCCTATCACGAGCGTATCCGACACGTTCGGGTCGAACATTATAGCGTTGGGCGTCACGAGCAGCGTCCCGCTCACCACACCCTGAAACAAGCGATACAGACGTCTAAACACGCTCAAAGTAGATTCCACTCATTTGTCTCTCCAATCATTGAAATAGACTGAAAATGGTTGGCGAAAATTTTCCAGTCTTTCTCCGATGAAGTTGAGGACCAACGAGCCTGCGTTTTATGCCTTGTTCGCATCCTCCGCTCAGCACTCTTTTTGCGTCTTCATTTCCACCAACAGATTTGCCAGTTTTTTTGTTTGGTGAATGAATGGCCCTGGAACAGCTACTGACCTGCCCGTCTGTGATATGCTTGACGTTGACCTTGATGAACCTCTGCAGACACTCCTGGTCGAGTTTCTTCGCCTCTTCTTCACTGAGCGGTTTCATCCCCCGCCCCGGAGACCTACAAACACAGAACGCCCAAGTTGGAAACTGAAATGTTCAGTGGTCTGTCTTCGCGCCACTGTACAGCATGGAATGTGATGAAGTATCCGTGTGAGTCTGAACTCCACACCACTGTGTTTCATTGATTCCAAGGCATTCGATGAACGTTTGAATGCGCGTGAGAAACTGAGAGGTACCTTGACGAGTCCTCACGGGAGGAGAGACGTTCCACGTGACCTGGCTTCCTCTGTCGCTCCATCTGCCGCACGACCGGGATATCCTACAAAACACAACATCAGTCTGTTTAGCACAACAACCATATTTCACACCGGTGAGTCTCTCGTGCGGATGCCGGCGAGTGGGCTTCATCACGCCCACACCATTGTCGAATGCAGCGGTAACAGTACTCCCAAGACGGCGCCAAAACCCTCACGTTGGATGAAGAAAGAAAGCAGGTTGACGCTGAGTTGCCCGCCAAGAGGTAGAAAACCAGAAAAGCAAAGCAGACAGAAAACAAGACATACTTCTTGAAAGGAATAAAGTTCAGATTCATTCGCCAACACCAGGCAATTTACTCAGCAGAAAAAAATGCAATCGCATTCAATCAAAGAAGACAGTGCAACAGCGCAATCCTCCGATTTACAGCTTGTCAAAACGAAACACCACCACCGTCCAGACACCACATTCCCACTTGAAAAGCAAAGTATGAAGTCCTCACCAATGTGTTAGCTTGATTAAATTTGCTTGCTCAAAATCTGAAGCACGCTTTTGTACATCTCGAGCCTTTCACTGACCCGCATCGCTTGATGAAGTCTCCAGTTTTGTGCAATTACTTTATGAAAGTTGTGGGGTTTTGTTTTCAATGTGAAATTAAACTGGTACCTGTGCTGTATTTACAGTGGTTTTGTGCTGCAAAACACAGGATTTGAGTCTCCAAAAATTCAGAGGATCAAGAACAATGGACATTGCATTCCAGGTTTGGTACACCCTTTGCTACAACTTGACAGGCCTCATAAATTACATTTTATTTGGGTGTGAAGACATGTGTGTGTGTGTGTGTGCACGCTGTCCATACAAATCAACAATCCCCAGCCAGCCCCCCGCCCACTAACCGCTCTAATTGCAGATACGTTTCAATGAAGAGACAAAACATTTGGGCATTTCGGTGAAGGCAACATTTTTGCAATGGTATTCAGACGAAAAGAGAACTCCAAATAGCACGAGGATAACCAACACCGTGTGTACATGTGTACAAAAGCATTGTCTCTGTACACTACTGTACCTTGGGCGCAGACATGCTGGTCGGGCTGCTGAGATGTCTCACGCGGTTCTGCTCTGTGATGGGCAGCAGGTCAAACGGCACCTACACGTGCAGACAAACTCGCTTAGCATGCAGGAAACTCCTGTCTTCATCGCCACAAAAACAGTGCAATGTTCATCCCAAAGGCTTTTTTATCGGCGGAAGGCATCAACAAAGCACAGAGAAGACTTCCACCCCACACCAACACCACCCACCCCTTCAGTGGCACTCGTACAATCCACACACTGCCCCTAACTAGCTGCAGCAGACCACCAGACCACTCCAACTGCACCCCTGCCCTGATGGCACTGCATTCTGGACCAGGTCAGTCAAGACAGGGCAATGCAGCTCAAGGGTGAATCAAAGCCAAACAACAACAACAGCCTTTCTCGATTGCATATATTCGCCCACTGACCACGATTCCACAGATGCCAAGGATTGGGATCCACAAAGTGAAGTTAGCTGTCCTCACAGTTCCTGATGCAATTGTGGGAAAAACTGACGCACCGGTATTGTGCTGGAATCTGTTTAGAGTTTCCCATTGGGTTGCAAAAGTTGCAAAAAGACGACACTTTACCATTGTGTGAAGCTGTACTCCGTTGCACAGCAAAAATTCCAGCTGCTTTTCTGTCAATGGATCCATCTTTAGAAATCCTCACCAAAAAGCAACTGAGATTTTCAGCTGATCTTAAATAAAAATTCAAAAAGTGTGCTTTTGCTGTCGTGACACTTCCTCATCGAAGGAAACAGTAAAAATACGTAATTGGTTTACAGAGTCAACCATCCCTCGCTGCTCTTGTGAGTATGATTCATTCATCAGTGGCGCCCATCCGAATCGCTGATTCTGACTTCAACGTCCTACATTGAGATGATGGCATCGTGGATTCGTGCTTCTCATGACAGAGGAAAACGGCAAACGCTACAGAACCTACAGCACCCTAACCCCGTGTTCCCTACACTTGTGAGAGTTCTTTCGCATGCCAAAACGAACTTTTTGATGCACATCGATTGGCAACGTTTTGTATGAAGTGTGCTTGAATTAAGCGCAACCAATGCTGAAACAAGACCAGGACGCCAATGAATGACAATCATGTAAGTATGCTGCAATCATCTGGACTCATGGCACCATTTTGGTACACCGCACACAAGCCGCTATTTTTTGGCCTGGTTACTTAAGCCCACTCAGTGTTCCGCGCTCAAATTTACAAACGGATGGCGAGACAGTCGACATTTTTGCGCCCCTCAACCTCACTGTTCTCCCATATTGTGGATGAACGCGAGGCGGAGCTCACTTCAGTCCCATTGTCCTAAAATGGACCAATCCTTCTCCCACTATTGACACCAGAATCAGCGTCAAGGCCTGTGCTTCGATCACGTACATCACACTCCACGAACTTCCCCTCCTCATGCAATTCCCTGTTCCAGTCCTCCTGCCCCGACAACCATAAAGTCAATCACGATCCTTTTTTTCAGTTTTCCCACAAGTTTGTAGATCTGTGTCTTTTTTCTGTTCAATTTCGCTGAACACAAGAGACTTGGTCGGGCATTTGACACCAACATAGCTTGTTTGTGCGAGGTGCACACAATTGTTAAATTGTAGGGATGAAAATGGAGCTTGAGATTTCGGCCAAACCAACGAACGGCTTCGTACCTCAATTTGAGATTGAAAGGACCGGAAAAAGTCGAAGTGCCCTCGCCGGGACTTCCAGCGCTGCTTCAGCTTGTTGGTCAACATCTGCGAGTACGACGTCTCCGAGCGTGTGCGACGCAACGGTGACATCGCCTG
>JAAUYG010178131.1_pt1 | contig 10072 bp, 11 predicted proteins | sample 7278091 | NCBI WGS metagenome assembly JAAUYG01 (sample SAMN14350201, study PRJNA611818) | marine sediment metagenome | isolation source: surface marine sediment (0.6m) | place: French Polynesia: Moorea | collected 2018-08
CGAAAATACCAATTGCAAACTGCGAGTATTGCTCTTGATTGTACATAGGTCTACAAACATCACCCAAGTCTAGCAAAATTTAATTCTCCGAAAGAGAAATTCAGTAAGAACGTGGCAAGGAACATGGAATGTGAAGGTAATTGAGAATGTACAAGTTCCGTACGAATGTTGTTGCACTGGGATTCAATTGCACTTTTCGACTTGAGTATTGTGTTTTCAGATCTGTAAAGCTTTTTCCATTTACAAGTGTGAAAGGTAAAAGAAGGCGCACATCAGATAAAATCTTCCTGTCAGAACATCACAAGGCACAGTCCACAACATGCTGCGTGCGTTCTTTTTAGTAAAAACATCAACTTGCCAACTGAAGCACCATGGTCGCTTACACAGTTGTCATTTTGTAGCTGACATCCTGTGACGCCTCTGACGTGCTGAGATTTTCATCGGAATCTGCGCGTGTTGTTGTGAGGGTACTTGCTGGACTTCTCGTCGGAGTCGAGTGCTCTGGACTGGAGAACGGTGACGGCCCGGGCGGAGTTGCATCAGGCGCGCGCACTGCTCTCAACGGTGACTTTGGCGCTCCTCGGCCCTCACTAATCTCTCCAAAATCACCTTCAGGTGGTGCTCTGCTTCTCGGGGGAGTCGCTGCTCTTTTTTGCGGTACAGGTTTGGCATGTTCAGCTAATTTTACTTCAGGCGACCTCTCCCTGCGAGCTGGGGGTATTTCCTCCATTCTACCTGTTCTGGGCTTCCCCCTCTCAGCAGATGGTGATCTCTTGTCAGGCGTTCTTTCCCTCGACCTTTCTCTCGGACGTGGTTCGGGTATCTTCACTCTTAGTTCTTTGGTCCTTGGCGAGTTGGCGCTTGTTTGTTTCTCCACGAATTCATCCGGTTTTCTTTCCTTTGATCTCTCTCGTGGTCTCGGCTGTGGCTTCTTGTCCCGTTTTGCCTGTTCTCTTGGCGCACCATTGATTGCGCTTGGTGGCTCGTTGACTCTTGTCGTCGCACGGGGCACCTCTCGCCGGGAAGTGCTGTTGGGCAGGTAACCGAGAGACTCATTCAGATCCAAGACGTCATCTGTGGCAGATCTGTACACACCGGACAGACTGTTCCTGTCCGCGACACTGCTCGCTCGGGACGAAGATGGGTTGTAGATGGGTGTTCTCGTTTCATCTCGGAAGGCATCATCATCATCATCGTCATCACGCGGGGGTGCTTCTCTCGTACCCTGCACTGACTGCGGTCCGGTCAATGACAGCTCGTCACAAGGAACCCAGTACGGAATCGTCACATGCTCGTGCTCCTTGGAGTAATAAATTGGATGGCAGCACTTGTAGTACATCACCTGGAGGCCAATTCCAACGAAAAATCCAAATATGACCAGCACAATCGCAGGTGCGTGGTACCAGGCGTGGGTCTTCGTGGAGGCCGTCAGGTACCAAGCCACGATCATCGTGAGGTTCTCTGCGAAGACAATAGTGTAGTAGACGAGGGCTCTCAGGCGAGTGCGCCCTTCAGCTATGTTGAAAAAGGTGAACACCAGGATGAACGCCGTCATTGCTCGAAAGAAGTACTCCTTGTAGGGGTGTTCCACAACGTTTATGTTGCCTTCTTCATCTTTGGTTTCCACACTGCAGTAAATGCTATTCTGCTGTAACATCCAGAGGATCATAACCAGAAGGTGCGCCCCAATCAAAACCAGCGTCGCCCAGGCTCCGAAAGCAGACGCAAACAGCGCCAGGGCAATCACCCGACCGCCCACTGTGAAGAAACGCCAAAAAAACATGGTGATCTTGCTCGAGGTCTGCATCTTCGCCTTTCCAGGGTTGGAATTTCGTAAAGCAGAGGCAAAACTGACGAAGGACCAAGCCAAAGACGTCCACGACGTGAACACTCCAACGTACTGCAGCGCACCTGAAATGTAAAGGTTCAAATGAAATTGCTTGCTGTCGGCTGCGAAGTTCAAAAGGGTCCTCGGAACTACGGTCCTTACAGACACGCTCATTGGACTGAAAGGTGCTGAGACTTTGGTTCTGCTTGCAGGTTACACTTACTGAGCATATAGTCATCCTCCGTGCCGAACGCTGTCATGATGTACAACTGCAGCGTGAGCTGGGGCGCGTTCTCCAGGAAATTCTCGAACAGTCGAATCAGCGTCAGGTCTACGTCCTCATCCAGCATGCACTTATAGTTCTTTCGGTTCTCCCGCCAACCTTCGTCCTGTCTGCTCTTCAGCGCAAAGCACAACGTTTCGACCAACCTGTAGAAGCATAAACGCACACGTTTAAAGAACAGAATAGGCGCTGCACAACTCACTCTCGTTTTCTCATTTCTGGAATTGTATCAGCAGAAACGCAAAGAATGTCTCACCTTGTCAGGGGGGCCAACAGTAGCACATGGGTGAGAACCCTCCAGAACCAGTTGCCGGCAGAAGCTTTCTTGGACATGATCTTTCGGTCCTGATAGTAAAGCCCAGCGCTGAATATTGTCATGACGATTGCTGGCAAGGCAACGAAAAGCACCGTCAGGGCAAAGAAGACGTACTGCTCTGTCGTCAGGTACTTCACGGCCAGAGCAACATCTGATCCGATGTTGACAAGGAAGAATAAGATGCTGCAGAGATAGCACAGAACATCGAAGTCTGAGGCACGTTCGTTTTGTTCGCTGTGCACAGCTTCTCTCAGCAGGTACTCATCACCTTCCCGAATTGGGTCCAGCCTTGCCGGGTCATAACTCAGGAACTGCGCCACGTTGTTGAAGTAAAGACGCGATCTGTTGGGATCAGGGGAAGGCTCTGGAAACACCTCCTCTTGATCAGGCTGGTACTGGAAAGATTTCTCCGAGAAAGGAGTGACGGGCCCAAAGTTATAGCCATTCAGTCCCACTTGGCTTATGGACAGCAAGGGTGGACTGTCAATAGAACTTATGCTCGTGTTGTGGCGTTTACTGGGGCTGTCGTCAACGAGTTCTCCTTCAGATCGGGAACGCATTGAGCGATCTGTCCCCAGGGTTCTCATCTCGCTCCATGATTCTTCATTGGCAGCCAAAGGCACGTCTCGTTCTCCACCAAAGTAGCCTTCCTTCTTCCATCGCGGGTTGTGTCCTGTTGGGGCCTGATCAATGGAAATGGCTGTGATGCTGCCCGTCATGGACGGGAACGGATAGGGCTGCAGTGCTTCCGTATCGCAGCTGGCGAACTTCTTCAACCCCGTCTGAAACGAGAAAACAATATTTTTTGTGTGCACAACCGAGTACGAAGGGGATACAGAAAAGTCATGGTTGCACTGATCACACGAGTGAACGACCTGTCGATGATCATACTTCCACTTGGAATATTCATGAGCCACAAAACCTGGATCCTGTTTTTGTCACCTGGAATAACTGAGCCGTGACTCACCCTGGAATTTTCAACATCAGCAGCCTGAAGTTTGCGTTGTGATCCCCAGTACTGCAAAAACTCCTCTCTCTTCGTTCGAGGAAACTTCGCACGCCATTTTGGCCGATATGACTTGTTGCCAGACATGTTTAGCTTGTAGGTTTAAATATTTGTAAACTTTAAAACGTTGGATAACATGACGAAATCAGCGAAATATTCCAGGACTTAGTTTCAAGTCCACGTCGGTGTGGAAGTTCATTCGCAGCACGCCGTTGCCCAGAATACACGATGATTTACAATCAGCTTTCGTATCTAGACCTCTGTAAATGTTTTCGAAACATAAGATCACTGCCTTTAGAAAACGAGAAAAATTATATCCACAAAACAGATCTATCTGGATTTGAAAACACTAAATCTGGAAAACAAGAGTTTTTTCGGTTTTTTTTGTTTTTTTTTTTTTTTACAAAAATTAGGTTGTGTTTTGTTCGCGGGCGGAGTTGTCTCACAAAGCGGAAGTAGCTATTTTTTCTAGTTCGGGAATTATTGATGCAAATAATCCATTAATCCATTAAAAGAAAATAATATTAAGAATATCTGCAGAAATTGCCAAAATATGCACCAGCTTTTTAAAGAATAGAGATCTATTTATTTGTCTGAATTCTTTCATGTTTACGGTTTGAGCGTTTTATCACTGTTTTGTTTCTTGAGCAGATCAAGCATTTTTCCCGGACTAGGAAACCCCCCTTCCAAATGGGGATTTCCTGAATAATGGCTCGACTGAAGATTCCTCGAACGAAAAGAGACTTTTACAACGATGAAGATTGTAGAATTCTGGGCAAACAAGAGGGTAGCGAAAGGGGTGCAAGTGAAGATGCCAATGGAAATGAACAAATTGGATGTGAAGATGAAGTTGATGGTGAAACTGATGCGGCAAGAGCAAACCAAAATGGCAAGGGATCACAAATGGTCCCTTTGGTTGAACCTCAGCGTCACAAAATCAGAGATCCAGACAATCTTCGGCCTGAACTTTTTTCAAAGCACGGGAAGGGAGACTTTTTGGACATGCCAACCACACGGGAGTTTGTCCAGCTGCAGTTGGGTGTGTCCCCAGAACCTCTTCTTCCAAAATCTAAAGCGGCCAAAGATGGGTTGGATTCGCTGCCGAAAGAAACTCGTGAACAGAAGAGGAAGGTTTCTGGGAGATCCAGATCGCACTTGTCGAGGGATCAAGTTGATTATGAACTGGGTCGCGCGTCCTTCACGTACTTTGACATCCTCGTGTACGTCGTGTCGATAGGAAGCTACGTGTTTGACGTCGGCAGTGATTGCTGGGTTGCGTACTTGTACTACGCAGGTAAAGAACTCTTGTTTTTGTTAGCTGAAACAGCCAATGTTTTTGTTCCGTTCTTTGCACAACTGCATGCAGGGTCCGTGCACACGAAGCTTGTGTGCTTGTCTTCAATTTTCGTTCACCATTGCTTGTTTTCAGGAGGACATTGGAAATGGTTCAGTATGACCGTCGCCTTCATCACGGTTCCGTCCATTGTGATGACGGCGTTTAGTCTCAAGTGGTACATCATCGACCACAAACACGACAAGAAGCACAACAGGAAAACTGCGTCCCTCGTCAGATGGGTGTCACGATTCATGTTCATGATGCTCCAGCTGTCTCCCATGCTCAGGTAGACAACCGAAGAATAATTTTGAGAAAATTGCTTTTCATTCAGCGTCGGAACTGTGATCAAATTTTCAATTGGTTGAAGTAATTCTTGCTCATCTTTGACAATGTAAAGGAACAAAAATCGCCTATTCCTGATCAAGTGATGGCGTGTTGCAGATACATAGACTCGCTGATGTTTGGATGCAAGAGCAGAAAGTTCAGCTCAAAGGAGCACCCAGAGAAGCTCCATTGGTATCACATGATGCTGTACGAAGACACTGATTCCTGTCTCCTCCGGTTGATTGAGTGCTTCATGGAAGCTGCACCACAACTTGTGCTCCAGTTGTACATCATGTGTGTTCAGGGAGGCGAAGACGGCGTCTTTGTTGGTGAGTTGTCAGAAATACAAATTTGTATTGGTGATCTTGTTCAATTCGCATCACTCGTAGAAAGCAGAATCCATGGTGAAAGTGATCTTGACTTCAGCTGGTGCGTTCTTTGTTTCCATTCGTATCTGAAATTCAGATTCGGTACTCACTAAACAAAAATTGTAGAAAGGAGACAACCTGACAAATTGGTCGAGTAAACTCGCGACATATTTTGATGTTTCAGTGATCGCACAATCTGCGGCTATCGTCACATCATTGTGTTCGTTGGCGTGGTCTCTGACGGCTTATCACAGAGCATTGAGAGCTTCATTACCTGAGAAAGAGAACATGCGCTATTCTGGGATGGCCTTGCAGTTCTTGTGGCGCTTTTTCACCGTGGCCGCCCGGGTGATTGCCTTGGCGTTGTTTGCTGCGCGCTTCAAGGCCTGGGTTTTCCTCATCATCGCGTCCCACTGGATGACCATGTTCATCTGGATTCGCTTCATGCAGACGAAGTTCTGTGACACCAGAGTGGAAGAGCTGGGCTTTAATCTGGTTGCAGCGGCCATTTACGTTTTCTGCTTCCTGAATCTGATCGAGGGACACACACGTCTGCGTTACTTCATTTACTACTGCTTGACCTTCGTAGAGGACGCAGGGTTGATATCAACTTGGTACCTCTTTTCCCAGACGAAGTACAGATGGTATCAAAACCCTGCCATTTGCGCTGTTTTCATTGGATACGTTCTTGGCATTACCTTCCAAGTTATTTACTACTTGAAAGCTCATCCGAACAATTTTGCTGAGGACAAAAGCAAAGCCATTCGCACTTGGATTCCGTTCAAGGAATTGATATCTCCGGAAAAGAACAAAATGCCTCAAGAAAACTCTGTGTCAGGGCGTGAAGGAAAAAATTCAGGAAATGCGCTTCAGAATGGCGACGCACCAGGTGAACGCAGTCAACAGAATCTTACAAACGTCCAAGTGGAGATTCCAGATCCAGCAGAGCCCGCAGGTTATCACACGCCCTTGATGCAAGGTTCTCCGCACAGTCGTGAATCCAGCGTTTAAGTGCTTTGTCGTGCAGTGCTTCGCGGCTGAGGTGGAGCGGCCTTTGAAGAATCATTTTGACGTCCTTGTCTTGCCGGAGGGGGGGGGAGGTTCCATCTCCTTCCACTGCACTGTCAACCAGTAGACCCCGCCAATGCCTCTGACCCAGGATCCTCTCCCCCACTGCACATCTTAGGACACGGGGTGATCATGGGCTTTACGCTGATTCAAGTGCACCTGCTGTGAGTGGGGCAAGTAGACACTGGTGTGTGCACCAACGGATCATGTTAAGAATGACGCTTACGTGTCCGTGGGCAAGTGTGTGTCTCGCATAGGCCACTCCCCTTTCAGACGCGTGGCGTAAAATCCAGAAGACTTAGTTTTCAGAGTGCGAAGCTTCACGTTTATTTATAATTTGAGTCAGTTTTCACTGTTAACTGAAGAGATTTTTTCGACTAGTCCAGTGCCAATTGAACAAGTAGTCCTTTGTGCACAACTGACACGGAGAGTATTTTCTGTTATGCACGGTTGTCAACATTTCTGTTTTTACACAACGTCGTCAGGATTATTTTTCTGCACAACTTTTATTGCACAAAAAGTGACGTCGTGACTGTTTTGCAAGGATGTTTTTGTACCGTAATCACCCACGTATAATGCGGACTATTTGACCAAATTAGAGCATCAACTCTAGGGGGTGCTGTGTTAAAATGCGAGTTTTAGTTTTGCTGTGTGTCAGTGCAAATAAAACCAGCTTTTTCTGCTAAAAAGTTGGCATGTGTGCGAGTGCGCGTTTTGCGTGGGTCATTTCAGTAAGTTATGTTGTTCTGATGGTTTGAACAAAGGCCCGTTTACATGGAACAAAACACCGAGTTTTCAACTTCTCCGTGAGTTCTTGAATCAGTGGATTGCAACATCCACGAAGAGAGGAGAGCACTCCCCAAAGATTTTGTTCAGGTTCCTTCTGCCGAGCAAACACAGTCGTGGCTTTGCCAACAGTTGGCAGCGAGTTGTTCAAAACAGAAAGAAACATCCGGATGAGTACAGAGAAGACATTGCTCGAAACATCTTCCAACACTTGCAAGTGTTCTGTACTGCTTATTTTTGTGCACTTTCTGTGGAGTGGGTGTATTTTGCACCTTTTGAAAGTTACAATTTGTGAAAACATTTTGTCAGAAAGCCGAATGTCAGCGGTGAAAGTTCGCATGCATGTGAATTCAAGTTTTATCTTTTTCCACATTGAAGACTTTATTTCTCTTGAAAGAGCAAGGTGTCGAAATACGAAAACGGAAGCAAATTCGCTTCAAAACAAAATGTCCCTATCCTGGATACGCAATTTGTTTCTCATTCTTATCCTCAACTGGACGTCTGGTAGTTTGGGTCAATGCCCAACAAAACTTGACACTGAAATGTTAAAAAGGAGAAAGTGGTACATGCGTCTTTGGTTTGCTGGCGTTGCATTTCTCTCAAGGTAGTGTTCGAATAACAAAGGAAAGCCAGAAATAAATTTGTACTTTTCACAGAAGGCACTTGTTTTGTGAAATAAAGAAAGCAGGTGTTTGTTACCTTCAGAAATGTTGACTTTGTTAGAGACGAGTACATCAGCTTGCACTGCGTTTATCGTTGTGTACAGTGTGTCTGGACTGGACTGGTGAACAGAACAACAGAAAATCATTGGTTGCACTCCGGAGGTGAAGTTATATCAGTTCGTTGGCTCAGAGTGAGGAATGTTTTGATGGTAAGGGGTTCAATAACCCAAGAAACAAAAAAGACAGCTGAGGCAAAATGTCAGTCAAAAAACTCTACAACCACACCTTGTACATATTACTAACCATGAACTGGTCGTAAAGTTCGTCACCCATGGCTTCTCGTACTGGCTCGTCCACCATTGGAAAGTTTCGACACAGATACTGAAAAGGAGCGTCTTATTACCCTTGCAATGTGCTTATGAAGGTGTATTACTTCAGACAAATTGACAGAAATAGTGGTGTTTTTGTACCTCCAGTGAGAGACTGGCTTGTCGTTGACTGTCAGCGTAAGCCATGTTACCCATAGTGCAAAGTAAGTTGTGTGTGACTCTCATCTTGAACAAGAAAGACATGTTTGGTGTTGTTGCTTGTTTGCTTTTTGCTGGTGACTTCCAATTTGTTGTTTCTTTGCAAAGTTGTTGCAGAGACTCACGTACCTTGACCAGAGTCACTGCTAATTCAGTGGAATGTCTGGTCAACATTCCAACACATTTTGCTGCAGCTGCTTGCTGCACAAACATTGGCAGTGGTTCCTTTAGCTTTGGCACAGAAGGGTCTGCGAATGACAAACCAAAGCAGATTTTACCACTTCCCAAAAGCACTCATTAAACCTGTGACATTTTGGTTATGCTGACGACATTTTATGTCACAAACCTTTCAATATTTCAGGTCCATTCATGAGATCTTCTTTTGAGAGTTTGAGTAATTTGACGATGCCAGCGAGCAGTTGGTCACGCACTTCGTAATCCATTAACAGTTTGATCAGCTCCATTGCCTCGTACTGCACTTCGAAGTGAAGAGTCCGGAGAAGATTCAGCAGGGGGTCAACAATGCTGGGGTTTGCGCTCTTTACTATGGGCTGTTGGGGAAAAGAAGTTCACAGCACAACGGAAATTCCAATACTTTTCTTTCTGATTTCATTTGCCTCACAGCGCCGAAAAATTGGAAGTGCGACAAAAGACTAACGACAAGACTCACCTGAACTATTTTCAGAGTTTGACAGGCCATTTGTTGCGCCTTCGGAGAAGTGCAAGGCAGCAAAGCGATCAAACCTTTGTAAACTTGCATCTCGAACTTGGGGTTTCCTTGTGCTAAAATCTGGAGCAAATTTCGGGCGCTTTCCTGTGTCTCCTCTGACTTTGACTTCGCCAGGCATTCTGCTATTGCCCTGATACCTGAAAATAACAGAACAAACATTGAACCTGGAGGAATTTAACACTGGAATCCCTGACCTAGATTATTTCTGGTGATCGATGTGAAACGAGATCAAAGAGACTGACATCTCACCATAACTTTCGCAAATGAGCTCTTTGTATTTTCGTCCCGCATTTGCAACACAATACAAAAGCTTCAGTGCTTCCACCTTGTCTTCTTCCTTGGCTTGTTTCAACCCCAGGATTTCAAGGACGGTTAGAAGTGCTCCAACCTCCAGGAACTCCTGCATGAACTTATGCCTAAATGAACGCATCAATTTGGGTCTGGATGAGACCAAATATTACACGAAACTAGCAATCGACGAAAAGAAGTCGACTTTCCAAATTTCGTACTTTTCAGTCATATTTGAGGTGAATTAATCGCAGAGGGGAAAATGAATTTTTACCCGCTTGATGCCGACAGAAATATTTGAAGCGCTCGCAGTTGCTCATTGAGGCAAGTTCCGATCATGTAGCTGACAGTGTGTCAAGGTTGTATATAAAACTGAGGAAGACGCGTTTTCTCCAGTTGCCAGTCACAGATCTGAAAGTTGGGATTAACAGAAGCAAACTGTATCTCAGTGCAGATCCAGCCTACAAATCTTTAGCAGATCTGGAGTCTTAGTTTGGTCTTTGGGCTGATGGAGAAGATTGTGTGAAGGATACGAAAGTCGGATCCAAGC
>JAAUYG010211071.1_pt1 | contig 10072 bp, 4 predicted proteins | sample 7278091 | NCBI WGS metagenome assembly JAAUYG01 (sample SAMN14350201, study PRJNA611818) | marine sediment metagenome | isolation source: surface marine sediment (0.6m) | place: French Polynesia: Moorea | collected 2018-08
AGCTCGCCTGTGTCTATATCCGGTGGCGTTTTATGTTCCGACTCTTATTAATTCTTCATGCAAAGTCCATATACACAGAAATGTATCCGTGCTTGGCTGGTCATTATCTTGTCACGAGGCTGTGCCCAGCAGACACAAACAGTTTATCACGCTCACAAAACACGCTCGGCATGCTTCTAATCTACCCCCAGTGACACAATATAAAGTTTCAGCAATCGTGCCCCTATTTTGTTGCTGTTTCTTTTCTCTTCCTCAGTCGTTGTTTTGTTGTTATATTATAAACATCTGCATTTTCCTCGTTCTTGTTCTTGTTCGTCATCATCATCATCATCACCATTTTCTCCTTGCTCTTTTTTGTCTTCTTGTCCTTTTTTTGCTGTTGTTGTTGTTCTTCTTCTTCTTCGTCGTCGTCGTCATCGTAGTAGTAGTAGTAGTAGTAGTAGTAGTAGTAGTAGTAGTAGTAGTAGTAGCAGGAGTAGTAGCAGTAGTAGTAGTAGTAGTAGTAGTAGTAGTAGTAGTAGTAGCAGTAGTAGTAGTAGTAGCAGTAACAGCAGCAGCAGTGGCAACACAATTATTGTATTCTGTTCTAACTTATTATTCAGAAAAGAATTGCTAGCATGCCAACACCATATTTCTTATTACTGACAAATGTAACATGTTTTCTGAATAATTCAGAAACAAAAATATTATTGGAGGAGAAAATTACCAACCATTCATAATCATCCTTGGTGCATTTACAAATTTTCTCAGTTTTCTTCAACTCAGTTGCCTGGCCATTGGAGCACCTGAAAAAAAAAGTCGCGACGTGAAAGACGTAAATCTTAACATGGATCCAGAACCTGTGTCTAGGGCTGGAGTTATCCACCCTAAAAGTGCAAGTTTTCGACTTAATTCAAATTTATAGACAATCCCGCTGCTCAGTTTGTCAACTTTGGTTAAGTTTTTAAGCAATCACACTCTTCGGATTGTTCACCACTTCTTACGCAACAAATCAAAACTGCAACTGAAGTATTTTCAGTTCCCTGCTTTCCTTACATATCAAATCATCAGTATTGCACAGGACTGCAGTCTACCAACAATTTCTTGCCTCAAAATTGAATTGATAGGCTACAATTCCTGATGGATCATCTTATTTATAGCTTGATAGTCATATTCGCTAGGGCTCTAAGTCTTTCATTTCAAGCATCATTTACGGGTAACACATGGTCCATTTAAGAGACATGGCTATTTTTGCAAACCGATTTAAAATACATGCCACAGACTTATAACTAGTGTCACCACAACGAACAACTCTTTCTCCAGCATAACTTTAAATATATGTATGAATTTACCTTATATATACATTTACCCTATATTACCTTATGTATTCATATATACACTGAAACCTGTCTTGAGTGGCCACCGTCATAAGGGGCCACCTCTCTTGAAAGATGAATGCATTTCTAACAGATTCTACATTTGAATGGAAGTCAACCTGTCACCAAAGGCCTCCTGTCTGGAGAGGCCACATTTTAAGGCTAATGGGATGATCTACCAATGCAGGTTCTACTGTATACCATAACAGAAGCAATGCACAGTAATTTAAAGTGCTGTTATCCAGTGGAACTTGCCATAAGACCACATCCTGAATTAGCACCGTACCAGAATAAAGGTTATTTACTAGACAAGTCAACCTTATCAACTCTATTTTATTTATTTTAAACGTTATTTTATTTCAGGATTACGACCATAATGCCAAATAAGACAACTTTAGTCTGGCCTAATTCTAAGGGTCCATTGACTGGTAAACTAAAATGAAAATATATCTAGAGAGTTTTTCCGAGTACCAGGATTCCGGCTTAAGACGTTGACGGCTTTCCTTTATCCCCAGCAGACAGCCCCTCTGTTCTTCAGGAACGTCGTCTCTGGAGTGTGGCGTCCAGACTATGTAATCGCTGCCGATACCTGAAAAACATTTCCACAATACCGTATACAAGTATAACATGCAGAATATTTACAGTAGAACCCACTAAAAGTGTAAAGGAAGCGGGTATCTGGCATAGAGTAATGTTATTATGGAATGCTGGTTCTATATCAACATGTGAAAACAGAAGTGTTCAAGACATTTGCAAATGCTCAATGGCCAATAAGGTATTAAAATTTCATAACAGTAGAGTGACAATTTTCCTGGTGTTAAATTTCAGCTACCAGTACTGACACTGAGTCTGTAGTTTTCGCATTGCAGTCTTCAAATAGTTACAAACTAAAAATTACTACTGCTGCTGCTTCTATTACTACTACTGCTATTGCTACTGCTACTGCTATTACTGCTACTGCTGCTGCTACTACCACCACCACTTTTATTACGTCACTGTGCTTACACTGATGTGGAATGGCATGCTCGAAGTTGATGACAATTGTACGCCACTCGCGATCAAGTTCTCCGTATCCCCAGATAGCGACGGTCATACGCGTGTTGCCAGGTTCAGTCAGCATTCGCTTGAAGACGAAGCTCTCGTTAGTAAACTCGTACTGATGCCAGCAGTTCCCTTCATCCGTGGAGAACTTGAGATAGGAGGGAGTCTCGGTGTCTGCTGGAACAGCCACCAGCAAACCTCCATGGTCGGCAATTTGATAGTGATGAGGGCCCTCGAGAGCCTGCAGGAGATAATTTCGGAATTATATTGCAGTTTTTAAACATTAAGCTCACAGCATGACATACTGGAAATGAGAAGCTTTCATCCATCCACACGACTTCAATTCTTGAAAATCGCAGTCATGTGACCTACTGGATGACACCTGACCACATGACTAGAATCTCCCAGTAGGTTTTGGAATACATTAGTACCTCTCTTAGTGTCCACTCTTAACAAAGGCCACCCTCTCTAATAAGGTCATAAATCTTGTCCACTACTACTATTGAGTCTCCTGTCATCTGACCAACCCAGTCATGTGACGGCCTTGACCTCTTCACAGTGAACAAGGCCACTAGGATCATCTTCCTCTTTTAGCAGAATGGTTTTAATGATCAGTTCAAAAAGAAGCGTGGGACACTAAACGTATTAGGGCATATTACTAGCAATATCAGCTACGATCAGCACTTATGCGACTACCAAATTCAATCGCTATAACTTACCAATCGCCATGTGTATCCGCCATCACTGGATATGAAAACATCTGGGTTTGTTGTTTGCAGAGCCTCAGCTACGTGTCCTGAAAATGATGCAAAAAAATAACCAGTGGGATGTTATACAGTAGAACCTCTCTTGTAATACCAGCCCAATGGTCATGAACTTGTGGTCCTTCAACACAGGTGGTCCTTAGTGACAGGTTCATTTTATGCTGAAATGTAGGTCATTCTGCCATGACGGTTTGGTCTTTCATTGCAGTGGTCTTTCAAGACAGGTTTCACTGTACATCCTTTGGATTTAAAGGCACATGACTTAAAGAGAGAGCCAATGATCATGCGTACATTTTTTTTACCTTTCTGCGTGATACTATCATCCCCTTAAGCCCATTTCCTATATAGACTACACCTCATTGGTCCCACCAGTGCTTTTACTGTATAACAAATCTACACATATAGACAGTGGAACACCTGACTGAAGACCGCCTGGTCAAAGCCAAAGTGGTCTTAAATTTGGGGGGGGGGGGGGGTATGTAATTACAGTGTATTTATTTTTTCACAGTGCATCTATTTTTATACAGTGGAACCATGGTCAGGACAAAGTGGTCTTAATTCTGAGGTGGTCTCAATTCTAAAAGGATACAGCAATGGTGTGTAGATTTTGGTTGCCGAAAAGAAGTGGTCGTAATTCTGGGATGGTATTACTTCCAGGGTGGTCTTAAGGCAAAGGCTCCACTGTATACTTTTTTCCCTTACCATGCACAAAAGTAGGCAAAAATCATGTATATTTAATAATTAACACTCAACCACGGAACATATGGAGTGGGGCTCCCACATATTAGGCTTGGTAGAATACGTCATTTCTCTGATATCTGATTGGCTGCAAAAACACTCGGACCCTAAAACATAGAGTGGACTACTTTTCGGAAATGGTAGGTAAACAAATGTGCATGTCGTCTGTCATAGGTCATACACCCAGGTCACTACGCTATTGGCTTGACTGCCTTGCCCGTTGTAAAAGTGTAACTGACCCCTCACCCAACCCCCCCACCCTGCCCAGCGAAATGGTCTCCAGCAGGTGCCTACAGTAGGTATGGGTTATAGCATCTTTAGACAACTAGACATGTTCCTTATTATTGCGCAATCCTGTCAATATCCAAAGGTGAACTAACGTCCTTTCAAAAGCAGATAGTCACAAATACTATAACATCCATCACTAGTGACTGCCTCAAACTTCCAACTTTCCAAACCATGTTATGTTTATGTAATTGCGCCTTTTGAGGGATATAACGCTTGCAGATTTGGGATGATTTTCATGTCAATCAAGTGGCTATTTGAGCCTTTTTTCCATGTCCTAGCGTTTATCAGTTGTTGATGGGACTCAGCATCCACCTACATACCCTTTCTTTATGAACGGTCTGTAATGTCATAAGCAAACAGAAATTAAGTTTGTATTATGCTTTAGTCTCCCGCGACTGCCTACTTATCACCCTGAGGATTGAATTAGTTCGAAGGGGTTAGCTTGAAATTAAAGATGAAAATCACGTGTGTCCAATCTTTAGACTGACAAGCTACGATCCGAGGCCCTTGTTCGCCTTACCATGCACCAATATCAGGCCAGCTGCATTCTCTGAGCTCAGCGGTGGATTGCCCGTTACCCCTCCTTTCGTCACACTGAACAAGTTGTGGATCTGCAAATAGCACCCCTAGGGAAACAAAGGAATAAACAATTTGAGATCAAGGGCATGTATCAAAAGTGGCCAACACTTTTAGCTTGATTTTAATAAATACATTTTTGCACTGCTGTTGTAACGTGTTGAGTAACATAAGCTTTTCACGGATTTCATAATACCACAGTGTACAATGTGTTCTTCCATTTACTCTAGATTTTTATAACTTTAATGTACACAAGTGGCAAAGTTTCATTGAAAACAACAAGAGCAAAGTACATTAATATTGAAACACATGTTGATTGTGCAATTTTTGAAACCAAAACGCTATCATGGTTGTCATAGAATGTTCAGTTACATATAAGCTATAGAGGAATATGGAGGAACATTGCATTAAAACCACCTGAGAATTAAGACCACCTAGAATGAAGACCACCCCAGAATTAAGACCATGCCAGAATTAAGACCACCCCAGAATTAAGACCATCTCAGAATTAAGTCCACCGCATAATTTAAGACTAATTTGGCCTCGACCATAGGTAGTCCCAATTCCTAGTGTTCTACAACATAAATGTGTACAGAAACGAATGTATCAGTTGATAATTTTATGTTTTTACCTTGCTTTCGTCTTCGCAACGAGCTCCATCGGGTCGATTGATTGGCTGCCATTCCCCACCGCGATTGTAGCTGATCATCGTATGAATGCTGTCGTCAGAATTCAGCTGGCTTGCCAGGTACACGCCTCGCATCGACCGTACACGATAGAAATCAGTCAAATCGCCAAGCCCATCGGCATATAGATGGTTCTCCAGGGACTTTGAGAACAAGACTCCTTTCCCATCTGACGTGTAAAGAATTCCTCGGCCATTCTCTGTAAAGAAAATTATGTGGAGTATTTTTTTGTGTTTTTTGTTTTAATTTTTACTCATATATAATGCACAGAATAATGAAACATAGTACATATAAATGTTTGGAAAATCTCCTGCATGGACAGTTACACTTGACCATCAGAACTGCATGACTTTGCACACTGTGTGTTTGTGTACTGGATTGTCCATGTTCTTCAATGCGAAAAACTTAAAGAGTTATTTGCCATTTTCCAGGCTTTTTTGTCGAAGATAAAGCTGAAAGTACCATTGCAAGTACATCAGCAAAACTTACAAACGCAGGTTATTTAAGACCTTGCTATTTTATTCCAATCCAGCATATAGACTCTATAAGGTGGTCTCTATGTAGTGATCTCTCTCTTAAAGGACACTATAGAGAGGCTACCCCTCTAGAAAGGACCCGAACTCTTAGCATCAAGAATCGCAAATGCACGTGAATCTCACTCTCACAAAAGGACACCTCTCTAATAGGGACAGAATTTCTTGGCAGAAGGGGTGTCCTTATTAGAGGAGGGCTATTATTATGTTCTGTTACAACTTGGGGAGGGGGGGAATCAGCCTCAAAGTCGGCTTTCAACCACTCATGGTCATATAACCGACTGCAAGTTGTACTCAGTGGTGTATGCAGGTGGATAAAGGTGTAGGTCTCAGTTAATTTGGACATGTCTGGTTTGGGCCAAATGATCTACACCCGACAGTTTTTGGGTGCCAAGCCACAGACTCAATTCTGCCACAGGTGAGCAGAAATGAATCACTCAGACCATTATACTGACTCTGAGCTGGCTAGTCGGTTGCCTAACTCATTAATGCCAAGCGCCAAGCTGAGAAGCATAAACCTCACAGCTTTTACGTCTTTGGTGTGATGCAGTCGGGGATCGAACCCTAGCCTCCCATGCCCTGAGCGGACGCTCTAACCACTATGCTATGGGGCCGGTCGGTTACATCTCTGGGACAGCTCACCTCCTGGTTCATCCACATGAAGGAACACCATTCCCTCACTCATATCCAGGATGGAGTAGAACTGAAAAAAGTCATTCATTAATTAAAAAAATATTGCACATTTCAATACCCATACACACCCTTACAATATAGATATTACAAGTTAGTCATAACGTTCTTCTAATAAACAAACATGATATAACCTATTATTCATTGCAAATGTTACCCAACTGCAAAAGAGCAAAGACCTGCATCAAACTGAAGCATTAAAAGTGATAGGAAAGGATGAACCAACAGTTAGTTGGTTCATCCGACATGTAAGATGATCATGAAAGTTTAGAAGAAAGAGGCTCAGGTGCAATTCAAAATACTATCAATGGATTTCTTTCTCCTCCTCACCAAGAGGCCACCTCTCTAATGTGGCCACAGTTTTTGGCAAATTGGCTGGCCTTATTAGAGAGGGACTACTGCAGTGACGAGTTCTATGTTAATGTCTTACATGAATGGAGTTACCAGTTAGTTACACAAGATTTACAGTTTGGAGTTCCCGTACCCTGTCTGATGTAATCGAAGGGACTTGAGCCTCGTCCCAGTTCTTGCCTCCGTCTGTTGACACTTTCATGATTCTTTCCTCAGCAATCTAAAGAAAAGAAAAGACCAATTTCTTGGTGTTTATACAGTGGTCTCTAGGAGTTAAGACATTTCTGAGTGGTCTTAAAATGGTTCAACTGGAAGGGACAACAAGCTGCAAAGTGTCCTCAAATTGTATTCTTGTCTGGACTCAGACCCTCTTAAACTGAAGTTGAAGACTTACCTATTTCTGGACCATTTTCAAACCTGTACTATATGTAGTATCTAATGATTTTACCAAATTTACGTAATATTGGCTATGTGTAAATTATTTTGTAAAGGGTTTAGAGCACTGTGGATTTGGTTAAGTAAAAGTAAATTTTTTTAATATTATTATTAGCATGATTAGCGGCACATATTAAAATTCAGCGTTCATTGTGCAGAGGGTTTTTCTACCTAGAGATGACCGATAACAATTACATCCCCAAAAGCAATGAACAAGCACTCTTTTTTTAGACCAGAGTTTAACTATTAAAAGTAAATTACTCCCTTACGCCATCAGAAACCGTGTGTCAGCCAAATAGTAAGCCATGCAGCATGGGGCATTTTCACCTTTGACCTCACAACCAGCATGATTTGGCCATTTGGGCCAGCTAACTTTTGTGTGGAAAACCAAATCTAAAGTAGATCATTTCATTTCATTTTCCCACACAACCATCTGCACAAAAAAAAATCTCACTTCAATGTCATCAAGGTTATACTGACCTGTGTGTTGTGCACGGAGGCAAACAGGAAGTGACCCTGTAACCCGAACGTGTACGTTTCCTCCAACAGAGTGCTCCAGTGGTCACCACAATCAGAGGACTTGATTAGATGATAATTGCTACTGTACTCAACTGTGACAAGGAATAAAATCAAAGTTTATCACCAAAAACTTTTGAAATCAGTGGTTACATATACATATATATTCAAACACTATTTGAAACTGTTTTAGATCCATGCAAAATGTTAATGTATATATTTTATATACTATAAAATACAACAAATATAATGTCCTTTTTTTTACAAAAGGCACATAATCTTTGTAAGTTCTAATGAATGTCTACATTTAGACAAAATGAGATAACAATTCCTAACAACTGCTGTAAAGTGCTAATACAGCTCCAATTTCATATTTGCTACCCGGTAGTTTGTTTTTGGCAAGGTGCGGCAACTTAGGCAAGTGTTAGGCATTGACATTGATTTGGTTGATGTATGATTCTGGCATCCAGTTCCTTACTGGCAGTTCTATTGGCAGTCCATTACCTTGCAATTGCATCATTCTTTCTCATAAAAGCATGCCAATTCATGCATACAAGACAAAAACAAACTGTCCACCTATCTACATTTTATTATATATGATGAATATTAATTTTTACCCTCAAACAATATTATTAGTGACTACTCAACTTCTGATGTCGTTACTGTCATGCTTGTACATGAACTCACATATTCCTCCATAATCATCCATGAGGGGGTCTATTGTCGCATAAATAGTCCGGGCATCGTCATTTTCACTTGTAGTCCTGATAGAAAGAAATACAGTTGAACCTCCCAATTAAGAACACGGTACCAAGATCCCCGAAACAAGTAAAGCAACATTACCATGATAACGCTGTTGTTGACGGCAAATCCATGATATCAGGAAGTACTGTAAATTTATTAATGTTTGCACAGGATTTATTTGGCGAATTTCGACACTATCTTCAAACCCCAAAAATAAATATCCTGCAAATATAATTCATGTACCTAGATAACTAACAATACCTGAGCTAATCACAAATATTAATCCCTGCAAACATTAATGAACTTACAGTATTCATAACAGTCTAACAGATGAGCTAATGTTATGAGGGAATGGCCAAGTTCTTACAATATGTAAATTTCTATTATAGTTTCGGTTTAAGGGCAAGAAGGCCACAGGTCTTGTTGTCCTGCTGGAATTATACAGTACCCTATGTGCCGTATACAAAAATACAAGCACATGCCTTGTAATTTTATACTTTTGACATAAATATTTTACTCTGACTTGTGACATTTTGAAAATACTGGACGGAAGTTTTATGTGGACTAGAATCATGAACATATGAAACCTTAGTATATGTACATGTACCTTATATTACAAGTACCGAAATTAGCATTTTTAGAAAATCTGGATAAGAACTGAAACCAAATTTGGTTTCTACTTTACCATTTGTAGCTGACAACGCTCTCTTTAATCTTTTCCCATGTGAAGCCCCTGTCTTTTGACAGGTAGAGTTTCTGAAACGAGAAAGATGAACAAATCAGTGTGATTCTGAAAACAAAACGATAGAATAATTTAATAACTATAATTTTTTTGCTCTCAATACAGTGGCCAGCTTCTGTTCAGCCTGGAAAAATATGGCATTAAACTGAAGATGTTCTTGTAGTGGAGGAATATTTATATTAAAAAAAAATTGGTGTCAACTGTCACACCAGTCATAAAAAGGTGGGAATTCTTATTTGGAGGGGCAGTCTTAGTTAAGGCATAGACCACTGTATCATGAATATGTAATTTATATACTGATCGCACCAATGTGCACTGCCTTTGCACATTAAAAGGTGTTTCAACACCTTGCACCATTACATCCCTAAAACCACTCTCAATATCACCATAAAATTACAACTTGGGTGCCTCTATTTATTTTTTGTTGATTAAAAGTTATGCGCTCTCTGTGCCAAGTACAGTAGAACCTCTCTTGAAAGACCACCCCATTGGCCAAACAAGAGGCCCATGGGGTGGTCTTTCAAGAGAGGTTCTACTGTACTTGGCACAGAGAGCGCATAACTTTTAATCAACAAAAAATAAATAGAGGCACCCAAGTTGTAATTTTATGGTG
>JAAUYG010166981.1_pt1 | contig 10071 bp, 9 predicted proteins | sample 7278091 | NCBI WGS metagenome assembly JAAUYG01 (sample SAMN14350201, study PRJNA611818) | marine sediment metagenome | isolation source: surface marine sediment (0.6m) | place: French Polynesia: Moorea | collected 2018-08
CGGCGGGCGGGCGGGTGGGGGGCGGGGGTGGACTGGGGCTGGGGGCGGGGGGGGGTGTGGGGCGGTGCCGGCGTGGCGGGGGGGGCCGGGCGGGCGGGGCCGGGGGGGGGGGGGGGGGCGGTGGGGGGGGGGCGGGCCAAGGGATTATACTGGGTAAAATGACCTGGCCAATGTTGTCATCATAAACTCTTTCACATCTACAGTAAGAATTCCAGCAGTACAAGACTTCACCATATATGCCCACAGAGCACTTCACCCCACTCCACCAACGAATCAGATGTTGAACGCCATACAAAGTAAAGTGTTATTAGCAATAGTCCACTTGTGCCATTCTCCAGGAACTGAAATGCGCTAGCAGCCACACCACAGGTTTTATAAGAAAGGCAGTGACATTACTATTCCCATGATATTATTATTCACCAAGAATGTCAAGAAGGCTTCAAGGTGAAAGCGTTGCATGGGTTATCTTCCTTTGCAGAGGAATACTGTGTTAAATTTCATATGTGCTATTTAAAGGACCACCTGCATCAGCTGGTTTTTAATATTTTCACAGCTTTATGGTTGATAAATCTCTATATCAATTCACAATATATACCTATAGACATTCTAATAACTTCAATCGATGATGTGAAAGACCTTTATTTCAATCGTCTGTACCCAAACTAACACAAAAAGAGAAACGTAACACTGGGGTTTGTATGAATATATATATCGCACATTTGATTTCAAATATTCGGTGATACACAAATATAATAGTTTGCACAGTTTTAGGCACTTCAAGGCCCCAGATCTTTTGTTTTGACCAAATTTGAAAGGCCTGTACCACACACGTGGTAAGATATATGTTCCCTTCTCCAGGCCTGCAATGTGCTGGCAGCATCATCACAGGTTTTTAAGAAGGCTATCTAATTTGTATCCCCCATGTTTGGTATTTCACCAGGAATTTTGTAACACTTTCGCGGTGAAGCGTTGAATGGGGTTTTAGTATAGTAACTGAAATGCAAGTGTACCACAACAAGTGTACCGCAACATGTTTCATTCACCGAAATCAAATTCGCACTTTGTAACCCATCATGAGCCAACTTGCATAAATCTTGGGTAAGTGTTGAGAAACTTGATGCAAGGGGTTCCTTGTATCCACATCTATGATACCAAGGCCAGACATCTTGATAGGTTTCCTTGGTTTCCATTTAACCAGTAAAGTGGATGAGCAACATCAACACCTACCATCGACACCACTGGAGGGGCCAGGACTGCCTACAGACGATGGCCCGCGACTCTGCGACTTGGCCATCTCCTCGGTGAGCCACGATGAGTATTTCTCAGTCTGGTCCACGATGAAGCTTAGGTGAAGGTCCATGGCCTTCTTTCTCTTCTCTTCTAATCTACTCTGCTGTTTATACTGCACCACCTAGAAAAAAAACAATATAAGGTGTAACGTCCCTGGCGAGTTCTCTAGATTCAGGTATATGTACTACCACTTAATAAGTAAGGTTTATCTCAATACAGAGTTCAACCCATCACTGGTAATTTCAAAGATTACAGCCCTGTCACGATACAATGGTCGCTAAGATTTAAGACCCCTCCATTTAACAAGGTATAACAGAGTATTATCGCTGCTAATCTGCAGCGACAATACTCTTTTATTTTCAAAATATCCCTTCATTTTAGGGACTACTGTATATGCAGGGACTACTGTATATGGCAATGCCAAAGGCAGCACAACATTATAGTATATGTTATGGATAACACGGAAATAAAACACCATTAACCTTCTCAATGTTGCTCCAGAATTCTTTAATCATCTTGGCCATGTTGTTGGCGATCCGTTTCAGTTTCAGGCCTTCTTCCTTCTCAGCCTTCAGTTCTCTCTGCTCCTTTTCTTGATGATAACGTAGAATCATCCGTGCGATCTGACAGAGGACAACAAACGAACAGTACTACGTGTCAAGCTGAACGAAGTAGAAACATTGGTCCCTGAACGCCTCACAATACAACCACAACATGACTTTTTTTTTCGAACAGTCAAACTGGTTACACTGGAATATATAATAGTCAACAAACATATATCTTAGTCAACATGATACAAATTTAGCACTAGTTCTTTGTACTGAAGGATTCAATTCAAAAGGTCAAGAGAATTTCTAAGTGGAAATACAAACTCTTCTACCATAATTTCTTCTCTTCGTGCCTGAAGTTTCTCTTATTTACCTTTCTGGCTCCAGCTTTTTTCCATTTCCTCTCCTGCGCAAAGTCAGCTGCCAACCACTGCATCTCCTCTAGCAGATAGTCCCAATGAGCCTTGCTACGTGACGGTTCCTGTACCTTGGGAAGTCGGCGTGATGACCACAGCCCCTCCTTGCGTAGCTCAGCTATGCGCTGCATCACCTGCGCTTCCTGTAGGTGACAAAGTGAAAGACTATATTTGAAATGGGCTCATTTTGGGCTACAGACACCCAGAAGAAAAATGCAGATTAACACAGACGAATTTTGATATATTCATGTCTGTTTAAAGTCCTCGACCGTAATCTGCTGGAAATCCTTGCAATAGCATACTGTTAAGGACCCGAAACCAAGGCAAATGCATGCAATGTCTTCCATATTTGATAACCACACTTATATACAAATACTTTTTAATTTAATATGCGACTTGTAACATGAATCATTGCCAGGTGTGGTCACGTGTAAGCGGCCAGCCTGGAAGCAGACATGTCTGGGAATTGTGATATAGCCACCATGTAATTAGGAATAGAGTTAAGTCACCTATCCCTAGAATGAGTTGATGGCACAGCACAAGAAAATCAATACTTTGATATAACACGGACATGCTACAGCTCAATCGAATTGCAACAAGTTGTACTAGTATCTTAAATAGTTCTCCCATTTCATTCATACCTGTTTGGCCCTCTCTACAATGGCCTCCTGAGACCCAAGGGTGGTTTCGTATACAGCTGCTATGGAATGCGCTTTACTTCCAGGCGTTCCAGTTCCTATGGGTGATTTCATGCCCGAACCGCTGTGAGGAAGGAAAATGCAGACAGGTGAAACCAAAGTCTGATAAATCTAATTTTAATTGACAACTGACATTGGTTAGAAGATGGCTGCAATTTGAATGCGTAATGTAAGTTAACCCCTGGCACTACCAAAATATTCTAAGATTTTGGAAATTCTACAGGCTCTTTTACCTTAAAGTCTTTTTTTAACCTTTTTTTCCTATCCTGGGCCCATACCTTGATTGTATAGCAGTAGGGGTTTGCCGTAGAGGAGTTGCCGACGTTGTTAATACGGATTCTGCACTGCCTCGGGCCACTGGGGTCGACACTGTGGAAGCAGTTTGTGTCGTTACCGTGGACAATCCTACCGTGGTAACCGTTATCAGTGAGTCTGTTGAACCAGTTCTCGTTGAAGAGCTGTACTGTGGTGGGGAGCCCACTGTAGTTGTGGCTGCAGTTGTATTAAGCGGGACTCCACCTGAAGTTATGAATTGAACAGCCATTCTTTAACCCAAAACACAACCAAGAAGTAATGGACATTAACTCGTAGGTTTTTTTTTTCTCCTTTCAGTACAATGCAAGAACAAAATACTGCAAAGAATATCTTAAAAGTTGGCCTCTTTTCATGATTACAGGAAAATCAAAGGAATATACATATAGCAATTTTTCATTTTCAAATAATTGTGCTGAGAAGTGAGAAGACACTAACCTGGCATCTGCGGTCTTGTTGAGCCTGGACTGGTCTGGAAATGGCCAAACACCATACCATGTCTGCCCCCAAGCCTCTTACTTTGATCAGATTGCTGGGTTATAGCAGTCACAGACGCTGGCAAACTGGTTGCTATGGCTACTGGGGTGGCCAATGGTGTGAGGCCACCGCTACCAGTTAGGACCTTCACCTGCAAATATTTCACGTGGAGCATTATAACAAAGTGGTCCCTCAAACTATTTCTTAAGATGCTTAAGTGCAGCAAGCTAAATCCAAACTAAATACCAAAGCAGTTCAGCAGAATGCTTATAAATTTGTACATTTAAACAACTATGCTAAATTGGGCTTAACCAAACAAGGCAACTCCTAACAAAGGCCAAAATACCTTGCCTGCCTGTTGGATGTCACGTGTATGCCACATTAGTTAAGACAAGCAGTAGTCTCGGCCATTTGGATTGCTATTACTAAAACTTGCTATACCTCATCATTGATGCTTTTCTCTTCATTGTCATCCTCATCCTCACTGTCCAGTTTGCCCGATCGCAGGAAGTCTATCAAATGCACCGTGGGTCTCTTTTTCCACACAAAATAGTCCATGATGTTGCCTCCATTTTGGAGGTAAAACAGTTCCGTCAGCTGTTCTTTGTAGCTGACTTTAATTTTGGCCATCTCGCGCCGCTTTTCATCACAGATAAGTTTTCTGTAGTTGGCAATCTCCCCCGAGGCTGCTGGCTTCTCCTCCAGTTTGATACGTTTCCGAGGTTGTTCGGGGCTTTGTATAGGGCTTGTACGCGTTTTTACTGTTAAGGGAGTCATGAGGCCATGTGTTGGCGTGGTAGGGCGAGATGCTGACCTCCCTGCAGCCTCTCTTTGAGAAGCCGAGGGGGTGGAGTCCCCCTTGACTTGTTGCTGTCCGCCCATGCCAGAAGCGGCAGGTGAAGTGCTGGTCAAATGACCAATTTGTTGAGATTGTTGCACGTTTCCACTCATGATTGAATTGACGTTGCTCTGATGATGCTGCTGTTGCAATGGATTGGCCTGGAGATTATGGGCAGCGGTTCCCGACGGTACCACAACCCCTCCTCCCCGTGGCAGGCTCTGACCAAGGTGGTGAATGGTTCCACCGCTAGCGCTCGCTGTTGTTACGATGACACCTCCGCCGCCGACACGGCCTGCTGGCAATGAGTGAACCAATGCCAGTCGAGGCTGCGGCGCGGTACGCGAACGCACAATTTGCAACTCTCGGGACCCTCCCTGCTGTGCCACCAAGATGGAGGCTGGCTGGTGCTGGACTGGAACAGCAACTGAGGTTGGGCTGACACCGCAGACGGCTACAGTGCCTGGCAAACCTCGAGTTGGACTCAGGGTTGGCAGTACCATCACACCACCTGGTGGATCACAAAGAGAACATGAAATATCTCGTTCAAAAGCAGGCATAAACTTGTATATAGATGTTACCCTCAAAGAATGTTTCACCTATAACTTCATCCCCATAAATAGTTCTAGCTCAAATTTCACTCATTCTGGCCCAGTCTTTTCCAGCCACAATTTGTGCAGAATGAAGGCCTACCACAGAGCATTTCATTTTAACTTCCAACTGTTCAATGGGATTTTATTTCAAGGATCCTTTAGATTTCAACACGCTGGGCCACCCTTATGAATTTAGATGACAACAAACCAATGTTCAGATATTGGTATATATGTAGTTGTGTTCATAACAATAGCAGAATCCCCACAGAAGATAAAGAGGACTGTTTCGACTCTGACAGACAAGCACTAAGATTCTACACTTTAAACACTTCACTGTCCAGTTAGCACAACTCTGAACATTTTTGAAAATTTTAGATAAGACAGGTCACGGTAGAAAGAATGTCATACTTCAGTATCGGGCAAAGCAGGCTATGATGTATGCAATCATTCTGTACAAGCAAACAAATGAGATAAAAGGCAAAAGAGTGACAAGGATTTCTACTGGGCACATTGCTTAAACTACAAACTGAAACAACTGTCACAGTGATGCACTCATTACAAACCAGGCACAAGAGTGAAAGCACATCTAGACACCAAGATCTGGAATATCTGTCCTCTGAGAAATTCCAAAAGAAAGCAAATATTTTGAATAGGACTGGCAAAATTGGTGCTACTAGAATGGTGCTACTAGAATGGGACCGAAGTTGATCAAGATGAAATAGCACAAAATATTATCACTATACTACTCCTAGATGTATCAATGACACATGTGGAAAATGCTTGCAAAAATAAAAGTACAAGATTCGCGAATGCTATCTATATCTCAAAGATTTAGAAAACGTTAAAGCAATATCCTGGAGTGTGCCAAAAGAAAATAACATCACTTCAACATGTTCAAGGTGTACAACAATGTGAGAAACAAGAGAAACATCAAAATGACCATATAATAGAGCTTCAAGGGGCTTAAATGCAATTTGAAAGTGAACAGACTTTGACCATGATCCTAAACATGATCCAATTTTGTGTCGGTGCTCAAAAAGATGGAAAATTTAAGCAACTCTGATCACACACATGCAGCAGGAGAAAACAAAATACGCAAGTTGACAACAGCAAGTAATTTATATTCACAGGCACTTTGTTACTATTAAAGGCCACCACACCGTGTGTGTGTGTGTATGCAGGTCAAGCGCACGGCTACACACCTGATGCTGAGAGCTGTCTGTGAAAAGCTGCAGTGTTAGGAATGGTAGCTACAGCGGGAGGAGGTGGTCGAGGCGTTTGCTGCCTCGTGTTAGCGATAGAGCAGGGAGGAGATAGAACAGTGGCGTAACCAGCACCAAGAAGCGGAGAGGGAACAGTGAGACCTGCCGCTATCAGCTGTGACACTGAGGTACCATGGGGACCGGCAGCCATGGCCAAGGCTGCCCCCCGTGTGGTAGTGACAGTGCTTTGAATGGCAGAGATACTGCTAGCAGCAGAACGAGCTGCAAGAAAAGAATGGGAAGTGAGATGATTAGCTAATAGAAGGTATCTTATCTCTAATAGTTCTCTTCTGACAAAAAGCAGGCCATATATGTACAATGTTATACGTAGTATGTACACACATGAAATGGCTAATTATTCAGTAACACACCATAGGCAAATTACTGTATATTCACCCTTCACCACCAGTTCAGTACTAATAAGTATCCTGCCATTATTTAGCCAGAGCAACAGGCAGAGTGAGACTATGTACAAGGAAAGACTTTAGTTGTGCTTTGTGCATACACGTTTTTCTAGAAAAATCAGACAACCACAGGGCTGAAAACCCTTTTTTTTTTACAAAAACATGACAAATTTTCAAATTTGCAACCAGTGGTAACTCACCCAGAGCTTGTGGCTCTGTTTGGCCCAATGGAACGGACGCATCCTGAAGTTGTCTTGATGCTACAAGGACCTGTGGCAAGGATATGGTCTGCTGTTGCTGCTGTTGTGTATTTGGCATGACTGACAATATACCCTGGCAGCTCAGCTTATCGCCATATTAGGCCTAACCATCTGGTCCTTTTGAGCACCGCTGCTCACAGCAGGGGGGACGTCCCACAAGCTCAGCTACGAACATCCATAATGAACTATGAACGTGCCCTGAAAGTAGATAAATGGCATTACTCTTTGTGTGACACCAAATATAAAACAGAAAAAAACTTGAAAAGCTGTACATCAAATTTCCGCAAAAAGCCCAGATTAGGTTGGTAGAGAAGGCACACGTTAAAGATTTTAGCTCATTTTACATGTTTGTAGTACTTATATAAATTTGCAGTCACCTTTATGGGGTGCTATAGAACTCCTAGAACACTTTAAACAGGGACTCTGTGACTAATTTTTTATAACCATTTAACCAGAAGTTTGTGTGATGATTGAACCGTGAACTTCCAAGATTCTGGCTTGAAAAATTGCATGCCGGGAATAAAGTATATGCCACACACAGTTCTACACATCTATAGACTGTAAAAATTTCCTTCTTGTGATCTTTGTAAGACAGATTTATTCATCAGTGTACTGGTGTATAGACTTGCAGCCAAAAAAAAAAAAAAATTTTCGCAAAGATTGAAAAATTGTAAAACTACATGAACTTTGGGATCGGCACTCAAGATTGGCGAATAATATGCAGCCAATCATTTATAAGTTAGATTGCAACGAAAATCTATAAGTTTCCACATGTTCCCAGTGCATGAGTGCCCAACCCGGTCAACTGGCATGTGCCTCCCACCAGTGCGCGGCAACAAAACTGGGTCACTACAGATAACCATAAAAGATTGGGAGGGAAATACTTGCCAACTTGAGTTACAAATTTCACGATGAACAGCCATTCATCCACCGCCAAAACACTCAATCCATCAACATCAGAGATTCAACTCAACATTTTGCTTCTTCATACATGTCTATATGAAAAATATATAAGTATTTTAGTGGATTCCTTTTCCGCCTTCACAACCGTTGAAGGCCGCACAAAGATGGCTTCGGAGAAAATTGTTTGTGCGCATGCGCACATATTAACGAAAATCTTCATCATAACGGCATCACGCAAGACTCAATCCAATATAAATCCAAAACAAGAGGCCCAAGGACCTTCACATACTGCCGTGTGCTGCTTACGCAACAACAGGAACACAGTAAAACGCCCATCACCTCTGCTGGACGTGTTTTTGTGATGCCACTGTGTGTGCCTGTTGAAAAATGTTTCAAAAGGTAACATAACTTCATTTTTAAGGTAGCATTCCCTTGCTATGGCCCAGGAATGAGTGATTCGATTTTTTAGAAAAATCACCCTGCGACAACCCTAACCTTGGTGGGTGTGGGGGCTCAGACTTTTGGCCTAATGGTAAGAAAATGGGGGAATTTTTCAAGTACCTATAACAGCTAAATGGTGAGAGACTGTATGACCCTTTTGGTGTTCATGTGCCGTTAAACTTTGATATCACTCACACACAGACATGTGGATACTATTAGGCACTAATAGGAAATCATGAGATGGGTTAGAAAACTACCATTATTAAGATTTGAACTTGAGTGACATTGAAGGTCAAATTCAATGTCAATGAAGTTTGAAGATTGTATATCTCATACAGGAGCAGTTAGGCGATATGTTACTGTTGTGAATACATAATGGTCGTCTGAAACCTTTATGTCATCATTCATTTAAAAAGGGCCGGGAGTGCCGAATCTGACATGGCACAGATGACATTCTCGCATTGATGTCACTGTACTATCTTTGTGTCCCTGGCTTGGGGGTGAAGTTTGCATCAGTCTCCAGGCAGATTGCCTGGAATGGCTTTGTAGCGAACCCGGTTGGGTAGGGTTTCTATAATACCTGCAGCTATAATAATAAAAATAATAATAATAATATGCAATTCTAGATCTTATATAGCGCTTTATCCTCGAACGAGCTCAAAGCGCTTTACATAATATAACCCCCAGCACACCTGTACACACCAACACCTTCTCAACTCCTCAACGTGGTACGAAGCATACAACCCAGATACACGCTACAAGGCGCCACAGGTGATCAATGTAGAATAGCTAGCGCTTTCTCTGTGTATATTGGTAGGTTTTCACTTATGCCTGAGTGAACCGGAACACATTTTGAGTACAAATCTTTCTCAAGGACTGAGCAATGATAGTGTGATATACTGATATAATGATAGTAGTTAGTGTGATATACAGTGTGCACATATCAATTCTTCATTGCATGCTTAAGCTTGCTAACTGTACATGTGTATCATAATGTAGCAGCTGCAGCATATGAGTGCAAAACAAAACACATATATATGTAAGCAGTTTCGGAATTAGTGCTTTAATCTAGGCAAGGTATACGTAAATACTATATGCAGTCAATCTTTAATATTATACTAGCTAGCATATCTGTACGTTAGGAATCAAGCCCGATGGCTGCATTGAATCCTTGCCCGTCTGAGCTGGGATGGATCAGGGCAAGGATTTCAACACAGCCCTTGAATTGGTGCAAGGGCTTGATTACTATTATGACATATCTCAATATTAAAGAAAACGAAAACAAATCCAAGCTTTGATGAAGAAAAATAGAGCCACCGGTCTAGGCATCGTTATTGATTGATGTTATATATGGTTGTTAAAATTTGCTCCCTCTGCATGAATTTGCTTGAGCACATGTCATTGCTATTTTTTCTGAGTGGCCTTGTTGTGCCAATAACATATTTTAGCAATATTTTGAGAATACAGTGAAGAGGAAAGGCGGTTTATGGTATAGTAAACTTATTCTATATAGTGCTATATATTTGACCGGTCTATTGAAAATAATTAAATGTGTCCCTAATTAGCTATAGAGGGCTTTTAGATCAACATACGCGAGCATACAGCTGTACATATGGAGAAAATAATGAC
>JAAUYG010256607.1_pt1 | contig 10071 bp, 2 predicted proteins | sample 7278091 | NCBI WGS metagenome assembly JAAUYG01 (sample SAMN14350201, study PRJNA611818) | marine sediment metagenome | isolation source: surface marine sediment (0.6m) | place: French Polynesia: Moorea | collected 2018-08
AACGCCGGTTATTAGCTGGTGCTGCATTCTCTGCTGCGATCATGCATAAGTTAGGACCTGATGTTCGCTATGTTAAAACAATATAAGGACTCGTCCGAGTCCATAAATTTGGTAAACCTTGTCGTAGACTTCTTATAAAAATTTGGAACATGGAATCTGACAGACTAAAGTTATTGATGTTCTGTCAAAAGCCTTGTGGGCCTCCCCTTCACTGGCCTGGCCTAACTCTGAATGTCTTAAATGGCTGAACATTAATATGCATCATTGATGTGAATAAATATAATTTTTTTATATATGATAATGATATGTATGGAAAATAAAGTAATGTTACTGACATGCCTTGAGTGCACATATCAAAGTAGCAAAAGGAAAATGTTGCCAAACAGCTTCCATTATGAAAAAAAAAAGGTTAAAGCTGTGCGAAGATCTGATGTATGGAGTATATATGGCCAGAGTTAATCCTGAATAATTTTCATTAATATGTATACAACGGTCCCTCTCTTTTAAGACCACACATGGAACCATGAAAATGTTGTCTCATTGCAGGTGGTCTTAAACATGTTAAAGGGTTAATAGTACCGGTACACCAAATTGCTCTTTGGGAACAAATTTGGTGGTCTTATAATAAAAATGGCCTTAAAATAAACTGTCATAAAATGAAGGGACCTTCTGTACAGGCATAGTCTTAAATCGTTTGTGAGCATGGGAAAATAAAGGATTATCTTTTTTTCTGGAGGGCATGGATCAGCAGACATCACTCATATAGCTCTGTGCTTTGTGCATGGTGTGGGCAGGTAGCTGCTCTGACAGCTCTCTTTCAATACAGCTATACCTGGAAAGACTTTAGTAAAAATACTAGTAACACATAATTTGCCAATTTGATGACATCATCTGTATACAATATTACCGGTAAATATATCTTCTTGCCTGTGTCAGGAAATTGATTTTTTTTAGCAGAAGCCCATGTTTTAGTTTGGATTATTGTGGTTTAGGGGGAAAATTTGAGTCAGTTTAAAAATAAAGAAAGATCAAAATTAGAAACTTCCAACACAGTGTAATTCCAAACCCTGACACAGTGGGACCTTGGAAATCAGTCTGCCTACAATCAAAGCCAAAAGTGGTCTTCAGGCTTACTAGTAGTGATGCAACCGCATAACACCAGTTTGTAGTTTTGACCATTGTGTACTTTGGGGTTGTCAAACTACGCATTCTTGGTTCTGGCCTGATATTATTTCCTGGGATGGTCTGATTGATTATTTCCTGAGACGGTCTGGTGCCCCTGTACCATGTGTACTATTGCTCATGTTGCTTGTGCTTGTACAGTTTGGGCCAACTACACATGCTACGTGAACTAGCAGCATAGACGTTATATCAATCACTGTACCCTTACCCTAAGACTTTGTTCAACATGCCACAGAAACAAATGACAGGTTATCAAAGCAAAGATAACTGTTTTGAGGTTGCCTAATTTCAGTTATTATAACATATTAAATTAAATAATAATTAAACAATAATTTCTCCCATTACCATGATTACCCAGCGCTCATTTGGCAGTGGAGGGTCAGCACAGGCATTTGAATGTTGAGCAACTCTTCAGAGCAAGGGGCATTGTTTTCATAATTAAAAAGGCCCTAGCCCTTCTTTTGTGGTGACCAGGAATTTTAAAAGGTCAAGTTCAGGTGCGTGATGCGGCAACTCGGCCATGCAATTATTTCACAGCTGCCACCCCTTAATAAAAGGGCAAACCCTGGGCCCGAATGCTCCGCGAGGTTTTTAGACACACAAAGTTTTTGAAGTTTTGTGAACAATTCATTTATAGGTAATTGGTAAATTGATATCATATGGTATACAGAAGGAACGTTTTACTGTGTTTAAAGGTAAATTTGTAGCTTCAAAGTGGCTATATATACATAGTGTTAGTTCTTGCCACTTTCAGCCGCTGATAGACCATGTAGAGCAGAACAGTTAACAGTTTTTGACTGACTTAAAATCATGTCCAATTTCATTTGGCAAGAAACTTCTGAATTTTAGATGGGTTATATATACTGGTATTGTTTCAAAAAAATAAACAAAAAGACAGAATCTAAAGCGGTAAACGGTCCCCTGATAAAATGGTCCCTATCTAACATGTCTAATGCATGTATTGTGGGACCCCATTTGCCAAGAAAATTAGACTATGCACCATCAGCATCTTGCTTTCTGCTTAACATGCTTAATTGTGTTCCTCATGTTCCTGGCTGTGACATAATAATGACAAATTGACTTGTAAAGATGGACAGGTCCAGAGAAGGACTACTACTACTTAGGGGCACAGAATATCAAGCTATAGACCATGTAGATAGGTTTGTAAGTAAAAATGATAAAATAATTTAGTCAAATCCATAAATCATGTGAAATGAATTATATTATCCTTTGATAGAATATGTGTAAGATTATCAAGTATTTGGCATATAACTTTGACATGCTAATGATAATAAAGTTCCTTATAAAATGATACCAGTGCTCCATCATGAATGGTCACTCAATAAAGTCTAGTAGGAATGCATTTACTGTTCCTGTCTACAATATCTTGGCAAACACGACAAATCAGACCAATAGGGTGGCCTTATCCATGTGTTATTAGCGATGGACAACTGTACTGCTGAATGAAACATTTAACACTTCCCATTATCGATTATTACAAGAAATAAAACAACAGAAATAAAACCTTGAACATGTAAAACTAGTGTACTATTTATTTGAGCTTTGAGGAGATCAGTATAGCACCATGAGCACAGTTGTGTAAGGCACAATAGCAATCTAGTGACTGATAATTTATCATGTTGATTGGCCCCCATTTAAGACACATCCATTTGAACAATGTTGAAGACTTCCCTCTATTTTAAGACTGCCCATCAGTGATAATGTGCAATTACTAATATCCCCCAATTTAAGACTACCTTGCATTTAAGCCCATTTTGTGTTTAAATAGGTTGTCTTAAAATGAAGGGACCACAATATACCAAATTTGTAGCATCGTGTATTAAACTTTCATTTTTTTGTTTGGAGAGACCACTGTGTGGGGTGGGGTGGGGGATGGTTGGAGGTGACAGTAACCCAAGATGATTAATGCCACCATTTGTCACATGCTGTATTCGCAGCACATTGGACATGTTGGACGCCAGTCATTTTCTCATCGTATGTCATGTTCTTTGCATTTTTGCGCCAATTATGTGGATGGATGGCTGTTGTGACAGTACTACTAAAGTATCGTGTGTACATTTGACCATTAACTCCACCTGTCCGCGTAGACAGAAAGGTTACATTACCGGTCGCGGTGGTTACACCGGGTTGCCCTCAGTGGGACTGTCTTTGCCCTCCAGGCGACGATCACCCCCTCTGGGCTTTATTTACTGCAACGTGTGAAAAACATAGAAACAAAATGTTCCCAATTAACTTCATCAGTATCCACGGCTGGCGTATTGTCACTCCTAGCTGTTAGATAGACGGTGGTGTAAAGCATTGTAAAGAGCCTAGAGAAATTGTAGTGATGTTTGCCGCGGTATGACTGTGCTATGTTGTGTATATTGCACATGTTCCCATCGTCTGGTTATCAGTCTCAAATTTTCAGCTGTTCATGGAAAGTTCGGTAGACAGGTGTGTTTTATGGGGAACGAGTTAATAAGCGCAATTCGGGTAACTTTCGTTGTAGTGTGGTATGTTATATGAGGAGGGTATGTACACCATTGACCTTAACAGCTCAGTCCTCCATCATTGTGGACCACTAAATCAAAGAAAGAAGGTTAAAAAATTCTCTGTTAGATGCTTCAATGCAGCCGACAGCTTGGTAACCCATCATTAAATGTTCATGCATGCATTTAACATGTTTAAAGAGTTAAGAAACTAGTCAGATGATCTGTCTATAAAAAATGTGGTCTTAAAATACATGTGGAAAATCAAGGGACATTATATTGAAAATACAATAGAACTCCACCTTATCAGACTACCCTGTAAGTAAGACCAACCTGAAATTGGGACTACTTTTTTCTAGGCATACGCTTTCGGCATAGGATTGTTTTAAAAATTCTTTGAGAAAGCAACCAAACTGATTTTTGAATTACTGTAAATTCATTAATGTTTGCGAGGGATTTATTGGCGAATTTCGCGACCATCTTTAAATCGCAAAAATAAATACCCGCAAACATTATTCATACCTGGGTAACTAATAAGACCTAAGCTAACTGCAAACATTAATACCCACAAACATGGTTTTGTCTCAAAAATGCAAACATTAATCCCCGCAAACATTAATGAATTTACAGTAACGACCAGCAAATCATGACCTCACCCCAGAATCACGAACCCAGCATCTACACGACCTATTGATGATAAAAAACTAAGCCAGCCAAAAGGATGGAAGGGTTGTTTCGGCACTGATTGTCGCTACTGAAGTATCATGAGTGCATGGAGTGCCAGTGGCTTCCTCACTTCATGTGAAATCTACCCTAACCCGACAGTCATGTGTTGTTTATTCATCTGTGTGAAATAATTGCGCCTGAATGCCAGTCTTTGCAGCTCTTTTACGTCCTAATTTCTCGGATCACATTCATGTCTTAATTACATGTACATGTATCATGTGTATTGCGAAGTTTTAAATACACTGTTGTGGGTAATAGCTTACAATATACACCATGTGTTAGTAGGACCAAGTGCCATGTCTGGTGTGGTCAAAACTTCACACCCACGACTAACATGACTAAGGCTTGTTGAATTGTTGAAGGGCAAGGATTTTACCGGTACCATATCCCTTAAAATAAATGAAATCTTCTTAAAGGTAGATTTATCTTGGCATAAAAATAGCATCGGCAAATATTATTGTCTTTAATTGGGTATCAATGACCAATCAAAGTAGTGCCCTATACATCACTGTGAAACTGGAATCGGTGAACTTCTGTTGGAAACTCTGGTAACATATGACATGTTATGACATTGTATGAGGTAGAATGTTCTGCTTGTATGTTTCCACTGGAGACAGGAGTGAGAGAGACCACCTGTCTTAATAGATCACATTTCCAGCAGAAAGTTACATATTTTCCAGCAGAACCTGTCTTGAAAGACCACCCCATTGGCCACAAAAAAGGTATCTCAAGACAGGTGGTTGCTGGTGACAGCTTCAGTTACATTGAAATGTAGGTCCTGCCAAAAATGGGTGGTCTCTCAATACAGGTGTTCTCATGACAGTGGTCTCTCAAGACAGGTTTCACTATAATGTAATTGAACCTGTCATCAAAGACCACCTGCCTTGAGAGACCATGCTTTATTGCCTTTAATCCAGATGATTTGGTCACTAAAGAGGGTCTCCTGTAGTTGCTTTATAGCTACCTATAACTTCCTGTCTGTCGTTCCAGTACACTGACTGCCGGCTGTACACCCAGCTCTGTTTCTACCAGTACATATTTGACCTGGAGAAACATTGCCAGGCTATCCGGGATCCCGTCGAGAGAGGTGAGACTACTTGATCCTGAAAAAAACCAAACATTCTTAATGTTTATCTAATTTGACAAATACGGACTTAATATATGTATTAATACAGTTCATGATGACATCATCAAGACTGTGCAATTTAGATGGTGTTGAAACTCCACATCTTGCCTTACTGGTATTGGTATTAGTATAATGGTAAACAAATGGGAAATGTGTGTTGTGCAGGAACACTGATATAAAAGCATAAATTAATCCCTCTCATAGTCTGGATAGTGGTCACTCTCTGCAGAGACCACTTGCTGTAATATGGCTTAAAGTGGCATGAATTAGTATTATGAGTTTAGTTTCCCCTTTCCAGAGGCCACCTCTCTAACATTTTATGTCTAATGTGCCCACAATTTGTGGCAAATAAGATTTCCTCGTTAGGGGGAGCCTTGCTGCATTCTGAAATGAGGCCATTGGTTTAAACTGTTTTTTTTATAATATAATCTTTATTCGTACTCGAGGTACACTGGCAAGTTTACAACAACATATACATATTACGAATCTTCATCATTCATCGTTCCCTTTTTCGTAACCTCTGGCATGTAATGACATTATCCCGGGCGGGTTTCGAACCCGCACAACGGGGGCATACACTGTATATGTTCCTCTGCCCAGCGCTCTAACCATACGGCCACCGGACAGGGACAATGTTTTAAACGCTAAATATTAAAGTATTATCTATGTAGCTGTGATATAAGTTTACAGTTGTTAAAAAGAAACGTGATGCACACTGAGCATGCTAAGGGATGATGTTTTAATATTGTTAGAAAATAATATAAGATAATGAGGCTTTTCTTATAGGGCATACAAAGACAATGTGGCTGTCTTAAGGTTAACTTTGGCCGCAAGCTGCATGCTGCAATCAGTGCAATGGATATCCAGCATGGTGGACCAGCTTTAAATAGGTCTATATTAAAATGAGTCGAGTCATATTAGCTTTGTGTAACAGTTATTATAAAATTCCATGTCCAGCACGATCTGTGAATGTTTTGGAAAACTAATGATGTCTGCAATTGTCACTTGAGCAATCCTTCTTTGTGCTCTTTCAGATATGGCCAAGCGGTGGTCTGAGATGTACAAGTCGCACTACTTGCGGCTTCGCTCTCATGTGGATCGGGTGATTCGCCAGAGTGCTTACTCCGAAGTCAACCTTAGCCGCTTGTTTCATGGACTGTTCAGCCTCAAATGAATGTCTGTGAAATCAGGCTCTTGAAAAATGTGTCGAGTGGATTTAATTCTAAAGATATTCTTCAGATTGGCCTTCTGTGTTCATTAGTACAGACACATCACTTTTCTTGTGGAATGAACAAAGGCAATTTTAATTTAAAACACATGTATTGAATAATGTCAAACAACAGTTTCATATTTGTAGAATGATATTGGGCTTTATTGTAAAACTGAAAGTGTTTATCTTAATCTTTACACCTTTAATTACTGTCTCTGATGAAAGTGGAGAGATTCCATGCACCTAAACTTTGGGATGAATCCTGGTAGAAAATTTGTGGTCGACAAATAATTTCACAAGCTTTTTTGTTTGCAAGCACATGGCGTTTTCGTGTTTGCGTTTTTTTTTTTTTCAAAAAAACTTAGGTCCTCTTTTCATAGCAGGATGCAAGAAATACTCTGGGTGGGACTTGCTATGTATGCTGAGTATTAAAATAATTTAAGATTGCAATAACCGTGATGGTGTACAGTGCCGGAAATTCTGCATAATACAATAATTCTGATCTTTAATAATTTAAACTTTAATTAGAAATTAGATAATTTCTGTGCCAGTCAATGTTCAAAATATGTCGTAAAGATATTCCTAATTTAAGCACAATGGAATGAATAATATTCTGAATGAAATAGCAATAAATGTAATAGATATAGATTACAGTCTTAAAAGTACAGTGGTCCCTCTATTTTAAGACCGCCCATGGAACCAAGAAAATGTGGTCTTATATTGCAGGTGGTCTTAAAAAAACGATATTTAGCACAGAAAATTGCCCTTTTAGACCAAATCAAGCGGTCTTATAATCAAGGGTGATCTTAAAATAGAGGGTTGTAAAATAGAGGGACTCCTGTATACAATTAATTGATAGCAAAATCCACACCTTGCCACTTTCATTGATGTATATGTCATGAGCTTGTAAATTTTTTTCGGCAGACAAATTTTTCTTTGAATGAGGATGGATTGGGTAAATTTTCAAGGCAGTCCTCTTCTGAAAGAGTTTGCCAAAAACTAATCTCCGAGTCTGAATTATATATATATATATATGTGCTGTCTTAACAAACCAAAATGCTTTGATGTATGCAGTAGTGCTGGCATTCTCAAAAATACTTAAGCAAGTGGGCTTGGCCGAAAATACTTAAGTAACTGAGATTGTTACTTGAGTTAACAATCTCAGTAATATGATTGGCTAAGAATTTGACTTAAGTCCAGACTTAGACTAAGTATTTTTGAGATATCCAGCCCTGCAGATTACTTTTTGCTGACAGAAACACAGTGCATGCCCACCTTAATGAGATCACCCTGGAATGAAGATGACCCCGGAATTAAGATGAATTATTGGTCAGACAAAATTTGTCCATCAGTGCTGCTTGGTTTCTGACCACTTCAGGGTTAAGACCACATTGACCATGTTGACATTTGACAAAGGAGTGGTCTTAATTCTGACTAGATTTGTATAAACTTTGATATTTACGATATTTAGGTGTAGCGGTAAAGGTTTCTGTGTTCAAACATGGTGTGTATGTAGGATATACCAGAACCTTGTCAATTTCCATTAAACAGTGCATTTAGAAAATTTCATATATGTAACAATATTTCCGATTGTATGTGCCTATATGGCTGAATTGCCTGTAGAAATCACATTAGGTGCTTATTAGAGCATGCGGGCTTGATACAATGAAACCGGTATATGTGAACAACACATTTTCCTGTGTTGGCTGGATTTCCAGCAGTAACTTGGATATTTTCCTACATTATGTCAATACTTCATATTGGCCTGATTACAGCTAATTAATCTGAAGTGATGATACAATGTACTGCCACTGGAACATACTTATTATATGTGTGTAGAACTGTAACCTGTTAGAATGCCTAAAAGAATACCTCGTAATAATTAGGGGTTCAGTGGTTGAAAAAATCTATGCATGTGACTTTCTTGCCCCTCAACAAAGAAAGATAAAATGTATTGTCACTTTGTGCCTTGCAGGCATGTATTATGCAACATGTCATCATAGTTGGAACCAATAAATTATTTTACTGAAATTTGGATATATATATTGTCCTGTTTCCTTCCTGATCGAGGTTTTTTTTTTTTTTGTCTTTAGTCTGAAAAACTCTCAGATTTTGTTAAAACTTTCATGTAGGTTAGTGATTAATAGTCACTATTACAGAATACACAGGGTCTTACCTGTCTAAACATGCATTACTTTGCATGTGGTCTAAAAATAAAGTACATAATTATGCTATATTATGGATATGAATTGTCCCCACCACCCCCACCCACACAGAATAAAGACAATTTTAGTCTATTTGATTTATGGGTCTATTGGCTAGAGGGTTAATTGGGGCATCCCATTCCGTGATGGGATTCCCTTACAATGTTACCAACTTTGTTTTTGTCTTCCACCACCGATAATGGCATTCCCGGAGGGCAACCCGAATGAAGGAAACCTTGCATTGGCCTGGTATTTTAGGAAAACCTCATAGTTTTCAGGTCAAGTTTAAATGTTTTTTCCAGTGCAGTCATCTTCTGAGTTATGGCTGCTTTTTGAGTAAAAATGGCTCAAATATACATTCCCGGAGGCACAACACAACGCTTGTATCCCCCTGCCCCCCCCCCCCCAACCCACCCCTGGTTACCATGCTTTCCATAAAGTTTGATTTTAATTGGACAATAACTGTGGAGAGTAAGTAAATTGAAAATCTTAGCATTCATTGGGGGAATTTTGCAAAGTGAACCAGATGACCCTAAACAGAAGTCAAAGAACCAGACATGGAAGGTACCCTGCATATGGACATAATAGCACCACGAGTCACATATCTCTTTTGCTCTACGATCAGACGTTTTCAAGATATTGCACATTTTACGATTTTTCTCATTGACTCCCATGTTAAAATTTCAAAGTGCCACAACTAAGATTGCCAAGAAAGTAGCCTGTGTCTCTCCATGGTAAACAATGCGGCTATGAAGTTTTGGTGAGATTGGATGAAAAGATCCTCTGTTAAGAAAAAATGTCGAAGTGGCAGTTTTTTGTCAGATTGCCAGTAATGGCATGTATTCTCCCCTGATTACCATGCTTTCCACCAACTTTGGTTGAAATCAGATGAAAACTGGGAGCAGTAGTTTTTTAGCTCTGCTTGACTTTGTCAGCAGAGCTACTGTCATGGCGCAGACATCCGTTCCATCCGTCTGTTGTCAGTAAACTCAAGTTTCTTGAAAACACGATCCAGGCCAGATTTTGTGGGTAACTCCGTTTCCACCATATCTCCAGACCATTTTTTTTTTTCAAAATTTTCACGTTTCAAATTTTTACGAATTTTTTTCGTTTTCATTAACATGGGACCCTATG
>JAAUYG010050868.1_pt1 | contig 10070 bp, 7 predicted proteins | sample 7278091 | NCBI WGS metagenome assembly JAAUYG01 (sample SAMN14350201, study PRJNA611818) | marine sediment metagenome | isolation source: surface marine sediment (0.6m) | place: French Polynesia: Moorea | collected 2018-08
CTAAAAGCCTTACAGTAAGGTGATTGTTTGGATACTTAGCTATAAATCCCACGCAAAATTTCGTTCACCCAGTTCATGCTATCTCTTGCAAAAATAAACTAGAAATAAACATAGTGTTTGTACATGGCGAATGCGATTCGCCGTCCCCCACCATCAAAATTAATCATTTTTCCCTTTTCCCTTTCCCCTGTCTTGGTGCGCGTTCCTTGGCGGATTAAAAATCCGCAGGGTCGCACCGCTTTTCCCTAAACTCAATCGAAATTTATCGGACTTATGCAAGAGGTCTATTATAACTCCCAACTACGTAGCGTAGCGTCTCGCGTAGCGAGTACTCCGAATTCCGAACTCTTAGGAAACAAATTAATTGAATTGCTTAATTGCTGTTGTCTGTTATTTTTGAGTGGCGATCGGGAATCATAGATATATTCCTCTAGCTAGTTGTTAAAATAGCAATTTAAATTAATGAATGGAGCAGAGCTATTATCGCTTTATCAACAGGGTGGCAGGGATTTTAGTCGTGCTAATCTTAGTCAGATACAGATCATCCAAGTTGATCTAGAAAATATCGACTTCAGTAGGAGCGAGCTAGACTGGTCTAATTTTAGTGGGACAAATCTTTCTGGAGCTAATTTTAATCGTGCTAACTTGACCAATGCTCGGTTAATCAAAACAAATTTAGCTGGAGCAAATCTAAAAAGTGCCGATCTTACTGAGGCGGATCTAAGTTGGGCTAACTTAGAGAATGCTTCTTTAGCACGAGTCGATTTAAGCAATGCTAATCTTAGTCAATCTTTTTTTCGAGATGCGGATCTTTCTGATGCAGACTTAAGTAATACCAATCTCAGTCGGGCAAATCTTGCTGGAGCAAATCTTAGTCGAGCCAATCTTTCTGGGGCTAACCTTACGGGAGTAGACTTGACTGGTGCTGATTTTAGTCGGGCAGATTTGAGTGAAGCTGATTTAAGCAAAGCCGACTTAACTTCTGCCAACTTTAACAAAGCTGATTTAAGTGGTAGTAATTTACGTCAATCGAATTTACAACAAGCAACATTGCAAGGAGCTAATTTACGCTCGGCTAATTTACGAAGTGCCGTACTAGCTGGAGCGGTTTTAAAAGATACTGACAGCAGTAATAGTAGCATAGCAACTATATCGCAGTTAAGTCTGTCAAACTTTGACCAAAAAAATAGAATAGATTTTTGCTCGGCTAATCTTAATGGAGCTAATTTAAAAGAAGTAAATCTGCAAAATGCTACTTTTAGATTCGCTTTACTATTTAAAACTAATTTGGAACAAGCAAATATGCAAAATGCTAGTTTAATTGATGTCTATTTGCGAGGAGCTAATCTGAGAGGAGCTAACCTTAAAAGTAGTATCTTAAGTAGTATTAACTGGAAGGGAACGATTATGCCTGATGGTACTATTCATCCTTGAAATAAATTAATAATTAATAACTATAAACCTAAAACAGTTTTAGCAATAGTAAAGTAAATTAATACGCCTAAAACATCAACGGCAGTAGTAATAAAAGGGGCAGACATTAAGGCAGGATCTAAGCCTAAAGAACGAAACAAAAATGGTAAAGCAGAGCCAGCAACAGAAGCTAAAAGAGCGATCGCTACTAAGCTAATTCCTACAGATGTTGCCACAGCAAAATTTCCCTGAAGAAAATAGGCCCAGATTGTCGCCATGATTCCCAGTATTAAACCTAATAAAATACCTGCAGTAGCCTCACGAAAAATTACTTTTCCTGCCCCCATATTGTGAATTTCTTCGGTGTTTAAACCACGAATAACTACTGTCGAAGACTGTGCGCCAACATTTCCTCCTGTACCAGTTAATAAGGGAATAAAAGCTGCTAAGATTACTGCCTGTTGTAATAGTTGTTCTTGAGAACGAATAATTGCTCCTGTAACTGTATTAGTTAGTAACAAAACAAATAGCCAGACTACTCTTTTACGAGCAACTGTTAATAAATTAGTTTGAAAATAATTATCACCATCGGATTGTACCCCACCCAATGCATAGATATCTTCAGTAGCTTCTCGTTCAATAATATCGATGACATCATCAACAGTAACAACTCCAACTAATCTTTCTTCGCTATCAACTACGGGTAACGCCAAAAGATCGTAGCGTTGGATAGTTTTAGCAACTTCTTCTTGATCTGTATCGGTATGCACAAAAACTACATCACGAGTCATAATTTCCCCGAGAATTATATCTGGGGCAGTAATTACTAAGTCTCGTAGAGAGACAATTCCCTTCAGTTGACGAGATATATTGGTTACATAAAGATAGTAAACAACCTCAGAAGCATTAGCCAGACTGCGTATTCTCTCTAAAGTTTGGCTGACAGTTAAATTCTCCTTCAAAGAGATGTATTCGGGGGTCATAATACGCCCAGCGGTATCTTCCCCGTAACCTAGTAAAATAGCTGTGGCTTGACGTTCTTTTGGACTTAATTGAGATAATAGACGACGGACAATTTTGGCAGGTAGTTCATCAAACATTCTGGCGCGATCGTCAGGAGACATTTGATCGACGATATCCAACACTTCTTGTCGCTTGAATTCTTGAATCAAAGACTGTTGGACGTCAGTATTGAGATATTCATATACTTCGATCGCTTCAGATTTAGATAGTAGGCGAAAAGCAATTAATTGACTTGATTGTGGTAACCCTTCAATGGCTTCAGCAATATCTACTGGTTGTACAGGAATTAAAAGTGATTTTGCTCCTTCTAAGTTGCCACTGTCTAACAATAATTCTAATTGCGATCGAACTAGCTGTCGCAGTTCATTGTGTTTAACTCCATTTGATATCATACATCACGTCCAATAATACAAGTTTATTATTACTTAATTTCTGCTTTGTTTAAATCAATTAACTATAGTTATTTAGCTATTAATTATCAGCTACTATACATTTTTGTATTTTTTAACATTGTTTTCAATCTTCAGATCCAACCTTTCAATCTGACTGTGTTAACCTACTAGAAAATAGAGATTTCGATTCGGTAAGCGTGTTTGTTTCAATTTGTTATGACCTCTCGGCTATTTGTAGATTGTCAAGCTTCTTGCCGAAATATTTATCTCAAAATAATTTCGTTTTCAGGAGACAATCAATGTCAATCTATGTAGGTAACTTATCTTATGAGGTCACTAGAGAAGATCTTACGACCGTTTTTGAAGAATATGGAACTGTATCTAGAGTTTCCTTGCCTTCAGACCGCGAAACTGGTCGTCCTAGAGGTTTTGGTTTTGTAGAAATGGGAAGTGAAGATGAGGAAACAAAAGCAATTGAAAGCTTAGACGGTGCAGAATGGATGGGCAGAGAATTGAGGGTTAATAAAGCCAGACCCCGAGAAAATACTCGTAGCAAAAGGTGGTAACTACCATAGTTGATGATAATCGATCGCGCAACTACATAACAGAAAAACCGATAATTAATTATTTATTTATTTCAAGCTAGTATTTTGCAGTAATCTTGCTTCCTCAACCCATTTTTTTACTCTCTCGACAGGAGGAGATAAGTCTTTTCTCTGTAAAGTGGCTACCTGCAAACGAAGAATTTGACGGTGTAAAAGGTTAAAAGGGGTTTGGGCAACCTGAGATACTGAAATCATACCAGCGTGTAATAATAGTCCACAATATTGATAGCCAACGCCAGGTAGGCGCGCCAAATCTGCTAGTGCTACCCATTTGTTAACGTGCTTTAGGTTCAGTTTTAGCTGATTGGCTAAAGCTTGTCGAGACTGTGGACTATTAGTTCGTTTTAATAGCTCTTTAGTATCATTTATCTGATTGAGTTTGAGCAGTTTTTGTTCGGGTGGCATTAGTCCTGGTAAGCATTCTATCGGCCAATATTGAGGCTGCATGGTTTTAAATAAAACAGTAAGATCATTAAATTACTCATTGTAACGATCTCGACTAGCAAAAGTATTATTAATGGTTGTGCTTGCTGCATCTAATAGTCAATTTCTTGCCACCTCTTTGCAACAAAGAAGAGCTAAATTAGCGAGACTAATTAAACATCCAGTTGTTTTATGGTCTGGTAATCCCCTTGGTAGGAACTTTTACGCCAATCTATTTCCTTTTCGTGCCAGTAGTCACTTTTTGTATTTTGCTGGATTACCTTTAATTAATGCTGCTATTCGCTTGGATAGTGGCCTTCTTGAGTTATTTATGGATAACCCACCACCTCAGGCTACTCTGTGGCACGGCGCAACACCTCAACGGTCAGAAATTGGCGCAACAATTGGTGCAGATCGAGTTTATCCCTTAGCTGAATTGTCAGCCAAGATAGATCGGGCAGCAACTATAGCCGTACAGGATTTAAAAACCTATCAGCAACAGTGCCAACTGTTAAATCGCTCTGTAGCAGTTGCTAATCAAGCTGAAGGAATTGATTTAGAGTTAGCTCAAGCCATAGTAAAATTGCGATCGCACCAAGACGATCTCGCATTACAGGAATTACGTCAAGCCGCCGCAGTATCAGTCAAAGCCCACCAAGCAGGGATGCAAGCCACTCTACAGGCAAAAACAGAAGCACAAGTACGGGGGGCAATCGAAGGAGTAATTATTGCTCATAATATGTGCTGTGCCTATAACAGTATAGTTACTGTACATGGAGAAGTGCTGCACAATGAATCTTATGATAATCAACTTCAACCCCACGATCTATTACTAGCTGATGTTGGGGCAGAAACGGCTAACGGTTGGGCAGCAGATGTTACTCGTACTTGGCCAGTTTCGGGTAAGTTTTCTGGCACCCAAAAAGATATTTATGAAATAGTTTTAGCCGCCCATGATAACTGTATTGCCAAGATAAACCCAGGTGTGGAATATCAGGATATACATTTATTGGCTGCGGAGATAATTGCTGAGGGTTTGGTAGATTTGGGTATTTTAAAAGGTAATCCCCAGGATTTAGTAGCAATGGATGCCCATGCCTTGTTTTTTCCTCATGGGATTGGACATTTACTAGGGTTGGATGTTCATGACATGGAAGATTTAGGAGATGTGGCAGGATATGAAGCAGGAAGAACCAGGAGCGAGCGCTTTGGCTTGGGTTATCTGAGGTTAAATCGTCCTCTACAGTCAGGAATGTTAGTTACTATTGAACCAGGTTTTTATCAAGTACTAGCAATTTTAAATAATCCTGATTTTCGCTCTAAATATCAGGATATAGTTGACTGGGATCGTTTGTCACAGTTTCAAGATGTTAAAGGGATCAGAATTGAAGATGATGTATTGGTAACTGATTCTGGTACAGAGGTTTTGACCGCACAGTTGCCTACTAAGGTAGAGGATATTGAAGAATTGGTAATCAGCAGTAAATAAAATAATTAAGTCGTGTCTGATAATTTTGTGGCAACTATCGAGCAAGTCATCTCTAAGTTACGTCAGCTAGTTCAATTAGAGGTACAACATAGTTGGCGCGACATTACATTGTTAAACATTATCAATATAAGCAGTAATTTAGCTCAGATTAATCTGCAAGAATGCCAAACTGTACCAGTAAATGAGAAGGGCTATCTGGTTTTCCCTAAAGGAAGAAAGGTAAGGTGGTTAGCCCAAAAGATTACTATCCCCCAGACATTAAAAGGTTATCCTTTATCGGGATTAAACTTACGCTTGGTATTAACTTGGTGGGCGGAAGATGCTCAAATATTTATTAACGGAGAGTTAGTACAGCAGGGTGACTTATTTGATTCTTCAGCGCGGGTGCTTATTACAGAAAATGCTCAACCAGGAAAAGAATACATAGTTACGATCTGCCTAGTTAGTCCTAATCATGACATTGGGGCATTAATGCGATCGCATTTGCTTTATGAAAAATCATATCTTCCTGGGCATATTGATCCAGGCTTGATAGCCGATGAGGTTACTGTCTTATTTAAATATATCTCCCAGTTTGAACCTAAACACCTGGAGGTATTAGCAACAGCATTAGATAAGTTTAATTGGCACAATATTGAAAATGCCAACAGGTTCGATCGCGATTTGGCTAACCTACGGAAAAATTTATTACCTTTAGCCAAAAATATTAAACAACGTTGCTTTAATCTACTTGGTCATGCACACCTGGATATGGCTTGGCTATGGACAACTGCCGAAACCTACGAAGTAGCCGAGCGTACTTTTAAATCTGTACTTAGCTTACAACAAGATTTTCCTGGTTTAACTTTTGGTCATACTAGTCCTGCTTTATATCAATGGCTCGAAATTAATCGTCCTGAGTTGTTTGCCAAGATTAAAAATGCAGTCAGGTTAAATAAATGGGAAGTATTGGGGGGAATGTGGATCGAACCCGAAACTAACCTCGTTAGTGGTGAGTCTTTAATTAGACAATTACTTTATGGACAACAATATTATCAAGAGAAGTTTGGCGAAATTACTAAAGTGGCTTGGCTACCCGATAGCTTTGGTTTTACTTGGCAACTCCCTCAAATCTTTAAGCAATGTGGCATTGAATATTTTGTAACAGGTAAGCTGCACTGGAATGATACGACTAAGTTTCCCTTGGGCTGTTTTTGGTGGGAGTCTCCTGATGGGACACAGTTGCTTACGGTAATGTCTCCTCCCAATGTTACAGGGGTGATGGATACGAACCCTATTACCATGATTAACTATGGAATTGAGTGGGAAACCCAGACAGGTTTACAGGATATCTTTTGGCTACCAGGGGTGGGGGATCATGGCGGTGGCCCAACTAGAGATATGTTAGAAGTTACTGCAAAATGGGATAACTCGCCCTTCTTTCCTGAAATTAAGTTTGCTACTGCTATTGATTATCTAGACAAGATAACCAAAGAAGTACATCAAGAACCGATAGATATTAATTTACAACAGAACGATAACCATCCAGTCACCCCATCTCCCAGTCACCCCATCTCCCAGTCTTCATTACCTGTCTGGAAAGACGAACTATATCTAGAGCTACATCGCGGTTGTTATACCGTCCATGCAGAGCAAAAAAAATATAATCGCTATTGTGAAAGATTACTTTATCAGGCGGAGTTGTGGTCAACTTTCGCAACTCTACTTTGTAGGGACAGGTTCGCCATCCAGCCACTATTTCCCAATATAAGTACAATAATCGAAAAAGAAGGTCTTTGTCAAGCAGATTGGCAACAGCTAATAGAACTGGCTTGGAAAAAAGTATTATTTAACCAATTTCACGATATATTGCCTGGGACATCTATTCCCGAAGTATTTACCGAAGCAAATCAAGACTGGGAAGGTGCGATCGCGATTGGGGAAAGTCTATTGCAAACAGCTTTAAAAGCGATCGCTTTAAGTATTGATTTACCCGAACCACCAGAACCTGAAGCTCAACCTTTAGTTGTATTTAATTCTCTTAATTGGCAACGGTCTGAAATAGTAGTCACCGAAAGCTCTGAACTGAGAGTATACGATAGCGATGGAAAACCAGTGCGATCGCAATCGGCTGTAGATAATAAACTAATTTTTTTAGCAGAAGATATTCCCTCTGTTGGTTATCGTTTATTTTGGCTTTGTCCTGAAAAGACTTCTCTTGTTAGTAAAATTTTAAACCATCAAGAATATATTTTAGCTAACCAATATTTAAAGGTAGTTGTTAATCCTAATAATGGAAATTTAGATAGTATTTACGATAAAAAGAATTGTCGAGAAATACTCTCAGATCAAGGAAATATATTACAAGCTTTTGAGGATCGAGGACAATATTGGGATGCGTGGAATATCGATCCAGAATATGAACAAAAACAATTGCCAGAGCCAAAATTAGAATCAATTGAATGGATTGAAGATGGCAAACTAGAAGCAAGAATCAGAGTGATCAAAAAGCTCAATCAATCAGAATTTATTCAAGACTATATCTTAGAATATAATTCACCAATTTTAAAAATAGCTAATACTGTTAATTGGCAAGAAACTCATGTAATGGTTAAGGCGGCGTTTCCGCTGAATATAAATAGTGACCATGTTACCTACGAAATACCTTGTGGTGCAATAGAAAGAACAACTAAACCGAAGACAGAAGAAGAAAAAGCAAAGTGGGAAATATCAGCATTAAATTGGGCAGATTTAACCGATAATAACGGCGAATATGGCGTTAGTTTACTTAATGATTGTAAGTATGGTTACGATGCCAAACCCAATCAGCTAAGGCTAACTTTATTGCGTTCATCTGTATGGCCAGATCCTCAAAGCGATCGCGGCGTACATTACTTCACTTATGCTATTTATGGTCACAAAAAGGGTTGGCAAACAGCCAAAACAGTACAAAAAGGTTATGAATTAAATACTTCACTACAAACAGTATTGCTTGATAAAAATACTCAAGATAATAAAATATTTAATAACTTACCACCGATTAGTAAACTATTAAATTTATCAGCAGATAATTTAATATTAATGGCACTAAAACTATCAAGCGATCGGGAAATAATTATGCGCTGTTATGAATCTCATGGAGAGAAAACCAACTTAAGTCTTCAAAGTGATTTAAATTTACAGCTAGATACTTCAGTCGATTGTTTAGAAAGCAAAATAAATACAAAAATCCAACAAATCAAGACAATCCAGCCTTATAAAATCGTAAATTTTCAGTTGATTAAGTCATAAATATTATAAAAATTTCAATTATAAAGATCTCAAATGGGTTCTATAAAGGGTCTTTAATATGCCACAAAAAACTTTTGCAAGAGTTCTATTATCGGACTGACAATCAAGACAAAGTACGGGAAGAAAAGCTGCCATTATTCTTCAATTAATTACAATCTTATCTATCAAAGTTAATTTCTATTCGATCACCATTTAAACACAAAAAAGCAACATCACTCCTTTTTTAAATAAATTCAATTTCTGTATGCTTTACCTACGAAGAGTTTCAGAATCGGGTTGCACCTGGTTGCACGAATCTGAGTCCAACCCTGAATTTAACTAAGTTTTTATAGTCCTGAATTTAACTGAACTATTGATTGAAATAATCAAACATCATTAGAAATGAAAGACAAAAGAGCAAATTTTGTTCAAGGAAATGAGGATTAAATCAAACCATATTTCCCAGTCCAAAAGTTGATTTGTGTCAACTAAAATCCAAATATTTTAAAGGAGAAATTATGTCAAATATTCCCTGCCCCGGCCCTGGAAAATACATTGAAGTTGAACCTGGTGTCAGAATTCACTATGAAGATAGAGGCGAAGGCGATCCAATTGTGTTTATTCCAGGATGGACATTCACTACAGAAGTATATCGTAACCAGATGGATTATTTTTCTCGGACACATCGAGCTATTGCCATAGATGGACGTAGTCACGGGCGCTCGACAGTTACAGTTAACGGTAATAATTATGAGACCCATGGTGAAGATCTAATAAAGATCATTGAGACACTCGATCTTCGGAACGTTGTGCTAGTAGGATGGTCTGCCGGATGTGCTCCTCTGTGGGAGTATTTCAAGCGGGAAGGTATTAGTAGGTTAAAGGGAATGATCTTTATCGATCTACCTGTAAAACTACTGTCTTGCAATCCAGAAGATTGGGTGGAAGGCTCCCTCGATGCTATTTCAAGCACCTACACTACCTACATGAAATCATCCCAAGGTCAGCAAGACTTTATAGAAGTCTACACTAAGGACGTAATGCTAGAACGGGAGCCAACTCCTGAGGAATTACGCTGGATTGTTGAACAATCATTGAAAACACCATATCAGATTGCCAGCATCCTATTTGCCTTCATTATGTTCTCCAACTATTTTGATGAGGCTAAACAGATAGATCAGTCGTCGTTACCAGCATTGTATATCATTGGCAGATACTGGGAAGAGATAGCGGTTCCTTACATGAAGAGGCATTTCCCCAACACTTGCACAAAAGTGCTTGGTGGGCACATGATGTTTTGGGAATATCCCAACGAATTCAATAAAATCGTTGAGAATTTTTTGAACTCGTTACCGAAAAAAGTAACTAGTGCAGCGCGGCGGAAATAAGTGACCAGTCCAAAAATCATAAAACCCTTGCCAATCAATACTTTTGACTTTTGACTTTTGACTTTTGACTTCCGCGTAGCGGTACTAG
>JAAUYG010075875.1_pt1 | contig 10070 bp, 9 predicted proteins | sample 7278091 | NCBI WGS metagenome assembly JAAUYG01 (sample SAMN14350201, study PRJNA611818) | marine sediment metagenome | isolation source: surface marine sediment (0.6m) | place: French Polynesia: Moorea | collected 2018-08
ATCTAGGACAGCAGGTTGCAACTATAGGTAACCACGCCATGTTATTGTACTTTGTTTAAATATCTCACTAGAAACAGTGGCTTTCTCCCCTACAGAAAGTTGTTTTATGACAGGTCTAGTACATTCCCATGAGCGACCTGAGGTAAAGAGGAAGGACAAAATGTAGTGTATTAGCCACTGTTTTGGTATTTTCAGAGAGATCTAGAAGCTCCAATATTTTATTAACCTTGGTTGTTATTGATTTCCCCGCTAATAGAGGAAGCTCTTAATAGAACAGTGGTTGTATGAATAGACCACGCCGTCAGGTCTGTGATAGTCTTTGCTGTCTAGTATAGTCTAAACTATTTAGAGTAGGACAGCATAATATTTATCATTGTTCAACTGGTAGTGTACTTCATCAGTTAGAATATAGGTTATTAGGGTGCCTTCTTTAATGTCAAAGTGGTGAGCCTGCGCCAGTTCTCTATGGCGTTTTGTGTAGTGGAGCTGGTTGACTGGCGCCAGCCACGCCAGTTAGCAAAACTTTAGCAATAATGGTCGCAGATCCAAGCTCTATACATTGGTGTAAGCTGACGGTGTACTCAGTCGGTTAGGCTCTGCTGCGCTATCCCGCAACCAGTATAACTACCCTTTGCAAATGGGTAAAGATATAGATAGGGAGAGTCTGTAGTAAAGGTCCCGCCAGATGGTATCTAAATTGCTAAAATGATGTCACTTGCGGGACTTTTCTGATTGGCTGCCAGCATGGTGCCAGTAGCAGGTTGGAGGAGATTTAGTTCCATAGTAATGAGCAGACATCAGCCTAGATTTGGATGCATTAAGTGATAAACAAATAAAAAACCAGTCAGTAACATACTCAGTGTCGTTCCAGCTATAGAGTTATACAGTTAGAGATCAACTTTTAGACTTGGGGTTATACTCAGAGGTTATGCTCCTGTAATACAGCGTAACTCATTCAGTGACTGCAGATCCTGAGACAGGATAGCCGCTCCGGCAGAAGGAGCCAGTTAGACTTTAGGCATGCAGGTGTGACCAGATCGAGGGATGAACCTGTGATTGTCGAGCGTGTACGGGAGTGACAGTGAACAGTCATTGTTTAGGTCAACCTACCATTATAAATAAGTACACGTGAACATGATGTCTATCTTGTGGTTATGGGTGCGCCTGGTACGGCCGTTAGAGCCATTCCTGGACGAGGTGTGGGGCTTCCATTAACGGAGGGCTGGGAAGAGATACTGAGAGACTAGACAGAGAGAGATGGATCACTGACTCACGGTGGCCTTGACCCACTGCCATAGAAAGCTCTTGCAGTAGAGACCTTCGTGAGGCATTACCTTAAAGAGAGGTGGGTTTGACCAAAGGTTCTGGGAAAACTGGACTTGAACAGCATGGAGAGGCTAGCCAAGGGGTGGACGTTGATCAAACAGAAATATCAAAAAAACACTTGGACCAATGACCGCAGCTGCATGGCCACTTCAAGCCCAAACGGCAGGGCAGTGATGCAGAATTATGAGCCATAAGATGAGATGACAGATGAACACCCGAGCATTCCCAGTGTAACTTAGAGCCACAAGCAATCACGTCACGATGCCACGAGATATTAGGATTTCCATGATCTCTTGATCTCGGCAGGGATAGTCTTGCGTGTGTGTATGCCAAAGCATATGCAACAATAACACCCAACCAGGACCGAAGAGGGATACCAGTCCATCTAGAATAGAACAGGTATCACAGTAGAACACGAACATTTTTAAGAGGACTGTATGGTCCTTTAAACTCGGCTGGAACCAATTCATATTTTCTGAAACTCTAAGCAGAGAAATGTCTTCTCTCATAGGAACAGGCCAGGACAGTCTTGCACGTGTAAATGCTGCAGCATGGACGCCATAATGCCCAACCCAAACGTGTCAATCTGAAATGTTGAAGAAAGTTATCATTACCATTAATGATACTTAACAAATGATAATAAATATTATATAAATATTATAATAAATAGCACCTGCAATAAATCTTACCACTAAGAAAGAGCCTCTTAAGTAATACAAGTGAGGTGCCCAAATCCTCACTGGGATACAGCAACCAACGTCGGCATCCTGAAAGTTCCCAAGATCGCTCTCCTTAAAAAGGGCGCTCCAGAGCTATTGAGAGCCCCGAAGTGCATCTAGTGTGTCGTCTATCTCTGGCAATTGATAGGCATCCTTGCGTGTGACTTCACTGACCTTACAGTAGTCAACGCAGAACCTTGTAGAGCCATCTTTCTTAGTAACCAGAACAACAGGGCTCGCCCAGCTGCTCTGGCATAGCTAAATAACACCTAGGTCCAGCATTTTCTGGACTGTAACTTTTTCCACATCCTGTTTAGTTATGGGAAGTCATCTGCATAGAAGGTGTATGGGATGGTGTTCTCTGGTGTCAGTAGTGCGAGTAACCAGATCAGTTTGTCCCATATCCTCCGAGACACTACTGAATACATCCCTGTACTCATAAATGGCCGCTGCTAGCTCCTCACATTCTCGAGTGGAGATTTTCCTCTATCTACTCCATGAGGGGCTGCTGATGCTCCTGTATATCTTTGGGATCCAGCATCATCATGAGCATTAACGTGAGGTGGCTTTGCAGACGCATTCCTATCCACCATGCGTGCTGCACACACGTCTATTAACTCATCATCATCTGAGTCCCAGCCAAAAAAGTCAGAGTCCACCCAGAGCATTTCTTGGACTTGCTTAAGTGACTCGATCAGAAACACTTCTCCCAGTCGGGTCCCTTCATGCAATGTCCGTGTGGCATCACCGTTATATAGTGAGTCGCCACGTTAGGTGCCACAAGGGACGAGCCTATCACAAGACCATCCTCGGGATACCACCACTATTGTTGGCTGGTTGTGCCACCGCGCAGGCTGTCTCAAAATCTTTAATACCCTGGATTGTCCTGCAACTGACCAACACCTCGGTGTATGGAGTCAGTTCTACCTGTTATGCCAGTTTTAACCTAGCATGACTAACTCTCATCCGCTCGGGAATACACTCAACACTGTCTTTCCTCATGGTTAAAAGCCTTTGCCCGAGTGACCAGTCACAGTCGTGGGTGTCCAAGAAATCAGCCCCAATGATGAAATTGTGTTCTCCTTCCTAGCACTGACCACCACCGGAGTCTTGTACACACCAGCAGGAATCTTAACCTCTACCTCGGCACAGCCTAAAGTAGGGATGGGGTTGCCACCCACAGCTTAGAGTCATGGCGTGTTGCACGTCTGTAACTTTAAGGAGCGAACTCATTGCACTTTTTTGGTACAACGGCCACCCTAGCATGGCTACTGATGCACCAGTGTCGATAAGTGCCAAGGTATTGATGCCCTCCACTGTAATAGGAATCAACCAACACTGGTCGACTCTGTGCTGTCATCACTGGCTACCGCTGAGCCAGATGACAGCATCCACGGTTGTCGTCTGGCCTGGCCAGAAAGACTCCTGATTCGTGATCGAGAGCAAACTCTCAGTGTAGCTGGCTTATGAGTGGAAGCTTGGGGTTTATTGTGAGCTTCCACACTAGCCCGCTTTTGGGTCTGAGCAGGTTCTGCCTTTGGACAGGTCTGCCCTCCCGAGCCTTGTTTAGCAGAGACTTCTCTCTCAGCAGGGTCAGTCGCAGGGCTCTTCAAGCAACAGCCACCTAGTTTAAAGCCTTGATAGAAGGCTTTTTCTCCTCAGGTTTCTTTCTTCACGTGAGGAATTCCGTGATGGATCCCTCACCTGATAACCCTTTGGGTCCTATTTTACAGAAATCCTGAGATGGACATTCCCTGGCAAAATGCCCGTAAGCTTTACAGCAGTAACACTGTGATGGTCCATCTTGACTGTGGGACCGCCCCTCTGCAGAAGAAGATCGACCTCCCCACTCTTCCCTGGACAATGCATGCGAAGAGGAATTTGCAGAAGGTGTATTCTCCTTGTGATCTGTGCTCCTAACTCGCTTTGGCCCAGCGGTAGGTGACCGTTTCCACACACCTTGACTGGACTTGACTGGACCATCTCGCCCCAGGTGTGCCAACATGTCCTTCACCAATTCTTTGGTGTTGGGCGATTGGTCACACTTGCCTGTGACGAAACGTGTTTGGTTACCTGGTTTGCCAACTCCAGGATAAAACTTTTCCTTCTCTTGGACAGCCTCCAGTTATCAAGTCACTCGGAGTATATGCTCCACTCGTTTCTGTCCATGGGCAGCCACTTGCACACTAAGCTCGTGGTTACCCATATTAAGGATGAATTGGTCTACGACCATCCCCTCCTTAGCATGGTAGTCCATAAATGGCCACGCAGGGTCGGCCAGATGTTGAAGGGTCTCTTCATAAGTGTGGACGTCCCTCCATCTACAGCAAGACCTAAACTGAGCATTATACATGTCCATTAAGTCTCTGAGTTGAAAGTGCTTCATGAGCAGAGCTTTAGCTCTTCCCATGTGCGGGGTGGGAAGGGCGCATGCGTGACATAAGCCAGGGCAGTGCCCCTCAAATGAGCTTGAGTTTGAAGACAGGTCCCAGTGGTAAAATCTGGATAACTCATCCACTTGTTCACTTAACTTGTCTACCGTCATGCTTCCATATCCTTGGATATCTTGCATCTATGTCAAGCGTACCTCGCGATATGGTCTGGCAGGCCCCCAGTCCATGACAGGCTGTTGCAGAACACCAAACTCCTCTTGCCTGGGCAGGGGAGCAGGCGCAGGCCTGACAAGTGCCTCGTACCAGTCACACCAAAACAGCACTCCGGACCTCCCCTGACCACAAATATAAGCATAAGCAGGCATAAGCAGACAGCTTGTGGGCGCATTCTTGGTGGCGTGCCCAGGGACTGGCAGGTTCTCCCATTGGCAGTGGATCACAGATGCCTTCTGCCCCTGGTTGAGCCACTCAGCCATGTCCAGCACCACACTGGATGTTGGCTCCAACCATGGCATTAGGAATCAGTGAAACCACACCTTCTTGCCTGCGAATGAATGGTGCCTGGCCTGCTATGTCAACCCTAGCCATAGGAGCACTTAACAATTGCACTACAGCCATTGGTGCGATGCAGGGTGCCCCAGCTGGCAGTGTTCTAGTGTAAACGAGAGCAGGCAGGCGGAACAGGTTGGGCACACAGCGGTGCGAACATAGATTCACACTCACTACCAGGGGCCCTGAAGACTAGCAGTTGGCCGGCAGGGTACCCTCGCGGTGGACCATTGAAGAAAACGCCTTAGGCAGCACTAGTGGTACCACCTACAGTCCTTTCAATGAAATGACAGCTTCCAGTTTTCCGGAGGCTGCCTGTTACCCCAGTGCCATCCCCGGCATGTGGGGTGGCACCAAGAAGGTTTGTGTTCATGTCCCGGGAGACGTTCATGCTGTCAGTGCACTCACGCTCATTCTCAGGACCGCTCATGCTAATGTGGGTAGTCAACCTCCTCCCGGGATGTCAAGCTCTCCTTATCAGCGTACTCGCTTCATGGAGCGTTGGCACTGTGATCAGCACTGGGTGCTCATGCTGCATGTTTCAGGGTGTTGCCTGAACATACAGTTGTGGCGATCGCGTCTCCTTCAGCAGCGATTCCCCACAGAGTGCCACTGCCTACATCCAGAGGAGACTGGTTCCCCGCTTGTTGGCTTTGGTTTGCACCATATCGTCAATAAGAATTCTCACTTAAAACAGCACGCAGCACTGCAAAGCAAGGTATGGTAACTTGTGGGAACAAAACCACTACCCCGGACGCGCCCTCCAAAACGACCTCCTGTCGATGTGATGCTTCCTGCTTGCTTTGTCACTGTAAAAAGTCTAGGGGAATTTCCTTGAGTATGCCACACCGAGCGGGATGTTTTGATGGTGACCACACGCTGCATGTGGTGACCTGTTGTTGTGCCTTTTCAAGTGGATGGGAACTGAGTGCTGTGTTCTGCCCCTAGGAGGGGCGGGGCCAGTAGGAACAGAGTCAGAAGATCAAACTAGCTGCACACTCTCGAGCCTGAGTCCACCTAGACGAGGGTTTGGAGGGTTTGCGTCCCTGTTTGAGAGGTGGTTAGCGTTGATATACCTTGAGGGGCTCAATCAACAAGTACCCGGCCGCGAGTTCGAGCTGAGGACTCCTCCGCACCATCCACTGATACCTAAGAGAAAATCGACAACAAGAGAGATCGAACTCTTAGCAAGACAGCTTTATTACTCTATGCCGATATCTGCCTCGGGAGGCAGAGACACCACCATAATCACTGTTGATGAAGACATGGCGCAAGACACATGTATGCACATACACGGGACACACTAACGTTAGAGAGGTGGCTTATGGCCTTAAAGGTACAAGACTTTTGGCTTACGGCCTTAAAGTGACATTAAAAAGTGGCTTATGGCCCTGTAGTTACAAAGACGTTGGCTTAAGGCTTTATGGTTTCAGAGAATGTCGTGAAGACATGGGCTTATGACCTTAGAGAGTGAGATCTGGCCTAATACAGGCTAGACAGTCCGTTTATAGGACGAAACGTGAAGCTACATACAGCAATTTGAAAATAGACGTGCGTGTGCACCATGACGAGAACAAAATGTTTTATACCAACGCAAACAATCTTACCAATAAAATATAAAAGGTGAGCTCCAGATAATTTAGAGTAGGTCTTTGCCTTTTGCTTCAAGTTTCCAAGAGTCTGACAATGGCCGTTTCAGACGAAACGCATCATCATCACCTGTGCCATTCAGCAACGGGCGCCAAATACAACAAAATGCTGATACTCATTACTGTATAGGGCGGTGCTTTACCATAACATTAAACATTTAGAACTCAGCAACTACTCAGCTTATTTACTTTATCTAAGGACCGCCACGCAGGGCGAGTCAAGTAATGCATGATACTACTGATAACTTGGAACAACACCCAGATAAGGTCCTAGAAGGTCAAAATACCACAATATAATTGATTTTTTTCTATTCCATACCCATAGGCGGTGACACAATATTGTTATTGTTTGTCATTTCTACCTTAAGAGAGTATGCTTAAAATACTCCGTGCATATGTGCTTTTGGCCTACAACTTAAGTAACTTAGCTATGGGTTAAGTCAAGAAATGTTATGAAATAGCTTGTTGTAGCATCTATCACCGAATAACCGTTTTTCAACACCCATTTATATAAAATGCACTAATATCTTTGTCCCTATATTTACCGTCTTCTCCTGGTTATTTTCATGTTTGCTGTGACTTGGAAACAGAAAGAAACAACTTGTCGGTAAGTGTTGTATGTTTTATTATATATACCCGAATAAATAATCATCATAAGTAGTACTTTTATTCAGAGACTGGCACAAAGATTATTAGATTACAGAAAAAGAGTCAATGGTTAATCGAACATAAAGAAAGTGAAAGTGGAAATATGAAAATGGTATGGAAGATAAAAAATAACTGAATTTGAAACGGCGGTTTGAACATGTAAATTGGCTTGATGTTTAACCATTTTTACGTTATGAACATATCAATTATTCAAAAGTATGATTGAATAGTAATGCTTTGTATGGTAACTGTCATGGCTTACTTTAGTTTAGTCTGATCTCATTTGTACAGAAAGTTACTCTGAAGGGATTATTTCATTTGAGTTGATGTGAGACGTTTTAGATCCTACTTCTTAGCCCTGGGTCTGAGCTGTTGACCTGAATGTATCTAGCACTGAAATTAATCGAGAATTCATATATTGCCATTGGGCATTGTCATTTTGTTTTCTACTTATGTTTAGGATTCTGCATGTGAATCAGTGGTTTTGTACATGTTCCCCAGCAGCAGAGGAATACATATTATTACCATGTAACGAAACTCTCAAAAATATGATCTAACATTTACAGCTTGGCACCCTAGTCTGTTTAATAATCAATATAGTCCTTAGATAGTCTGATGCCGCCCATTCATCTGTCATCTGTCGTAGTGATTGCGTTCACTTGGCACGCAGTTTAAGATAAAACGTGTTTTATTCGAAAACAGTTAATGATCAGGCTGCTGGAATTCAATTTGATCCTTAATGCAAGGAAAGATAATATGACATCAGCTATGAGCTTCATCGGTCGAATGCCCATTAAAGCAGGATTTACTCTCTTCACCACATGTTGATCCTCGTTCGGGTTCGAATATGGCCATATCAGCAAATGGGTTATAGAGAGGTGCAATATGTCCACGTTTGGCTGATGATGCCAATGTTGGTGTGAAAGCCTGTCCCACAGGTTTGGCACCAGTGGGTGGGGAGCCATTTAAAGCTCAAGCCTTACAAGCAGCTGCTTACAAGTCACGCGTTTTTCTTTACCAGCATTGGCCCGTAGTGCTTCTGCATGAGTGGCACCCTTGTGTATCATACTGCACCAGGCTGATCTGGCAGATGCGGCATTTTCCCGCATAGAGGTGTCAATGTTGAAGTCTTTGAGGTAGACTTTTACAGCATCTTTGTAATGCTTGTGCTGTCCTCCGACTTTCCTTCTCCCATGATGTAATTCACCATAGAAAAGTTGCTTGGGGATTCGTGAGTCAGCCATTCGATAGACAGGACCTGATCAGCGGATTTGTGCCCTATGCATGGTAGTGACGATACAGTAGCCCCGCCCTCTTCAGCATCTCACTATTGGGAACCTTGTCTTGCCAGAAGACCACAAGACCGTGAAACAAAACAAATCCAAAACATTCATCCATGTCACGTGAGTGACGTGAATTTTTTTTCATGTGACCGCCAATGACGTCATGGAGATCTGTCGCTGCCAAATCCTTTGTTCAGTCAAAACTCATAGGGGGACAGATGTAAATATCCCCAGTGAAACATACCATTTGTAAAATAATATTCCCATTTCTAAATGTTTAATTAAAGTCGATTGGTATAGATATTCTACCTACATGCTGTGTATAAAGCAGAAGTCAGAGCTAAACCTAATCTAGTAGATCTAAAATGCCAGGCTTTAGAAATCGTCGTCGTCGTTGCAAGTACACTACAGGCATTTTAAAAATAGATTAAATAACCACTGTGACAGCAGTGGACAATGCCAGTGGCCAGTGCTAGTATACCCGCTGTTGGGACCGCTGGTGACTGCCCAATGGTTAGCCACCACCTAAACGTATATATTGTTACGTAAATCTTGATTAGTGACAATTCAGGAAGGTTCTGATGTCACAAGTTCTATTACAGTCGAACAGTAATATAACTGGAGTTATTTGTGTCATTCGCTGTTTGTTTGCAGGTCATTGACGCCTCTGCTCTGAGCATTGTCCGCACCGAACATCTCCTTGAGGGAATTATGGGGATATGTGTGACCGGACAGTGGCTGGTTGTGAGTAGTGCTACAGGTCAAAATCACACACTACGTGTGTACAGCCTGCCAGATGTAGAACTGATGGACCAGGTATGGCTTTCGTCTTTTGGTCACTATCCCCGTGCTAACACTGCTGGTGTAGTATATCTCCCTGGCGACGGTAAGATCACCATGTTTTTTATCAGTGACACCGGCAATATCGCAGTGCTTGGTGATCTGACAGCAGGGGGACAACTCCAGGGCATTCCGGAAGTAGCCGTGGGACCTCAGCCGGGTCAACTGTGTGTTGGACAGCATGATCCCCCATGCCTCTACATTATAAACATAGCCACTGACAGTATCATACACACACTGGGAATACCTGATGGGGTAGAGAGAGTATGGTCTGTGGCAGCCGTCGCTAATGGACAGATACTGATGCAAGCCGAGGGTGGAAATGAATTGTACCTGTACAGATCTGTGTCCCAGCCCGCAGTGGTGCAACATATTACTTGGCAGCATGGTGTAGTAATGTTAGGATACAACAACCAGTTTATTATTGGTGAATATGAGGGACTTCAGTTGTCTGTTATCGATAGTGAAGGTAACTGGCACAGTGTGGATGCGCTCAATGACGAGATATACGATTTAGCTGTATGGGGGGAGTGTGTATTATACCTGACAGATTATATCCGTGGTGGTGTAGTGCTGCTGTGTCCAGAGTCACCAATGTACAGCAAGTAGCTAATCTCAAAGAGTCGATGACATATTGCCGTGAGGACAGCATTTGTATACAAC
>JAAUYG010160754.1_pt1 | contig 10069 bp, 5 predicted proteins | sample 7278091 | NCBI WGS metagenome assembly JAAUYG01 (sample SAMN14350201, study PRJNA611818) | marine sediment metagenome | isolation source: surface marine sediment (0.6m) | place: French Polynesia: Moorea | collected 2018-08
AAATCGCTTAATTTGTATAAATAAATTGTATTAATTTTCCACATTTTGTTTTTATTATTGCTCTCTGGTTTCTGCCCAGGGTCAAATATCATCTGTACTGACAAGCCATGACCCCCCCCCCCCCCCCCTTGCCACAATCCGATTACTTTGCATAACAAAAACACATACACAGTACCCCAGAAAACAAATTCAACAGGTTATACGACGATCAATGGGACAGTTGTTCACATGTAATAAGCTGAACACCATTTTGATTTACGTCATAACAAGCAAAAAAATAATAATTAAAAAGAAACAGACGCAAGGAACAAACACATAATTGACCAAGCTAGAAGCCCACAAAAAAACCACTTATGACCTAAGTTTGGACTCAAATACACAATTCAAGCACTGCGATTGGCTATGAATATGATTAAAGTCAAAACTTAAGACAATTTTTGTATAGAGCTCTAGCCACTGATCATGGTTCGATGTGAACATTTGGAAGTCTTGAAGGTTTTTAGCAACTCAGTTGGACAAAATAAATGCTCTGCAGTAAGACACACATATAATAGCAAGAAAGAAGAACAAGTCCTACATGCAGCAGTGCACCTAATGAACCTGTACAAAACTTTGCCGAGTAACTCTCTTACTCTCAGTACTTCGAAGTACCTATCAGTCGAAGACTCCACACTGATGCTAATACAACCCACATTATTATTATTTTAATAATTAATGGTAATTTTGTTTCTGACAAAACATTCTACACACTATTCTAACGGTGGAAAAAGTTCCCGAACTTTTTCCACCATTATTTGACTCTGTGTGTAGAATGTTTCGTCAGAATTTTTGTTTCCAGAGTCCAAAAACATTCACTCCCCAAAAGGTAATTTTGTTGTTTTTTGGCGAAACGTAAACACCGGTAAATGTTTATAGTTCGGGTAAAATAGTAAGTCTAAACACCATTACAGTGTCTACAGCTGGAGTTGTCAAATATACTTAAATGGAAGGCTTGACTGAAGTCCGATTCTTACCAAAATTACACTACTCACATCAGTGACTTTTAGTCAAATCATAGATGTAAACAGGGTCATGAACTCCAACCCTGCATAATCTCGATCCCATTTCGTTTTTAGTTGACATTTGCAGGTGGATTTGAAAACAATATTTTTTTTTGTTAAGTTTCAGAATAAAATCTGTTTATAGGTGTTAGCATGAAACTTAGTTGGTGTATTCTCAGAACTCTTTGAAATTTTTGACTCTTAGAAAATACACAAACTGGAATAGATGAGCACAATGCACCACCGCCAAAGACATATGCACAGAAATGCAGGTATCGCCGAGACCACACAAGGTTGACATTGGAAGAAAAACAATTTGAAAGAAACCAAAGACGGATAGTGATTGCATTGCTTGGCTCATATAAGCTCTTGGGCAAAGATCGAAGGACAGCTTTGCAACACCGAAAATTATAAGATGAGTTTCAGAATGATGCAAGAATATTAGCATTACCTATTGAAGTTACATGTACAAGACTGCTCTTACAAATACACCATATGCATCCTGCTAAGCGCAGTGATTTACAAAATCTGCTAAATGGTTCGTTTACTTAGATTATTTTTTTTTCCAAGATGACCTTGATAGACTCTGAAAATGGACACCAAATTGACGACGAAATGAACGGTTGCCTTCGTGCACATCGACAACCTACACATAGTGAAGTCCCAAGAAGACAGGAAGCAACAACGAAGCTATGGCATTATGGGACTGGTTTTGAAAGAGTGCAAAAATGGTCTTGGATTGCTATGCACGAACAGTGGTTTGGTTTTGTAGCACCACACGAAACAATGCCACAGACACGCAGAGATACACATATATATATATCATGAAACAGGTGTGCACAAACTGTGCCTTGATATCGCATAGTAGTTCGTTAAAGCCAAGGAAACTGCAAGCAGAGAGGAGGGGAGAAGTATATATATGGCAGCGGGAGAACACTGGAAGCTCCGTTGGTTTAACAATTTGACACTTTTGCTAAACAATCAAAATTCGCACTTTCAGACTACGCTTACATCACCACCGATAAAGCTTCCTCAATCACATATATGTTGATATATATTATATAGAAATTCATCTAACAGCAATTATTTCACCAACTTTCTACCTAAACATCCACGAAAAAAGACACAAGTTTGTTCAGTTGCCGAGCTCAAAATGACTCATACAAAGTTTAAAACAAAGACTATGAGACCAAATTCCATGACTCATGAGACCAAAGCTCGGGGAAAAAAATAATCTCTTCCCCCTGATAAAATTTTGTTCAGCCAAAACTGGATGTCAGAAGTGTTTTTTTTAAAGAAAACTTAAAGTGATAACAGTTTTATCTTAAGCGCAGAACAGGAGCAAAAGTCCCTTGCTTATTGGCTTGAAGATGATCCATTGGATGTTTTAAACACAAAATATATTTGCAATTTGATTTTAACATATATTCAATGGTGTACCTGCAGTTGTTGTGTTACACGTCCTGCTCTTTGGCCACATCTTCATAATCCAATATATATTATTTACAAACTTGACACTTGCTTTTTTTAACACAGACAAACTTCAAATCCCGTCAAAGAATGAACACTGCACGACGATTGTGCTTCCGTTATACTACAGGCTCAGTTACATGTTTTGGCATCTAAACATTGAGACAAAACGTAACGGTTGCAAAAAAAAAAAAAAATGCCACAATTCTATGTATCCACTCTAGCCCAACATTACTGCATTCATATTGGCAAAAAAAAAAATAACAATGTCATTTTGAAATCTCCACAACACGTTAAAGCTCATTTTCCATTCAAGAGTTTTTTTTTAACGAATACAACAGCACTATTACCAGCTGGTCCCCTTTATAGACGACAGGATAGCACTAGACTTGGTTTTGTCACAAAGAAACAGCTTCCACCAAACACAATAAGGTAACAGGTTCACACCCACGTGTACAATATAGACTGTAATCAGAGAAGCGACGAGAACTGGAAATACCAGATGTCGTAACTCCTGCTCATTGGACGTTTGCCAATTGATAGAATAGTAACTGCCCCTTACAGAATCCCCAATTATTTTCTTTCAGGAGTTTATATTCACTGAAATACAATTTGTTTAGTGTTTTTTTTAAACTTGCCAAATATTTCTTTACTTTTCGATTTCATGTAGTACGGTTAACTCATAATATATGTACTAGTGGACAAAACTTTTATGGGCGAAAAATTTCTCTGTTTTCTTTACCAAAAGTTAACAGACCATAATTAACATTTAGTAGGTTGGAATGTCCATAGGAAGCCACTTAAAGTGCCTATATGCCAAAGGTTGTTTTTGTTGAGAAAAAAAAACAACATTGTGAAATCCCTTCACAGATGGAAGCAAAAATGCAGCAAGTATGTTGCCAAAAGTGATATAATAATCACAATTATATCAAACAGAAAAGTGACCTACAGAAAGTCTCTTTGAATAAAAATGACAACGGATTAACAATTGTTGTTGTCGCTAAGCAGAGGAGAATGACGACTCTGTATCGTGTCGTACAACACTGACATTGTACATGTTCAAGCCATGTAATCTATGTTACCCTGCACCAGCTTTATTGCTACAGAATACTCAGCAGAAACATGAGAAATATGCGGGTTCTTCTTGTTTTTTTTTGTACTATTTTAACATCCTTCCACAAGATGCCCAAAGTACATAAAAAGTCAAAACATCGTTGTTGATAAAAGTGAAGCATTTTTCTTCCAAATAAACACTATGCCCACAATTATTATTGCAAGAGTTTTGGGTAAGTTTTGCTGGATTGAAATTTTGACTCGCAACAAATTTAAATTTCTAAAGTTCAGATAATAATTTAGGATAAATCACGAACCATGATAATACAGCTAAATATATACGACTTATTATAGTCTTTTATCTAACCAAGCAGGGATATTTCGTTTTAAGAACTAACTTCCAACCCTACACACGCATGCTCTTTTCATACAACACTCACAAACATGATAAAAGCGCGGTCTGCAGATATCGTCATTGACAAATAATTACATGTAGATATATATCGGTATATACGGCTTAGCTAATTATAAACGCTTTTTAACACATGTAAACGGTCATTCTATGAAGCGATGAACCACTCGGCACATACAAAACCATTTCAACATAACTCCATGCCTTTTGCGTTATACAAATAGAGCAGTGTGGCACAAGTACCGTACTGTGCCTATAAATATGACAGAAAATGATGAATGTAATGTTTGCAATCTATCAGCATTGAACACTAATATATTTATGTATATCTATATATAATATTGATAAGCATATACATACGACTTCTTTATATAATGACACTAACAGATATATCAATAAATACTGGACAATTGGAAGCAGACATTAATCTGGTATATATATATATATATATATTTAATGGCAACTGGCGCCCCACACTCAAGATTTCTGACCATATCGCTTACTCGAATGATATGTGAAAATGATGGGGATAATTGAAATTATGGAGTAACAAAACTGCGGCTTTTCCCATCCATGTTAACACTCTTACAAGCACTGTCTGAATACACCCCCACCCCACCCCAAAGTATTTCTTTTAGGATATCACCTCAAGTCAGTCTTAAACTTAATTGTTCAGGTGTACTATTTACGTGGTATATAAAGATACTGGTTTTTAAGATCAGAACACAAAAACTTCGGCACACATTCCAATTTCAGCATGGTTCCCTGGGTACAAATATTACAGCTCATATACCAAAATGATTCTGGGTATCGTCACTATCGGGGTACTTGTCCTTGAGGTTGAAACATTTTGGAAACGTGAAACACAAATTTTACATCGTTAAACCTGTTCCCAGAATTATAAATTTATTTGGTGGTAAATCACCAGTGTGTGTGTTCACCACAGTAGGTGCTTCAGTAGAACCTGTCTTGAAAGGCTGCCCCCCATGGCCGTAAAAAATATGGTCTCTCAAGACAGGTGGACTTTAGTGACAGGTTCAATTGTAGTTAGAAAGAACGACACACATAACTTTGTAGTTAAGTAAACAAGCCATTAGAAATCCATGTTACAACTACCCAGAATTAAGCCCACATATTGGATGATCAAACTTACTAAATCCCAACATTTAAGACCGCTTTAGTCGTGATCAAAAACATTTTAATTCCAGGGTTTAGCTGTACTATACCGCCCCATTATAATAACCATGATGACCCTAGCCTTGGTTATTCCTCTGATATTCATTCTAAAAGCCGAAAAACTATTATAAGTACATATATCTCTGCACATGAAATAATCTGACCCTCATTGCTAGCTGAAACTGGCCTGTACGTCATTTGCATGTCAGAGAACAAGGTACAAATACCACAAATTTTCTAAGTAGCCACTTGAAATATTCCAAACACACAAGCCACATGAATTTGCATACTACTTCTACTCAAATTTTTTTGCACAAGAATCATTAACAAAGCCATCAGGACACCATTTGCTTCACACATGCTTCTAGATAAAGCAAATAACCACTAGGCATTAAAAAAAGTCGAATTATTACACTGGTATGCAGAAACTTCTGTTATATAAACAAGCGCTAACATGAAATACAAATCTATTTACATTAACAACATTTTGTTTATAACAACGACAACAAACATTTGTACATGAGATAACTGTGGTAGTTCCAACTTCCAAGCAGTAAACAGCGCCTCTGGTTCATTGCTATAAAATACAGACGCCGCCCCGGGATTAAAATTGTGTCGACAACCTTTGCCATAAAAAGGCAAAGCAGCACTAAAAATTTTTTTTTTAGATTCTGCCAGCATAAAATACCGCAGAATTGTATATGTCATGGCATTTGAGAACAATGTGACCTCCTCCTTGATCCAAACATTCGCATGATGAATATAACACCAGCCTACTTCGCGCAAAAAACTAACAACGATAACGAAACTAGACACGATGGATTTAAAATGCTACACCACATTGTGGATTTAATCCAAAACAGAGACATAATCAAGAAAACGCAGGTTTCTTTCTAGCAACTTTTTCACAACTTGTAAGTAAAGCGTACACAAAAAGATGTCCTGCGTGTGTCAAACATTGCAAAAACATGGGGCTGTTAAATATACAAACTGTTTGAACAATGCTGATCACTTTCAATGGCCTCATATAAATCTTTTATGATTACGTATGGCAAATGTTATATTTGGTGCAGCCAAAAATTATATGGCACTACTACTGATAGTACCCTCCAATTAGCTTTTCCCTAGTAAACCAGTGAAAGCACATCTTTAAATTTCTTGTTGATCGAGTCAGCATTCTCAAAGGAGTCACGACAGATTCCTAGTACTCAATGGCACCCAGCATGAAGACAGGCCCCAAGCAGAGATGTAGTTCAGAACCAAACAATATTTTGTATTCTCTGTAACCATATGTTGTACACATCCTTTGGTTGATAACAATTACTAAATTAAAGTAACAAGGACTGGACCGACTCACAAAAGCTGAACACACTACTACAACTTTGAAGTTTTCACATTTTCTTTTTTTTTTTTTTAGAAATAACAAAGCTAGCACTTTTTATCATGATCGTGAACCCTGTCCATCCGATCTTGGCCCTCGAAATTCCCACAGACCATTCGGCTCGCCGGGGGGATAAAGCTATGTCCGAACACTCAACGAGGTATAGTTACTACGCAAAATATAAAAGCCGTGTCTGCATTTCTTTGATATCACATGTATGTATATGCCACATGCATTTGTGTTCTTTGCTGATCAAGACAGTACAGCACAGATTATAAAGCAGTATATATATTTAGAGAGATACATGCATGTAACAGTTCAGCAGTAGTTGTCCATAGTTCATAGCTATGAACCCTTCATCGCTACAAATTGTGCCATGGCTATTGTAACTTTTCATTTCACATTTCGGTTCTTGAAAATCATAATCAAAATTTTTACTTGTATAGATTATGTATACAGGCACCTTAACCATTTAGGTAATTAATCAGAATAACACTACTAGTAAACGAGAAAAAAACTCTTTCTCTTGTAATTTATAATGGTACCTACCATATATTTATACCTTCTAGTCACAACTGGAAGACTGAACTTGCTTTATCGACCTTAAAATTCTAATTCCAGCAAAGATATATGCAAATTTTTGAAAGGGAAATTTTCGTAAATGCAGGCAGAGGCCACTGAAAAGTTTCATAGCCATTGACAACTACTGCAGTCTAACATTGGTTAGTTACTGTTGCTGCCCTAGTAAAAGCGAAACAAGAAGATTTTACTCTGCCGCCTTTGTTGCTGTAAGTGTTGGCTCATCCTCCACCATGCTGCCATCGGCTATGGATTCTCGCACCGGGCTTGGAAAAACAGGCGCACTATGGGCCACCGAAACTTCGGAATTTGTATCCACGCTGATGGCCCCAGATGCCAAACTCGCGGCCACGAGCTTTTCTAAACCTGCAGGGTGTGCAGACAGCAACGGGTTGGGGAACACATGGGGGCCGTGCAGCATGGCAGGGTTTGCCATAAGAGCGGCTGGGAACGCCGGACGATCCATCGCTGCTTGACGTGGGCTGCTTCCACCACTAGAAGGCCCTGTTGCTTCGTTCCTGTTGCCATTGGGTGTCGACATCTCCATTTCTTCCACTGTGTCTCCGTGCTTCTTCAAAATGTGCTTACGTAACTCGATGGGTAGAAGAAAGGTTTCGCCGCAGTGTTGACATTTGTGCTTCTTTGAACCTTGCCAGTGGTTTCGCAATTTGTGGATGCGCAGTGCGCCAGCCGAATAGAAATATTTCTCGCACACCTCGCAGGGATAGACGCGGGCTTTGGTATGCATGGCGTTAATGTGGTTTTTCAGATAGCATTTGGTGGAGAGAAAGATACCGCAAAACATGCACTGAAACTTCTTTTTCTGAACAACGTTCCCCTCGGCATCAACCTGGGACTGCATCTCTACTTTAACCCCTACCAACGGGTCTAAGGGGCTCGGGGGAAACCCGCCTGGCTGGGTGGTGGGTGTCTGGTTTGGTGTGGTGGCTGAGGTGGGGAAGGAGGCTAGGTCTTCCCCTGCGTTCATGTTCGGCAGTGGGCTACTCGCCTCTCCTTTGGATTCAGGTTTCACGCCCTGGCCTTGGTGCAGCTGTAACTGTGGAGGTGGTTGCTGTAAAGGAGCTTGCTGTGGCAGTCGGGGTAACATGCCAGTAAATGTTTGAATGTTTGGTAGTTTGACATGATTTTGTTGCGGTGAGGACGAATCACCTTGTGCACCTTGAGAAGGGGCACTGGAATGGTTATGTGCATGTTTGCCGCTGCGAGAACTGGAGCGTGAAACTTCAACCGGCTTGGTGCCAAGTTCTTGCTGGGAAACTCGTGGAAGTACCTCGTTTGATAGACGCCTCTGCAGCAGCAATGCAGCTTCCGCTTCAGTCATCTGTACTCCGGGAATTTTGTTGTCGGCCGATTGCAGCGCGGCCAGGGTATCCATAGCATGTGACTGCACCACTTCCTCCCTTTGTGCTTCTGTTGGAAGGATGTTAACAAGCTGTGGAGAAGGCAGCTCCTTAGGCGTGGGTGGCTGCGCTTGTTTCTTGTCTTTGTCGATAATGGTGCTCGTGTTCGGCAAGGTGACCTGTGTGTTAACAGGTGACAGCAGCTGCTCTAATCCTGGCTGCTGTCCAAACCCGCCGGGGATCGGCATTGGTGCAAGACCCGCAGCTGCGTATGGCATGGTGAACCGTACAGCATCCAGTATGCTGAGATCTTGTGCTCCTTTGATAGATTCTTCATCTATGAGACAGGTCATGACCTTGTCACCATCAGACCTAACATGTAGGCTGCCGCTAATCTCCAGCTTCTGATCGAACCGGATGTTGATTTCGCACAGTGCTTTGATCGTGCGTACCAGCATGACGCTGAATGTCGGGCATAGCACTTTGTTGGACTCCATGTTAGTCCAAAGAACTGACGCCGAATTGGGCAGAGGGCTGGAGAAGTCCAGGGGGACGTAGGGAAAGCCTTGGAACATTAAATAGCTGATCTAGATGACCAATCAGCTGGAGGAGATAAAAAAAAGAATGCATTTAATAGACAACTGCACCATTCAGAAAATAAAATGTGCAATTAAATAGTTCTAGACCAGCACTGTTCTGTAGATATAGATGTGTAGCATCAAACTTATCAAATTCGAGGACTACACTAGCACCTGCAGAGTGGCGAATGATCAGTCATTTATAAATATAAAAAGTGTAATGTATGAATTACATGAAAAGGTTGATAACAACTAAATGCAAGATGACAATAGGTAATAATGCCCACATATATATGCTTGAACGATTGGCTACCACTAGTACCAGATTTAATGGTTCATCGTAAATTATTTCCCTATTAATTATTTGCATATGCATTCAGGGTTAAAAGGGTGCACATTCTTGAGCTATATTTAGGTGCTATTCCGTGTGAATGGGCAAATACAACATGATCTTAGACCTGTAGACTCGCTACTGAAATTTGCCAAGGAGAGTACTAGCTGAAACCCAATAGCTGACACTAGAGTACTAGGCCGATATTTCGCGCAAGCGGCAGTGCAGGCGAGTCGGTGAAACCTTTTCTTATCGTTTGTTATGAGTGCAGACAAGATGCCATCGTGTTTATTTTACTAAATAGCAACCAAATAATCAAGAAAACAGAAAAACTTGCCTTGGTTTACAATATGCATGGTACATTTCGTGCAAAATGAAGAAATTTCATTGCAAATGTTTGCTTTGTTCCCAGCAGTTTACTTCCGGTTGTTTTGTGGAAAGGGTCACAGTTCCGCGCCCGCTGCTTCATAGTGCATAGCCGTTGCAACGTTTAACTTTTCCCGCCATTCGTCTGTGGGCGACCGGTAGCATTTTCACGATTTGTTGCTTAACACTGCATCAAGGGTTGGATTTTCAACAAGCAGATTGAGACTGCATTTCCTTTAGCTAAGCATCAGAGGCCCTTCATTTCATAATACGGCGTACGTTAGAACGCATATAAATTCTTGAACTTCATCCGTTACTGACC
>JAAUYG010014581.1_pt1 | contig 10068 bp, 6 predicted proteins | sample 7278091 | NCBI WGS metagenome assembly JAAUYG01 (sample SAMN14350201, study PRJNA611818) | marine sediment metagenome | isolation source: surface marine sediment (0.6m) | place: French Polynesia: Moorea | collected 2018-08
AACAACTGCAAAGTAGTAGTAGTAGTAGTAGTAGTAGTAGTAGTAGTAGTAGTAGTAGTAGTAGTAGTAGTAATAGTAAAAGGAGTAGTAGTAGTAGTAGTAGTAGTAGTAGTAGTAGTAGTAGTAGTAGTAGTAGTAGCAGTAGTTACTAAGTAATAGTAGAACTGATAGTGGTAGTAGCATTACTAGTTCTGTCGCTATCGATTCGTTTTAAAAACTGTGATTGCTTCGGCTATGTTACTGTCCAATTTTTAGTCTGGGGAGTGCCATACTGGGTGACGATTCTTGCAACGGGATCAATTGGCATTGTCTATACAACCATTGTAAGTATTTCAGCATGTGTTACTAACGTTAGCATAACGTTTGCGTTTCTGAACTAAAAGCGTACATTATGCATTTGGTGTAAAATCGCCAGTAGTGCCATTATACACTTGTAGTACCTACTACCTATTTTTTTCATTTGATAATATAGGGCGGGATGAAGACTGTTGTGTGGACGGACACAGTTCAGGGGGCAATCATGATCATTGGGCTCATACTAATACTAATTATCGTAAGTATTTGTGCGCAAGTACTATTTTTTATGTTTAATGTAACTTTCTCGTTGGCATCTTTTGAGGAAATATAATTGTTATTAGGGTATGGTATTAGAGCATAGTTATTGGGGAATGCCTCCCACATGGGCTCTTAACGTAGAAAAGAAAAGAAATTTCCTACTTCCCTGTATACATGCTGTACAATACGGTAGGCAAACAAGCGAAGATCGCTGACTATCCATATAACTGCAATATATGGTGCAGTAAGGAAACCGTACCCTCTTTGATCTAACTGAAATTACCCTTACAAGTACACCTAGAGATCGACACACGAATAGAATATATGCGTTTGACCATGGGGAAATATAGCCACATGCCTAAAAGAAATTGTATTAAGCTTTGTCACTTATAGTAAAATTTTTAGGGTACAGTGAAGGTTGGATCTGTCGGGGAAGTGTTCGAAAGGAATTCCAAGATGGGACGCCTAAACTTTTGGGAGTAAGTACAGTGCACTACAAACTGTCTAGCTACATCATATCATGCATATCTGAATTCTCTATTGATATAAATGGTAAATTATTATCTCCACGAAGAGCATTACAGATAAATAACTTATACACCTATTGTGATTTAAGGTCTGCTAGGAAAATTGATTGATTGATTGATTGATTGATTGATTGATTGATTGATTGATTCATTCATTCATTCATTCATTCATTCATTCATTCATTCTTTCATTCATTCATCCATAAAACTTTTTTCAGTTTTAATACTGACCCAACCGCCAGGGTAACATTCTGGAGCCTGGTATTGAATGGTATGGACTACGGTTTCCATTTTGGGACATCACAAACTACAGTGCAGAGATACTGCTCTACGAAGTCAGTACAGCAAGCTAAAATGTACGTACACGTACCTTAAATGGCAAATGTCTAATATCACTGGTGAGCACACTTTCTTTTTTTATCAAAATTCTTCAGTATTTTGATAAATTAAAATGCATATACTAGTCATGCAAGTCTAGAATAGAATAGAACAAAATTTTGTTGAACATCGGTGAAACAAAAGTCTGCAAAAACACGTCGGTAAAAACAGTAACATTAGTGTAAAACACTATTGACCGACAATGAAATGTGCATGCTATACAAAAGGCGATGGTTGTTTGCAACTCTCTCGTCTTGGGTCATTGAGCAGTCATTTACATGAAGTTGGATAGATTTTACATGAAATGGAATATTAAAGCGAATGTTACTATTCCCTTATCCAGAGCATATGCAGTGGCTGCGAGTCTCTTGGTATTGTTCAGTATACTGTGCTACTCCCAGGGACTGGTCATGTTCGCCAACTATGACAAACGTGGGTGCGACCCAATGAAGACTGGAATTAATGGAAACCAGGTATCGTTTACAGACTTTTCAGATCAGCACTAATATCATAGCTGTCAGTGATATTCTCTTGGAAAAACATAACTACCAAATAGTAATAATGGTACTTGTAGTAGATTTAGTCGGAGCTAACATATAGTATACAGTAATATACCCCTAGTCCCGGCCGACAATAGGAATTATGCTGTTACCAATACCGATTACTGCCCGCCATATGCTTGTCATTTCATATTTCACAATAACTTAGCTAGCTCTTCATATGAGACGTTATTGTGGTTGCCATTACGGTTTTATTATCAGAACTTAGTAGTTGTGTGAAAGCAATATAAACTTTTCCATCCTAGATCTTGTTGTACTACGTGCTGGATGTTATTGACACGCCATGCATTGCCGGAATTCTCATAGCTGTGCTATTTGCTGGGGCATTAAGGTACGGAAGCGACCAACCACACATCCGCATGGCCTTCCCAAAGGGCTATAAATTCTATTGCAATTAATACTTCATAAATTAAGAATGTAGCGTCACCGGAGTTTTATTGTGACATTATAATGCTGCAAGACACTTTGTCTTACTGTCCCTACATTTGACTTATGGTCAACTCTCTTATCATTTTGTGATGCTATCCACTAGTTCAGTCTCCTCTTCAATGAACGCCATGGCGGCTGTCGCTTGGAAACACGTGCTGGAATCAAAATTCCAGGGAGCCAGGGATGTCAGACAAGCACTGGTCAACAAAGTATCAGGTAACAGCGTGCACAAATGAGCCGAAGGTATTCATGTATTCAAGATACTGACACAGCTTACTGCGAAAATAGAGCAATAAACACGTTAGAAATGCATCTACAATGTCATGTGGCCCTATGTCATGTGTATAGTGCTCTTGAATAACTAATCGTAAAATTACCTGTCTACCTGCCATTGCATTTACATCTTTTTCCAATCCGGATAATGACTTTCAACCTGTCTTAAATTTACTTGTCTACACAGACATTTTGCCAAATTTAAGTGATAACAGCATGTACATTCGATTTTATTCTTCCCTATCAAGCCGCAGTGTTTGGCATCATGGGCATCGGATTCTCAGTTGCTGTGCATTCATTCAGGGGGAACATTTTGCAGGTGAAAGTTGTCCTCTACATGAAGCTGAAATCTCAAATGTGTTTGAACAGTAAGAATTGAGTTCAGTAGTAGTAGTAGTAGTAGTAGTAGTAGTAGTAGTAGTAGTAGTAGTAGTAGTAGTAGTAGCGTGTGTTGTTGTTGCACATATATTCATGCTATTGAAAATCCTTATTGGAGATCTGGTCGATCAGGACAAGCTCCTTCTCAGTCATTCTAGTCATTTCAAGCCGCCAGAAAATACTATGAAAGGGTTCGCTCATTTCATGTTAAAGTATGGCGATTTCTTACTATCGTCTTAGGTGGGGAATGCAATATTTGGTACAGCCTCTCCTCTGGTGGGCATGCTCATATTAGGAAGTCTCTTTCCGTGTGCAACTTGGAAGGTACAGTAATGTGTGTGTAAATACCGAACAAATTGTCTGGAATAAAGAAATGGTAAAGAGTAAACAGCACAGTAACTTTACTTTGTACATGTTACTTACACAACCAGGCAATTACATTCATTATATGGCACTGATTGTGGTGGGATCATCTAACTGTTTTAGCTAAGGTACTCTATTGGAAACTGGGTAATTCCTAAAAGTAATCTGGATGAAATCATCACATATTGATAGTGATATAATCATCAATTATATGCTCCGGATAAGAACGGCATTGTAAATGTGAGCAATTTACTTTCCTTGTAGGTGTTACTTTTGAAACTGTACAGTCACTGTGTATCTAGAGTACGAACAACATGTATTATTATTATTATTATTATTATTATTATTATTATTATTATTATTATTATTATTATTATTATTATTATTATTATTATCGTCGTCGTCGTCGTCGTCGTCGTTGTTGTTGTTGTTGATAGTGCTTAAGAATATTATAACTTCATTGTTCTTCTGGTATCATCATTAGTATTATGGTATCATAAATACTGAAGTTCCTGTACAAATTTGTTGGCCATTATTATTTGCTTATGCTCAGAATTTTTATGCATTACCTAATATGCCATGTATTCCTTAGGTAAATTAGACCCCCGGGTGTCTGGTGCAGTAGCAACACAATACGAACATATCATGCATTGTATAGTGTTAGCTTTAGCATGCCATGTGCATGGCTATCGTTTTACCCCAGGGTGCAGTGACAGGTGCGGTCATCGGTTTCGTTATCGCCTCTGTATTTGGTATTGGGAATGCCTCACTGAACTCGTATACGGAGCAGCTGAATTCAACGGTTCACTTGTGTGCTCTGTACAATAGGACTGTGCTGGAGGATACAACTTCAGTCACGCGGTATTGGACGATAATGCACTTGTGCAAGAATATGGTGGTCTGTGATTTATATAAAAAAACTTGCTTACTTGTTTCAGTTAATATAACAGTTACCATAGTTGTAGCGGGGTGATAGAGTGGTGGTAGTAACAAATTAGCAATATACTTAACAGCAGTAGCAAAATTTCAGTCAATAGCCTTGTGGCTAAAGTTGACTGAACCTTTTTGTCAGACTATCGAATGTTTTCCTACTTTAATACTAGTAGTAGTTTTATCCTCTGTCGTTACTCTTACTATTACGCTGAGTAGTAGTAGTAGTAGTAGTAGTAGTAGTAGTAGTAGTAGTAGTAGTAGTAGTAGTAGTCTGCAGAGGCAGCATCATTTGGCTGATGTAACAATCATAGACGGCGCCGTGGGTTCTTTTTCAGTCCTGACCCCTTCATCATGTTTCGGTTGTCTTTTCTGCTGTACAGTCCAATGGGCGTTGGCCTCGTTGTCTTCTGTGGGCTAGTGGCTTCACTTTGTCTTGGTGAGTGCTTAATGAAGACAGTTTGAATAAAATGGGCAACTGAGAGAGAGAGAGAGAGAGAGAGAGAGAGAGAGAGAGAAAGAGAGAGATGTACTGATTATAGGCTCTTCTCTGTCATAAGATAAGATAAAAATTTATTTAACGTCAGTCTAATCAATAAAACAAATAACATTAGGGACCCGCACTTTTGGCCGACATTGATATCACATATGATGATGTAACAAATGTGAGGCGGAACATGAACGAGATACAGCGACGGCATGAAGTATGAGAATACATAATATTACATTCATGTATGACAGCTGCAGTTACACTGCTTGCCATTCCATGTCCGTATCATAACTTTAAAATCTTCGACACTAAGAGTTTAAAAGACTACGTAAAAGATGCCACTCTTTTACATTTTGACACATAAAAGAGTTGCACCCGTATGTAACCGTGTTAAAAGATAGCTGTTCCAACGGCTTTATACATCTAGTGCTGTAAAACGGAACTGTTTTGCAAAAAAAAGGTTTTCCATATATAGGCCCAATATTGTGGTAAGCTTTATACACTTCAGTCATCATCTGGCGTAAACGTTGTACATACATCGTTTGTATATGCCATGTTAAAAACACCAAATGTGCCACGTTAAGAGGAACCAAATATGAAAACTTTTAACTTTTTTCCTCATTGTTTTCAGGTGGGAGAAAAGAAATAAGCAAAGTAAAGTCTCACTTGGTGGTGCCTGTGTTTGACATACTGCTACCATGCCTGCCGACCAGTTGGCGTACAGCATTGAAGTGTGGAATAGAGGCGGACAAGCAACCTGAACTTCGTAAACGTTCGGAAATAGGCGATGAAGTTGATATTAGTCATGAAAGTTTAATTACCACTGCTAAGGTCTCCTCTGTGTGATTTCAATACTTGTCTAATTTCCAGACAAGGACACCTGATATCCCTCTTCAAGTATTTCTTCTCTTAATCCAATCGTGGATAAATCCGAACAGACTATCGCTGCCTATCAGTGGGTTCTCTTGGTCACTGGTCCTTGTCGTTCCCCACTAATTGGTCCTATGTCTACAGCGTCTGCACTTAATGCTCAGTCTTACACGTTTTCGTTAGTCGCATGAAGACACTGAATGGACCTGTTTCCTACGGTGATGCTGTTTAAATTTCCTAACCTCACCCAATGTCTCAGTCTCGCCCCCAGGAGTATGTGCGGTGTGAATAGACGAGAATGTGTAGCTTTTGTCTTTGCTGTGGAGGTGACAGTCATAAAACAGTTGCTTTTCTAGACAAGCCAAGGAATGCAGCTTCATATTTAGGAATTTAACAGTTTTGTAGCACCTTTGTATGTTAATGTGTGCACTATATAAGCAGAATCCCAGTGATATAAATGACCTGAATTAGAATGGTCAATATCATGGCACATTGGACCAAAGTAATGAACTTTGACTGGTATGTAGACAGGGTAGAGAGCAAGGTCAACAAGGCTAACAATACCCTTGGCATCACCTGTCTACCATCTATACTACAGACGTGATTTGGGGCCCTGATCAAGGTTTATAAGTATCTGCATGGGATTCTCGTCAAGGATCAGTGGACAGCTAATGTCCACTGATCCTTGACGAGAATCCCGCAGAAACAAGAAAGTTAAGAAACTTCGATGCGCCAGCAACACCAGATTTTTTTTATTTTACCCATCAAGTAACTGAAGCAAGGAACAGATTCCAGGTGCCGTTCTTACAGCACCCACGCTCAAACATCGTGTGGATGTTAACTGGAACCATTGTCAGTATTGCCTAGAACCGTTCTAAACATTAGATCGTGTAGATATCATGATTCGACATAAGCCACTCCCTCCGACTCCAGTGATGTTAGTATTTTTTGCAGAGACAAGTATCACTTATGATTTACAGGTCTTTTGCCTACTACACTCAAGAGGATATGTATGTACAAGTGTGTGTACGCAGTATATTGCTTGAACCACGCTTAGTACAAACGAAATTACTGCCATCTTAATAAGTGCCATGACAGATAGGCTGTATTGATATAGCTATCATGTGCCAATAGTGACCATCAAACACCATACAACTTACAATCACACAACAACACATTAAAAGGACACTTTCAAATCACCAGACGATCGAATTATAATATCGTTTATGTATTTTCAAAGCACTAACCTACTACCTGCTTCAAAGCCACGGTGTATGTGAGCGGAGGAGTATCCCTATGCAAAATGTATCATAACCAATTTTACATGTTTATTACGTTAATTTATTTCGGAAATGACCAATTGGGCTTTTACCAAGAAACAGATTCTACGCTGGATCATGCAAACTTTACCATACTCATAAGAGTGGCGACACCGAATGATTTATTAGATGAATCCATCTTCATTTGTTCATAGGAGAAATTGATTTTTGAAGTGTGTTTTGCTTTAATTTAATGTTAAGATGTCCTCATTAAAGACACTTTTATACAGAAGGGATAATACATAAAGACATCGGAATCTTACTAAATATAACTACATCGAATTTTAAATAAATGGTCGACCATGATAGAACCACACACCTTACAGCTTGCGACAATCCATAGCATTTGACAAATCTATCTCAAGTGCTATAGTCCCATTGTGTCTTTAGGTGGCAAGACATCACCCAGTGCACAAAAACAAGGACAAAGTAACTTTGCAATTTATTGTGCCATGTCGATGTTGCCTTCAATATAAAAAGTTTAGAAAAAATACACACATGACTATATAAAGTATATGAACTTGAAAAAGCTTTTAACAATCATTATGGTTTCCATAAGGGACACTCTACGAATCAAGTAGAATTTGCACCAAAATAGGAAGTTTTGCAGAAGGAAACTAAATGACGAGGGTATTCCTGGACCTATCCAATTGTCTTTTTGGCTTTTGGCCTTGTGTGATTGATAAATATCCAGAGCACCAATCAAGGTCGAGAAAAATATTAGCCGTAACGTCTATTAGTAAGTCGTTTGGTTTCAGATAGGGGCATGGTAGGTTCTAATCCAGTCTAGAAAATTTTCCTCATTCATCTCAATGCCCGGGTGCTGCATGGCCCAGTTTTTTCGGCCATCATTTGTGCAAAAAAGGCCTGAGCCGGCTGACTTCATTCATTTGTCCACTGACGACATAACACCGTTACTGTCACTTTGTCAAGTCATTACGTATTCCTGTTGTATTTTTTTTACAATATATTCATTTACAAGCAACGGCAGAAATGCTTTTTCTAGTTAAAAATATCTAAATACAATTTGTTTGGCCACTTAGTGTACAGTGCGTCTTGCAGGTGAGCAAATATTTTGGTAATGCCATGCCGTCCCCATCGGTCAATGAGGTAATTTACATTCGTTTGAGTATCCCTTTCACTACACGTATATAGATGAACCTGGAAATGCAATCAATACCGACCCAAAATTAACCCAAAATCTCCTGTGTATGTATGTATTTGCATGTTTAATACATTTTGTAAATACCTCGATGCCCAATTTCTGTTCTTTGTCCTTCTGATCGTTTTGTGGTTTCACCAGTAAAGCAATGAAATGTTGAACACTGTCTAGCTTGGCATGTTTCCACGATTTTCAGTCGAAACAAAGACATAATGCATGCATGGACACACATACAATTGGGGTAAAATTACGAAACTGCTTTTCTAGTTAAGCACGTTAATATGACTATAAAGGCACGTTTAACATGTTAAACATGTTTTATTTGAAGGATTCCTTCACCTGTTTTTTTTTATTATTATTATTTCTTGTCGAGTTCTGTTGAGCAAACACTGCCACCAACATTTAGGTCACTGTTAATGTAGGACAGATTAAACACTTTGTTACAGCTTTTGCGTTCGTTTTGGGGGCAGGAGCCTTCAGAGCATTCGAGGTGGTCCAGCACCATACTGTTTTCCTCGTGTGGCATCCCACATCGCAGACTGTCACGCCATCTGGCGGGTAACCATGGGCACAGCACATCAAACAACGCCACGGTCAGTTTCGGGTCCGGGTACTTCTCTTTTCCACGTCCTAAACATAAACGTTGATTTAATCACATCACCTCAGATAATGCAATTAGACAGATATTTCATTTTGGTTCACTTTCATGTATAGATATGAAAATACACAAACTTTTTGCAATAATGTAATGTAACTGATTAATTCTATAAAAATCCATATACCACACGTTTTAGCTCACTAGTGTCGCCTACTAGATTAATTTAGTTACAATTTCAACTTAATTCGACGAGTTTCAAAATTCTTGCCAGAACATCGATCCATGTGGGATGGATTACAAAATTAGGTAACTACCATTTTATACTTACGTGTAATAAGGGATACTACGAGCCCTATCAGCACGGTAGATATAATACCCAGCGGGGTATACCAGGTGTAGGGTAAGCGAAACAGGGGGAATACATATCTGAAAGTTAGGACGCAGATAAGCACAAACAATTATAACAAGATGCCAAGGGGCGTTGACGCTCTGCTTGGACACTTGGCAGATAAGGACATATCTCACAGCCATGTAGCTGCTAGCTGAGTAGCTATGTAGCTGTGGAGACTATGTAATCCTGTAGATGATCGCTAATGCACTGAATTTCAGATTGACTTTGGCCAAAAGTACCGTATACACACCAGCCAAGTTCCCCGACGTTGAAATGTGAGTCCGTTTCGTTCTATGACCAGCCCTTTTTGAGACACAAAGCTATTAAAATCGGAATTGCACCAAATGACTTCAGATATTTGACCTTAAAAATTTAAATGTCAAAATTACTGTGTATGTAGTAAGTATTTACCCCCCAAGGCGCAAATTTTGGTCCCTTTCACTCCACGAAAGGCTGTTTTGAGATACAAGTTTATTGAAAATCGGAAATACACCGAATGATCTCAGAGTGACCTAGAACATTTAACGGTCAAAAGTACCATATATGCACTAAATACTAACCCAACGAGGCCCAACTTTTTGTTCCGCTTCGCTCTACAACTAGCCATATTAAAGATATTGAGATACGTTTTGGAGATACAAGGTCGTCGAAAATCAGAGAAAATCAACACTTAAAACTGCCCTGTATATAATAAGTCCGTTCTGTGAGATGCAATTTTTGGTCTGTTTGTTCTACGGCCAAACGTTTTTGAAATGCAAGGTTATCAAAATTGAGAAAATCGGAATGCACAGAATAACCTCAAAATGTCGTTGAACACTTAATAGTCAAAAGTCCCTTGTATCCAC
>JAAUYG010019271.1_pt1 | contig 10068 bp, 10 predicted proteins | sample 7278091 | NCBI WGS metagenome assembly JAAUYG01 (sample SAMN14350201, study PRJNA611818) | marine sediment metagenome | isolation source: surface marine sediment (0.6m) | place: French Polynesia: Moorea | collected 2018-08
GGCGCTCGGCCTCTACGTTGACTAAGCGTACTTGTTGCAATTTTTTTTTTTTTTTCATTTGAGCGTTGTCATGTGAAACTGTTAGTTGCTGTTGAGTGTTGTCTGACAGAAGAAATCGTGAAAATTTCAGCGAGAAGAGGCAGAATGAAGTTTGTGCCCTAAATGTCTTGTTTCTTTCCTGCAGGCGAATCACCATGGATGACATTGAGTCCATTGCCCCTGAGCAAGACGACAATCTGTCGTACACGATGCAGACACAGGCATTGCAGGTCAGTGGTGCTGCGTGAATGTTGTTCCCCCGAGTCTTGTGTTTGGTAATGGAGCCGCGCAACGGGGGGGGGGCGGATCAGCGTGTGCTCGGGTTGGGGAAAATTGTGGTCACAAATTGTGACGCCCGAATTTCGAATTCAAGCGTGTTTGTTTTGAGGAAAGAAACCTATCGCTCTGTTGGTCTAATTTTCCACGCCTCCCCAACGGTTTACTTAGTTGAGAAATAAGACATGCAAGGGCGCTGGTCTGATGTGATGTTCTTTCTTTCTTCAGGAAAAAGTGCATGACGTGCACGCAGGACATGGACGTGGTGTCTTCATACAGATCCTGGAGAGCGCGTACAGGTTCACGTTGGGTGCAATCGCTGGTGGTAAGTCCTCTCTCTTTGTTGTCATTTGTATGATGCGTGTCATTGGTCTTTTCTTTTGTTATGCGACAAAAGTTTTTCTGGTTTGTGGTTGTGTAAAAACCAAAAAAGTGAAAATTCTCTGAAGGCTGACAGAAAAAGCAGGAAACTTATAAAAACTGTTTGTTCATTGTGCAGCTGTTGGTGCTACTGCTGTGTACCCGATCGACTTGGTGAAGACTCGACTGCAGAACCAGAGGACTGGCTCTTACGTGGGAGAACTCATGTACAAAAACAGCTTCGATTGCTTTCAGAAGGTGCGTATCATGGCTCTTTTGGAGAGTTCCCATTCGTGAAAACATTTGCGTTTCCAAGTGTTCATATCCGGTGCAGTTATGACCAACTGACAAACTTCTCTGTGTTTTGCGTTTGTAGGTTCTGAGGCACGAAGGTTTTAGGGGTTTATACAGAGGCCTACCGCCACAGCTGGTGGGAGTCGCACCAGAAAAGGCCATCAAACTCACGGCAAGTGAATAATGTTCATGCTGGTGGAGACACGTGTGATGGTTTGGGCTGGTTGTTAGAATTTGAAATGCAACGACACTGGGTTTACGGAATTTGTAAGAACAAAAAATAAAATACAGTTGTGTTGACAACAAACTGATCTTCTTGTGCGTTCTGTTTCAGATGAATGACCTGGTGAGAGACAAGTTGACAAACCAAAAGGGAGAAATCGCGCTGTGGGCTGAGTGTGTTGCAGGTGGCACGGTAAGTGTCTTCGGGGGAAGAGTCGTTGTTTGGAAGTATGCTAGATTTCACGGTGTTAAAGTTTTGTGCTGCAAAACGAAGGTCAGCACTCACATTTCTAATCCATTTTCTTCCAGGCTGGCGGGTCGCAAGTGATGTTCACGAATCCTCTGGAGATTGTGAAGATTCGTCTGCAGGTTGCAGGCGAGGTGGTGTCCACTCGGCGAATAGGTGCTATTCAAGTCGTCAAAGAACTGGGATTTTTTGGCCTGTACAAGGTTCGTTCACACTGAGTCTGTCCAAACTGTAGTTTCGTCGTTTCGTCGAGAGACAGAAAGCATCTTTGAACATCTTGATATTTTTGACGCAGTTGTTGTTCCTTTCTCCCTGTAGGGTGCGCGGGCCTGTTTTCTTCGTGATATACCGTTTTCTGCCATCTACTTTCCCTGTTACGCGCACATGAAAAAAGTAACGGCAGATGAACACGGCCACAACAGCCCGATGAGTCTCCTTTTGTCCGGAACCGTGGCAGGTACGCGGTTTTGATGTGTCTGTGTTTGAAAGTATCTTCGCCTGGTGTTCTGTGGTCAAGAACATGGCCACCCAAGGCTCGAGGGCAGGGAACACCCAATTTATGAATGGCAAAAACAAGCGGCAGATTTGCTACGCAACTCTGGGAAAAAGAGAAATCGTGGATGCAAATGCAAAGCTGGTGTCGCACTGCATGATACCTGCTGGGGTCAAATGTACTCTCATGCATCTCACCCTTGAAAAAGAAGGAAATTCGTACGACCTCCTTGGGTCAGATGGCACTCCCTTACAAAACATGATTGCCCAGAAAACCATACAGTGTTGGAGGGGGGGGGGGGCATCTGACCCCAGGAAATCAGGGTGCAGCATGCTCCTCCATACAAATTGGAGGGAGGGCAATCAACCCGCTGACATCGGATCTCGCGATACGGAACGTGTTCTCTGGCTCAGAAACAAAACTGCGTTATTGTTGTTGGTTTGGAAAGATTTTGTCACTTTTCACACATTGTTCAGGTGCGCCTGCCGCGTCCCTAACGACGCCGGCTGACGTGATCAAGACGCGTCTGCAGGTGGTGGCGCGCGCAGGCCAGACGACGTACACTGGAACCATCACCGACTGTGCCCGCAAGATCTGGCAGGAAGAAGGTTGGAGTGCTTTCTGGAAGGTTCGTTCCGCTATCCTCATTCCATTTCCGTTCGCTGCTTTGAAAACCAAATATCGTTCGCCCTGTTTGGTGTTTCTAAGCCATCATACAAAACAAACGAGAGGGTTACATGTATTCCAAGAACCTTATTTGCCAAGATGTTGTGGATTCAGTAACAGGGTCGGACTGTTGGCCACTTTTCCCTTGCTCGGAACTCCGTGAAACCAAAAATCCAGCCCCCCATTCGCTCCAGCAATTTGAAATCCATGGATTTGCATGTTGTTGAATATGTTGAATAGGGAGCCCCAGCTCGTGTGTTCAGATCTTCACCCCAATTCGGTGTGACGCTGCTGACCTACGAAATTCTGCAGAGGATCTTCTACATCGACTTTGGCGGCAGGTGAGGGTTCCGTGATCAATTCAAAGCTTTTTCCAGCGCATGCCTATCGTTTGAGTAGAAAAATACATTTGCGATGGTTCAAAGTCTTAAAAATGTTCTGTGTTCTTTTTGACGCTACAGGCGACCAGAAGGGTCAGAAGTCAAGACGCAGCCACATGAAATCTTACCGGAGAATCCGGACCACATCGGAGGTTACCGTCTCGCCCTATCCACCTTTGAGGGAGTGGAAGCAAAGTTCGGAGTGTGTTTACCCAAGTTCAGACGAACGCCTTTGCCGTCTTGAGGCTCATGTGCCTAGCTCAACGTACCAAAGTGTGAGTGATGGTCAGCGACGAAAGGCAAAGTGAGAAATACCGGGTGTTAGTGAGTCGGTCCTTGGGGAATGTATTGAATGCCGGCACAGTGGATACACTTGTACACAAAAACGCAAAAGCACCTTCACTAAGCAGGGTGCGTTCGTGCGCACCGCCTAAGGCGATCCTTCGGCGTCATGTTCAAAGAACGCACCACGGAATTTGTTCCCAGTGTATCTTTATGCAATTTCCTTTATTGATCAAATGTTTCTTTGTTACGTAAACTCAAAAAGACAATTTGGCCATGTCCCGGGCTTTGGCAAATGCCTTGGCAAACCATTTGGGTATTTTGTATGACTGCGACAGACGGACGCGTCGGTGGGGTATTCTGATGTTTATTCAATGACATTGCATGATGTGCTGGTTGAGATTTGTTTTCCACGGGCGGGTCCAGCTGTGGCCACTTGGCCTCTTTGTGACGGCATGTGATGTGGCATGTCAACATGCTAAGCCAGAACGATGTTAAACTTCAGTTGAGGGTGGTGAGATTGTGAGGCGCTTGAGACAACAGGCTGCGCAGCTGAGTGGATTGAACATTTAGTGACGACCAGTCTTGCACCCAAATATCCGCAGCTGGTTGTTTGAAAGATTAGTTCTGTATTAATGGCGTCGTTTTGGGTTGTGTCAAAATTATTTATTTTGTCCTTTCTTGAGCAACAGAACCCAGGGACCTTCTTTCCTATTTCTGTTTGTGAAGATTTTTTCCTGGGTTTGCCTTTTCCCCGGGCTTCGTTCAATGGATAAAAACTTGGAGGGATTTCATTTCTGGAACAATTTATGGCTGTTGAAGCAAATATTTTGGTTTCAAGATCAATTGCATGAAACTTGCTTTGGTTTTCCCCTCATTGCAAAATGGCCTGCTTTGTACCTTCTGCGTCTGTGGGGAGTGCAAGGTTATGATTGTCAGGATCAAAGCGTTGGAAAACATTTGGGTGAAATTTTCAAAATTTTCAAGAAACGCGTCCTTTTGACACGCGAGTTGTGAATTGCCTATTTGTTCTGTGAAAATTCAAAATGTGTTCACGGTATAGGAGTCCAGGGTCCTTTCCGAAAACCGTCACCTTCCAGTCTATATTCTGTCTCTGAACGCAGAAATGATCCTTTGTCCTCATATCAGTGTGCTTGGTCCTGTGTGCATTTATGAAGCTGAAGTTCCAATGTCTGTCCAAGGCAAGTTATCAGTTTTCAAATTGCATCCTTGAAGCAGTTTTGTGCCATTGTGGTTGTTACTGTCCTTGCCATTTCTGGGAGAAAATCAACAACTGAGTCTCCATAAAATGTGTCAATGAAGAAGTGAAAATGGAAGGTGTTGCAGATGAATCTCTGAATAAGTCTTTATGCCACATGTGAGAAGACATCTGAACCTACAAATGTCGTGCCATAAAGCTCTTACTGCCATTTTTCAGGAAGAGTTTTCCTTTTTGTCATCCAACTTAGGAAACTGTGCAATGTGTCAGAGTAAAATGTGCATCTCATGTCTTTTTAGAAGACGGTCTCTGTGGTCACGGGTTTTAATCCAATTCCTTTGATGCAAATAATTCATTCAGGGTTTGTGAGAAGTAAATACTCTTTCACAGAGTTGTAGACAACAAAACACAGGAAAATGATGTGTAGTTTCCTCTAGAGCTTGCAACTGTGAAGTAAACCAACTGTTCACCAATGGTGTTGGTTGTGATTGTTTCGGGCGGGGAAAAGCGCCGAGAGCGAGGATCACCGATCACCTTGCAGTCGCCGTCGGCATGGGAGCTTGTTTGTATGTTTCGTTTTCTTGGTCATTCACATTCTGTTGAGTCCTGATGTTTGTAGATGTGTGCGCTTCTGTTGAAGTCCAAGTTGTATTTATTGAGCATCGCTAGAGGGAAGACACGCAGGATTTTGTGTGTTCAATGTTGTGGAAAGAAAGGTATCATGACAATAAGCTTTTTCACGCTTGAAAACCCCCGTCCTAAAGCCCTTGAGACTTGCAGTTCACTTTTTACTTTGAAATTTTGTCATTTCTGGCTTTGTTACCTTGAAAGACAAATTGGACAGCGAACACATTTCAGTTGGAACTGGTATCAGACGTTCTCTTGAATTTTTGCTAACTTCGCTTTTTCCATCACTGCTTTTCTATCACTGTATCACCAACTAATTTGTACATAGAGCAGATCATATGATCAAAGTTGTTGAAGAAAAAAGTCACAAAATAAAAAAAAAACCACTGAACTTATCTGTTGCAAGTGTGTGAAATTGGTCTCGGAGAATTCGAAAGCGCACGCAGAAATAGCCAGAAGAAACACCAAGGTGGCCACAGATTCCCATAGCCACCTGTAGATTCCAGCAGTGGCACCATCTGCAGCCACCACTGGCAGATTTGTCACGGAAGTGTTGCAAAATGCCCAACCGCACCAACTTTTGACAACCGTATCTGGCCACAAAAATGCAAATACAGACGAAAAAAAAAATGCAAAATTGCCAACCATTGACGAGAACTCACTGAAAAAGAGGCCTTCTCTGCGGGCAATGAAGTTGTGTACATTTTGATGGGGGAACTCAGGGAATTCAACTTTCCTGCTGTGTGAGTTGAGAACCGTTCAAAAATAGTTTCTATGTCGTTCACTCAAGTGAACCAGAAATTCTTTTGTCACATTTGGGCAATTTTGCCTTCCACAGTCCAAAGTCGTCACGTTCGTATTTTGTGGGCAAATAGCTGGTCTTGAGTGATCCCCAATGCGTCTTTTATCTGGTGTCACACAACAGGGCTAATAAATTTAATGAAACGCCTTTTGGTGGACTTGCCTGGCTAAGCAAATATGTGCGACCTGTTTCCTTGTGTGAGACAGATGTTTAATAATTGGTGCACACACGGGATACGGTATGACATTCTTGTCGGCAGGATGCCTGAACGGAAACCACTGAACACGCAACACGCAGTTTTCGACGTGTGTTGTGAACCACTGAGAGCTTCACTGGGTAGAACAAGACCAATGTAACTCAGGAACAAATTGCCACTTGCAAAGTTTTTGTGTCCTATCTGATCACTCTTCAAGCTTTTGGCTTGTAACTTCGCGATTACTGAGGATGAAAGTGACATTTGGCAGAGGTATGCCATTTCCGCAGCGATCCTGTAGCCTGACAAAAACTACATGTTTGGTTTTTCTCTACATGTTTGGTGCCAAACTCAGACCAACATCAAACACGATCCTCCTCAAATCAAAGATCCTGACAAAAGCTATTCATAATTGTGTTGCTTGATTTGAGCAAGAAAGCTCCGCTTTGCGGACATGCAACAAATTTGGCCAATTCGCTGAAACGGAAGAAAGACATTGCAAAACTTAGGCAAACATTTTGTATCCTGTTTCTCAGAGATCACGGAAGACGAAAAGGAAACCAATACGAAACACGAGCCGATGGCTATGGCATGACAAAGCCAATGTTCCAAATTTAGCTTCCAAAATTCTCAGTGAGAGCGTCAAGTGTATATCGGACAGAACCAAAAGGAATCAGGAATACGATTATACGATTTTTATCTGGCAATTGAACAAAATGACAACGGATATCTCATTGGGCTTGTGTCTTCTGTGGGGAGCTTTCCTGCCAATTTACAAAGGTAAGGTCTTGTAAACATTTCTGGTCAAAAATGACATGCGAGAAAGGAAAAGATGAATTAACAATTGCTTCAAATCACTGTTTTATGCGCGGTTTACGGTTCACCAAAAACCTGGCGATTTTCCTTTCTGGTTTTGTTTTCACCCTGTGATGTTCATCTGTCTGTCTAATTGTCTGTCCATGCCCCCCACCCAAATGATTACTCAGGCATTTTTTTGCTCAGACGTTAAACTTTTAGTGTTTCTCAATGTTTCAGGCCATTCTTGGGATCCCCCCATCCCTCCATGATCAGTCTGCTAGCAGAAATCTCATCAAAGGGGAACCTACTTGCAACCAGTCCTTTTCTCATATCTTGCTAAAAGGAGACCAAATGGCTGGCAAAGGTCCAAAATGACCCACTCAAGAGCTTTTTCAACTTTGGAGCCCTGTGGCTTGGAGAGTTTGCAAAATTTATCACCATGTTTGGAACACACAAACAAAGGCTTTGTGTACCAAATGGACTCCGAAATTATCAAAGTGATTTGCTCATCACCAAGACAACAAGGAGTCTATTGTACTTAAACTGCCTCCCCTTTTGTCACCTCAATCAAGACAATGCACAGAAATTGGAGTCCCTTTGTCAAGATGTTGGCACTGTCTATTGTCCTGCCATTGGCATCCTCCATTGCATGTGGTTGGTGTTTACTGTAGTTTCTAGTTTTTCTTTGTTTTCTGGCTGCACTACACCGATAAATGACAGTGCCACCCCCATGACAGGGGTGATCAAATGAGCAATGAGTGATTGTTTCCCTTTGCACAAAAGGCCTTGCTGTTAAATACATTCACGTCATTCTGACGGGCAATGCAAACACACCGTCGCACCGTCGTAATCCCTGACATTGATTGCCCAGGTTCAGAAAAAGTTTCGCCCAAATCTATAGTTCTTTGGCTGCTCTCAAATGAATGGAGGGGGGGGGGGTGAATGTGAACATGAATTTGACCTGTTCATGATGTGGGCCTAAATAAGACATTTTATCCCATGGGTGCCACTCCCCTCGGGACATGCACTTCCCCTACAAATTTACCACAGGTATCTAGGCATTTCACAGATTTATGTGCCTCCACAAAACCTTTTTGTGCTACTCCTGAAGAAAAGTGCCTCCCACACGCGAAGAGAGGCTAAAAAACACCCTCGGCAAGTGCACCATACTTCAATTTGCGCAGAAGACGTGTGCACCGAATGACTTTCATCCCCAGCGAATCCTTTTCCTTTTCCGTCCATTTTATCAGAACCAAAGTCAAAAGTGGATGTTACAAGCCTATTTAGACCTGGACCTGGAAGCATTGCTGATATCGCTCTTCCTGTGAACCAAAAGTTCGTTTCTGTGTTTTGCAGTTGCGAGTCTGGAGTGTTTTGCCTGCAGCTACACGTTCACCGGTACGAACCAAACATACGAATGTGTAACGGACCCAGAATCAGCCAACGGCTTGAATGTCCACCCGTGTGCAGATTCCTGTTACATACACAGACAATGGGACAACAGTGAGTCATCCTTTCATGAATCTCCCATTTCTTTGGTGAGCGTCCCTGGGGTGGACTCTCCCAATCCAAGAAAAGGCACTGATACTCCGGAAAAAACTGCATGCCAGAATGATTTCTTGGTGGAATGACCATTTTTTGTCGAATACAGAAAGAGGGGACTGAAACCAAATGTTGGTCTCCTTGTGCAGATTCTGATGTGATGCCAAAGTGATATTCCGCGATTCTGATTCCACATCAACGTTCTGTCGCCAGTTGGAAACAGGACTCAGAATCTTGTGTGTCCAGCGTGAATTGACCCGAATGGCTTTTGTAAAAGTTGCATGCTATGATTTGTCTTTTTTTTTCTCTCAGGTTTGAGAGGTTCTGGAGCTGTGCGATCCTTTGCTCGCGGATGTAAACCCTTTGACCCCGCGGACTGGTCCGGGGAGCCAAACGGTCGGGAATGTTGCAGGGACGAGACCGCCTTCAACCGCAGGACCTGCTTCCTGTACTGCAACACTGACCGGTGCAACACGGGAACAGGCGACCCTGACGTCTCTCAGGATAACGACTTCAGCGATGATAAAAACAACGACAATGGCAACAACAACAGGCCTGAAAGTAACAACAATGATGACGACGAACGTCAGCGGACAGACAACGAAGATGACAGACGTAGATATTACGGAGGTGGCTCTGTGTCGCAACATCGAGCGGTTCCAATGTTTGCATTGATTTCGCTCGTTTGCATGAGCAGTGGATTCTAGAATCACCTGCTCTTGTCTGAATCCAGACATTCGTCTTGGGTGCGGGTGGGTGGTTGTCGTCATAACTTCCAGGAAAAGAGCGAGAACATCGTGACACGCATTTACTGGTCGCCAAATAGCATTTCTGCAATGTTTCTTTGCACTGCGTGTTCTTTGTTTCCCAAGAAGGAATAAACCCTTAAAATTAACGAACAACATGGAATCATTTTGACGTCAACAGGGTAATGCGGTGATGTGCCTTGTTTGCGATCAGCAGGTGACAACAGTTTCACAAAAACCAGAAGCTACACACATGTGTGGAAGCCCTGCGGGTGCATCCCACAAAAAATCTGCAGAATACTGTGGGAGATGTTTGTCCTGAAATACTCATAACATCAAGAAGTCAGAAAATGCCCAACCATATCTACACCTGATGCTAGCAAATAGTTAAAATTGTTGGGGAAAATTTTGGAAAAAAGACACACAGCCAAAAGACGATGAATCCCTCAAACGCCTAGGTCTAACTTGCCGTCGGGCATAAATCCAGGTGAACCTAAGGTTGTGACAACACTGTCGAAAAACACCAAGTGTTTCAATCAATCAACAAAAAAAAAGCAAAAAAAACATCAAGCAGTTCAGGCGTTGGTGAGCGTTACATTTGATTTTCCATTGTACTGCCTCTGGACAAAAGAATTTTAAATTTGTGGCAGGATGCGGCGGGATTCAATCGGTGCCTCAGAATGGCTTTTGTTGACAACTTGTGTGCTTCAGTCTGGCATGCGTCGTCCTCGTTCTCATCTCCCTTGCCGACGTCATGGGAACCTTTCACTTCCATCTCAACTTATCAATTGAATTGATATTACAGCAGCTTTTCTGGATTCACAGCTTCTTTAGAAGATGAGGATTAAACTGAAGTGTGGAATTGATCCATATCAAAAAGCC
>JAAUYG010127967.1_pt1 | contig 10068 bp, 5 predicted proteins | sample 7278091 | NCBI WGS metagenome assembly JAAUYG01 (sample SAMN14350201, study PRJNA611818) | marine sediment metagenome | isolation source: surface marine sediment (0.6m) | place: French Polynesia: Moorea | collected 2018-08
CCCCCCCCCCCCCCCCCCCCCCCCCCCCCCCCCCCCCCCCCCCCCCCCCCCCCCCCCCCCCCCCCCCCCCCCCCCCCCCCCCCCCCCCCCCCCCCCCCCCGAGCCACTGTAGGTCACCTCCACTGCAGTCAGTGAGAGTCTGATGGCCGGGGAGACAGGCTTCCTGATGAACTGTCTGGGTGACGCATATAGATTGAGTCGGATGTGACTCAGGCCAGCCAGGCAAGGAGCCTGGAGGGGACACAGTGGTTATTTAACTGCTGCCAGGGCAGCCTCTGATGTCATTTGGCCACCGCAGCAGCAGCAGCAGCAGGAGCAGGCAAGGACATTCTCATAATTCAATACATCTACTAGAACTTGCAGGGACACACTCCGAGATACTGAGGTTCTCGGCATTTGGGTAGGTACTACTCCGTTAAAATCCAGTCAACTTAAGTAATTTAGTGGGCAGCTAGCAGTTACTCCGCCTTGGTACAGGTTTCTTCCAGGTTAATTTCTTTGTATTGTAGTTAATTGTCAAGTACCGGTACTCATCAAGAAACGTTTTCGGTTTTAATTAATAATATATCATGTGTAAAATTATGTAGGGAGAAATAACAAAGAACTGCTTATTTCAGATACATTAATAATTGTAGATATGTTATGGAATGATCATCGGTTTGCTGATGATGGCGCACCAGATAATTTTTAGCTGAACTCAAGTGAACTCTGCTGAAGTGTGAAATGGTTTTGGCAGACAATATAATCATTTACATGATTACATTACTGAATATGACATTTACACGTACTGGCATTTGGGTGTGTTTTACTATCACTGTGTAGTGTATTACAGGTAATCTTGCAACCATGACACGTTGAACTGCTTCCAATTCAATTTTTGAGCTTCCTAAGTGGTAGTTAAATTGTTTATACGTGATTTATTTTTACTACCGGTACATACAGAAATCAATATACCAGCAGATTTGTTTTTCTTAATAAACACACATATTTCTTTCAAAGAAATCTGGACAATTTTGACCATTAACTCCTATTGCAGCTGGAGACATAAACGAGCAGCAGCCTGACGCCTAACCGTCACCATGGAGAAAACACTCTTGTTGCTCACGGTTACCATTCTGGCCATGGCTTCCATGCCAGCTGTCATGTCAACAGATGAGAGTGAACTCCGTCAGTTCATGAGGGTCAACACTGACTTTGGGTTATCCTTATACAGAAAGATATCTGAGCAAGCCAATGCTCGTAACATCTTCTGCTCTCCATACAGTATCTTTGTGGCATTCGCCATGACATACTACGGAGCTGCTGGTCAAACCCGCGAGCAGATAGGTCAAGTGTTTGGGTACTCTGCCTTTCCCGACAAGAGTGACCTGACGGAGCTGTTTCAAGGTCTCTCTGAGAACCTGTTCACAGAGGACGCTGTCTACCAGCTAGACGAAGCAAATCGGCTGTTTGCGCAGACCGGTATGGACTTGCACTCCGAGTATCGCAGCGACATTGAAGCTGCTTTCGGTGGAGAGGTCAAGCAGACTGACTTCAGTAGCGACCCTGAGGAAGCCAGGAAAGAAATCAACACCTGGGTTGAGGAGAAGACTCAGGACACAATACAAGATCTCTTTCCCGAGGGTATTATAGATGCAAACACTGTGCTGGTGCTTGTGAATGCGATTTATTTCAAGGCGGCATGGCAGTATCAGTTTAGCCCTGAGAACACTGTGGAGGAGCCATTCCACACAGACAGAGGCCCGGTGCCTGTGGAGATGATGAAGATGCGGGAACACCTGTCCTATGCCAGCAGTAGCAACCTTGGCTGCTCGGTCCTCTCGCTGCCCTATGCCAACAGCTCTCTGTCCATGGTCATCATTCTCCCTGATGAGGACTCCAACCTGGCAACCATAGAAAATCGCCTCACCGCCAACCAGCTGAACGACCTGATCAGAAATGGCACAACACAGAGGGTCAGCGTCACCATCCCGAAGTTTGACATCTCCCAGAAAATGTCACTGAATGATCTCCTGCAGCAGTTGGGTCTCACTGATCCATTCAGTACAGGGGCCGACTTCTCCGGAATAACCAGCTCAGATCGGATCTACATCAACGAGGCTATACACGAGGCATTTGTCAAGGTTAACGAGGAAGGCACGGAGGCTTCAGCTGCCACCGGCATCTCTGTTAATCGTATGAGTGCCAACAGGTATCGCAACTTCCTTGCCAATCGACCATTCCTGTTTGTGATCAGGGACTCGGTAACCGAGTCCGTTCTCTTTCTTGGTCGTTTTGCCGACCCCGGCACAACCAGGCGACCTCTTCATGCTCGACTCATGGCTCGGATGCCAACGGTGGGTGATGGTGACACTGGAGGACAGGGAGGGGACAGCACAGGACAGGAGGGTGACAGCGTGGAAAATAGCACAGATGATGACGGTGTTGAGAACGGGTCACCTGTTGGGATGTCTGTCACCATGGCAGCATTGGTACTGTGTGGAATACTTGCTGCTGTACTGTTGTAATTACATGTACACACACCAAAATAAAAGCCACCTGACAGCCGAGATATTAATTAATGGAACATTCTAGAAATAGCAAACTTGCATTTATAGAACTTGTGTCAGACTTAGCAAACAGATAACAACTTATAGGACCACAGAGAGGTTATGGAGAAGATGTACAAGAAGATGTACCAGTATGTGGAGTGGGGCGATTTGTGGTAGCCATACAGTTTTACTGTGGATGGCAGCTAGCATACAGAATTGGTACTTATATATCATTTACAGTGGTCCCTCTCTTAAAGGACACTCCCTAGAGAGGCCCCTCTATAAAGGACATAAATTTCTGGCAGCAAGTACTCTGAATGTATGTAATGCTCCCTCTCACCAAAGGACATCTCTCTAATAAGGACAGGATTGTTTGGCAGAAGGGGTGTCCTTATTAGAGGGGGACCACTGTATATGGTTTGGCAGTCATTTTGCAGTGGCACTGGCTACATGTGTAACATGTGTAATGTACCAGGGTACATGCTGAAATACTGAAGCTGGGTACAGCTAGGAAGCTCACTCAATTGATGTCTATGTTATATACATGTACATATAGGATTAGCATTGATGTCCTTGGTAACTGCTTTCATAATGAATGTGTATTAGCCGGTAATGATTTTTATGTATGTGTATGTTCATGCTGTATTCTACGTGCCAGTATATACATGTATGTTTGGGACGGGTGCAATTCACTGCCATGCATGCATGCTGTTTATTACCAGGCTATTGTTTAATCTACATTAATTCAAACCTGCACTAATGTAGTATATACATGGTATACATGTATATGTTATACATACATAAATTGGGAAGTTAATGTTTTACAATTACAAGTGCTAGCAGCCAGTACATGACATCATAGAGCTTATACAGTTATTAGTAGGTACTAGGTAGTTGTTACCAGTTACATATTTTGGCTTTGTTACATACACAATTATTATCAGGTAAGTTCACTCCAGGAGGTACTACATGTATCTGCTAATACTTCATACATATGAATTTCACTGCCACAATATTCTGTGAATTTAAGACCTTACTGTCCAGAACAGTTTTTTACCTCTAAATGTTAAAATTTCCGTTTTCCTTTATCTATTGCCCATGCTATCTGTGTAAACACAAAATCACATACCAGGTCAGACAAGTACACGGTACATGTATTTCACATTGGACTTTAAATATTTACAAGTGCATGTACCACCGGGTTGTATTTATACTATAGGTGGTAAAAAAATTTGCATATGTACATGTAGTCATCATTTATAACATAACATAAATCACATCTCCAAGGTACCCTCTACTACCGGTAGTTAATATTGAGGAACCTCTATTACACCCTGGCCAGCATCTATGTTTGGGTTTGCTTGTTAAACTCATCCAAATTGTGTTCACTGAGGTTTGCAATATACGTACATTGTACTGTACATGTATACCGGTACATGAAACCTAACTTGCATAAAATTTTTTGTGGTGCCGATATTGTCAGTTACTTTTACTGTTTTAAAGATTGGTGAACTCAACTGTTTATGCTAATATTGACTATCTTATTAATGTGTCTTATTAATGTTATACATGTACAAATGTACAAGCATGCATGCCTAATTGCATATATATAGCATTACATTTTCGCAGATTTAAAGCCTGCCCTTTACTTTGCTCTGTGATTTTATTTTAGGGCATGTTAAAATTTATTTATCAGATTTTTTAGTATAAAACATTTAGAATGGTATGAAAGCGCACAGATATTGAACCTTCCATGAATAATTACAGTGAACAAAAAAGTCAAAGAACATATGTGTATATTACAAAAAGTGATACTTACCTGCTACATGTATATGTATCATGTGTTTGAGAGATTAATTCAGTTCGTTTTTCAGCAGCTATTACATTAAAACCTGACACTTTACATGTTTCATTCTGCAGACCATTTGCATCTTTTCATTTCTTGTGTTCACTTTTTTTTTTTTTTTTGGTATGTTGCGATGTTAGATTAACCCAGTGTTATTTAATATGGTATGCTGAATGTGTAATAATATCAAATCATGCAAATGGTTTAGATTTACTAGTATCATGTGTCTCTTAGTCATGCTAGTCACAGCACTGGAAAAGATGGACACCTATAGCTGATGCCCTAACTGCATTGCAGGTACAGTGCACAGTGAAGCAAGCAATTACAAAAATTGTAAAATTTGCAATTGCAAAAATTGTACTCCATCCGATTGAAATCAATACCGCGGTATTTAAAATCAATAATTAAATAATTACACTAGTACTTTGTACTTTGAATATAGCTAGATATAAAATGTAGCAGGTTAGCACTGTAAAGTAATTTGTTGTAACTTCATAGCAATTTTACAGCAATATTTCTAGTCTTGTACTGAATGTGTTTTGAATTTTTTTTTAACATTTTACTTTTAAATTGCAGTGTTAAGAGCAGCGTCTCACTATGACATGTAAACTATTTTAAAGTAATTTTAGTAAATGTATTTATTGTGAGATGCATGTACTTGAACCATGGTATATAACTATATATATATGTACATGTGCTAGCGTTTGTAGTGTACATGTGCTTAAAGTGTTAAATTAGAACTGTGCATTGTGAAATACATGCATATTCACAGAATGTGCAAGGAAAAATACTGCAGCTTCATTGCCTGCTAATGCTTGTTCAAAACTTTTATGAATTGGCACTGACATTAATTTTAACACATTAGGAGGCCTAATAAACATATGTAAAGTAAAGTCCTAAGCTCAGCAAGTAGTTATGTGATGCATACATACGTGTATTTCATAGATATAAAGCTTACCAAAATGTTCCACTCCATTGACTTTTTTTTTTTTTTTGAAAATTATAATCCAACCTACAGTGCCTCTTACTGACTGGACTACCGACTGGACTACTTAGGTCATATCTAGACTTGGGGTCGTAGGCCTATCAAAAGTGTCTCCGGAGGCCCGAAAGAACGACACAAACTGGGACTAGGCCATATCAAACTTGAATGAAATACTAGCATGGTGGTCCGTGACTTTAGATACCCGGTACCTTTATTTAAGCATTCCCTCAATTTTAAGACCAGCCATCAGTGATAGCACTCTGATATTTTCAATATAAATATTCCTCTGTTTATGCATGCCCCCCCCCCCCCCCAGACACACACACACACACACACACCATGCATACAGCAGTATTACAGCTGCATGGGCACCATATTGATGGACAGCTACTGGATCTCCCACCATTTTTCCTACTAATTCTTATGCAAATTCATGTCTCAAGACCTACTTGTATAAGCATTATATAGAACCTGAGATTGACATGTTTGACATGTTCAAATGACAATACAGGTTCGTTACATGGATAAATAGTATTTTTAAGTCATGAAAATGTACTAAATTGCATGCAAATATACCTCCTGTTATAATATTTAAGATACTAGCATTACACATTTATGTTTGTAGTTTTACAATTACATTTATATTTAATACAGATATATAATAAAAGCATGGTGAAGTCTGTTCATGCATCAATTTAATGGAACATTTGATACTATTGTTTAGCCACTCTTTTCGGCATAAGCATTAAAATATGTAAGTCACACATTCAGCAAATCAATGTGCTACTTTACGTTAGGAAAATGTTACATTGATGGAAGGTTTACATGTGTTATGAATCGTTTTGCAGCTCGCAATAAAAAAGTTCACTCATATTTGTTGAGTGGCTTTTAGCTAGGACTTCTCACACAGCAGAGCTAGATGTACTGCCATCATGCAGATGCTTGTCATTCATCCATATGTTTTATGAAGTTTCACAGAAACCGCTGAATTCAGAATAATCATAAACAATTAAATTTTAGTAAATAAATTGTAGGCATGCTACCCACCCACATTATCTATAGAGCATTTTTAACTCTGCTTGACACTATTTGTCAGCGGAACTATTGTCGTCCCACAAGCGTTGGTCAATCATCCATTGATTCAACCAGCTTGCTCAAACTGCTGCATGGATTAAGTCCAAATTTTAAGGAAACATTCCCGTTCACTATGCGTTGTATCTTACATTATTCAGCATCAACTGGAGGCAGCAGGAGACCAAGATTTTTGATGAAAAAATGGTAAACGCATATGGATCTGAAATAACCCTGGTCGTTTAAACAAGAAAAGTTAATAAAATAATAATCTTTATTAAAGTAAAACCTAAACATGTGAAAGGGAGTAAACATGACACACAAATGGTGGCTTTGAGGAGCAAAATAGGGAGATTGACAGGTAACCCAAGCTTTGCTGAATCGGTCAAATTTGAAATACACATGTACATGTTGGTACTCCCAAAACATGTACAAATGTATAGGTATATATTGGTATCTTACTTTCTGAAAACAAGTACATGTATCACGGTTAATAATAATAGGTACAGACGTTATACTACAGATGTACAGGGCAGGTATACATTGCCAAGGCCAAGTTACATGGATCAAGCTATGTTTCTACAGCCATATTGCAATTTTAAGAAATGTTGTGCTGGATAGATTAACTAGTAGTGATACAAGGTTTTACATTCTCATTTCCAGCATCGAAATGTGATGGGCAGAGTAACTAATAGTGATATAGTGGTCCCTCTCTTAGTGGCCACTCTCAACAGAGGCCACCCTCTCTAGTAAGGCCATAAATCTTTGTCGCTACTTCTATCAATGCATATACTTCTCCCTCTCACCAAAGGCCACCTGTCTAATGTGGCCACAATTTCTTGGCAAATAGGGTGGCCTTATTACAGAGTGACTACTGTACAAGGTTTACATTCCCAGTATCAAAATTAATCAATTTAAGACCGAAATGGGAAGTGCTGTTATTAAAATGTTATGGAAATGCACATGCATGTACATTGTATACTGTATACCCTTTTAAAATTCACAGCTATCAAAGTCTTTCATGGATATATTAAACATTAAATCACAAAAATAAATACCCAGACACTTAGTTCATGTGCCTAGATAATTAACAAGACCTGAGCTAACTGCAAATATTAATCCCCGCAAACATGGTTTTTGTCTAAAAAACGCAAACATTAATGAATTTACAGTAACAGTATTACTACTGTTTTAACATTTCTAACAAGTGTATTTAAGCCACTGCCTTATCGATATAGTTGCTCTTGTTACAGGTCACACTAGTGAGAGGGAATATTCCATAGCTATATAATCTACTGATGATAATACTGGTAATACTAGTATCTAAAATTTTAATAAACCTCTCAAAGGTACATCAAGGTTCTGAAGCAAAAATGAAAATTTCCACATGAGTTGAACAATATGCTGGCATATCATCGATCATATGTCCACTTTCAAAGGGTACAGTGTTAGCAATCTGCCCCTTCTAGGTCTGGGGTTATTTAACAGCAAGTAATATACTGTACATTGCCAGAAAAATATTTTAACAATATATTAATCCAGTTACGTACACTGAACTGTTTACATGTACTTTCTAGCTTTTCACCATGAACAGAACTCTTCTGTGTCCTCTAAGTATCATGACCATCCATAAACCAAAATCATGTACCATATCCTGAATTTTCTTTGGTTATTAAAAACAACTGTCCTATATCGGTGAACAGATTTGGTGCTATTTATGAACATTACTCCTGCCTGTAATGTTCAGTTTCACCTTCGACTTCCCAACTGTTTTTATTTAGGAAATTTTATGATGCAAAATACTGTTAAACATTTTGCTCAAACACATGAATATGCATAACACATTGTGAATATGCATAACATAACAGATACATGCACAGTGGAACCCCAATATTAAGACTGTCCATGCTAATGCTAAAGTGCTCTTAATTCTGGGGGGAGAGGGGGGGTCTTACTTCTGAAAACAAAATGGTACTAGTGAGTAACTTATGGTCGACCAATCAAGAGTTTTCTTAATTCTGAGGGGTCTTTAAAAACAGTTCACTGTACTAGTACATGAACAGCCAGGCAGAGAGTGGTTCTACGATAACATATTTCCCTCCTGGTATGCCTGAGGATGTAGGCTGTTGATGTGGCCCAGAAATGATGGCAACTTGGGGTACCAGTAGGATCCGCTGCACATAATGTCTGTATACACCGAGGTACATGTAGCTGTACTTATAGGACCATCAAGGATTGGATGTGCGGAATATGCTTTGTCGGTAGTACTGGAGTTCCTGTAAACTTTCCTTTATGTCATCCAGAGCCCTGGAAAAGTACACGGGATTAAATGTTTCAGCTATTATAGGCTGCTCGTGTTGTTTTCTAGCATGTTCTGATGGCTAATTCACTGCAAAAACCAAATCCATGTGAAGTAAATACACAATCATGGTACTATGAAGCTTCAGACTAAAAGAATCACTTTTACTTAACATGTTATTCAAAATCAAATTGATGCATCACTTTGGTTTATCTGACCACAATGGAAACGGTACATTTCCATCCAACATGTCTTGTATAAGTGTGCCAATACAGTAGAACCTAAATCAACGAAATTAATTTTCAAGAAGTTCAAACACAGGCTATTCCACATATTAAATAATAAATACACATACATTGAAACATGTTGAGGTAGATATCACCGTAGCCATTGCCTGCAACCTTTATGATCTGTATACAATAACATAAAGACTACAGAACACAAAGGTGAAGGCTACTGCTGTGTGATCACCTGTCTAGACCACAGATTCCTTGCAAGATGCCTTCGCTTATACTTCAATAACCAATACCTATGAACCTGTCATCAGAGACCACCTGTTTAGAGTGACCACCCTATTATAGCTACATTGTATTGAAATGGTCTTTCAGGACTGGCCCACTGGACTGTTATTTAACATGGGTGTGTTCCCTGGGTTGTACCTGTGGCAGCCTTTCTTGTGTGGAGCTTCATAATAAGCCTGGGGATACCACCTCCTGGCCGAAAACAGAAACAGGGATTTTAATACATGTATGCAAATAATAATAAACTGTCTGACATTGGTTGATATACAGGAAATAATTTAATGTACATGCGATGATGTTTTTTTACAATTCAGTAATAATGAATACCGAGTCAAGGAGTTGTTTCAAGCACAAATTTGTACATACTCTTATGCAAAATTAACCGACTCCTCATTGCCTTTTGGAACAATCTTACAAACGTATAAAACATAACTCTCCTGGAAAAAGTCCTTTGCATAATACAGTTATCACAGCTACACTATAAAACAAGAGGTCCAAGGACCTTTGCGCTCTGCTTGACACCTGCAGTTGGTATGACAAATGGCAATTTTCTGCAGACTTACTATATTAAAAACCCATGAAATATAGGCCTTCACAATGTGAGTGGCCTTGACATTGATCTTTCAAGGTCACTAAGGTAAAATGTAAGCAAATCATTAGATTCCGCATATATGCTTTTCTATTAATTTTAATAGTAACATATGGCCTAACTCTGCTCCTTTATGATATAAAGAGCAGAAGTATGTAATACCGTCACTATTAGATTTCAAGTTGAACTGATTTGTGTTGAATGGAGTGTCGTTATGTGGTTTGCG
>JAAUYG010199302.1_pt1 | contig 10068 bp, 5 predicted proteins | sample 7278091 | NCBI WGS metagenome assembly JAAUYG01 (sample SAMN14350201, study PRJNA611818) | marine sediment metagenome | isolation source: surface marine sediment (0.6m) | place: French Polynesia: Moorea | collected 2018-08
AACCCCCCACTCCCCCCACCGCCCCCCCCCCCCCCCGCCCCCCCCTGCCCCCCCCGCCCCCCCCCCCCCCCCCCCCCCCCCCCCCCCCCCCCCCCCCCCCCCCCCCCCAAGAATTTCGGCTAGGTCCTGGTCTGTGCATAGTAGAGAATACTTTCCACTTCAAACATATGTACACGTAAAATAAAAAATTCCTTGCATTGGGGCAAAGTTTTGCTGAAATAATAATAAACTCTTTGGTTACGTTTCGAACACTTAAAACTGCCAAAATGTCTGCGTTTGCATGACCACATTGTTCACTGGATGAGAGGCAGGTGACAAGTAGCTGAAAACAAACGTTTGGGGGATGCATAATTTCCCCCCACCCCCCACAAGTAATTTTCAATTTTTGGAGTGGTGAACCCATCGACCAAGGTTTTAATTTGCTGTGGACTTAAAACATAGGTAGGACCAATAACAGCTATCAGAAACCTATACATTAAATTTTTATTTCATTTAACTCATGTAAGAAGCACAATCATGATGTCACCTGATATCTGTCTCAGTTTCAGCCCGTTGGCCAGAAGGAGGCTGGAGATATAGTAAGCATACGGGTCTGGGAGGGCGGTCTGTCGCTCCAAACCTTGAAGCACTTCCCACAGGGCTGGTCCCAGGTAACTGTAACACAGACAATAAACCAAAGTACAAACAATATCTGTCAATGTGGCTGTACTGAGTGAACAGCTCCAAATTCAACAAATGTCAAGTTTGAAGCCTTTTCTCATTGGCACACAGTAAGCTAGGAACATAATGCCAGTTTTTCTGAATAATATACAGAGTTCTACTACATTTAAAATCCAAACTACACGATATATGACTGCACTGATACTTCAGGGCACTATGTCTGCATCAGTACATGTGTTAGACAGTTGCCAATCACTGGCACAATCTTTTTGCTTCTATAGATGGATATGCCTGATATTATGATCTGAAACATACTAGGCCTCTTGTTTTATAGCCAATATTGGAATAATTCGTAACCTACTTCTCAGTGCTGACTAAGTGGATATTAGCACTAACTCATTGAGATGTGACTAAGCAGATCTTTAGCACTAACTCACTGAGGTATAACCAAGAGAATACTCGCACTAACTCACTAAGGCATGACTAAGTGGATCCATGGCACTAACTCACTGAGGTATGACAAAGAGAATACTTGCACTAACTCACTAAGACATGACTAAGCAAATACACGAGTACCTAGTACTAAGTCACTAAGTCACTGAAGCATGACCAAGCAGATGCCTAGCACTACCTCACTGAAGCATGACCAGGCGGATCCCTAGCAATAACTCACTGAGGCGTGACAGGGACAGGCTCAGCCGTTGGTTCCACTGGCAGGCAGTGGGAGGCCATCAGTCGCTGGTAGATGAGTTCTTCCTGAGCCCTCACGGGGTGGAACAACACGATCTCGCTACCATGGGAACCAACCCAGGCTGACTTCGACTCTAGCGGGCCTACCAAACGTCTCTTACGTTCCTTCTGCCTCCAGCGTTGACTGTCACAGGGAGAGGAAAATTATGAATTCAATACCGGTAGTTCACATTTATGCATGAATAAGTATGATAAATTCTCTTTTGAGAACAGCAAACATCAAGTACGCCCATTGGTATTGTGATACCAACAGGTTCTTCCCATAGGTTACCGGTTGGCTATCAAATTTCATCTACAGTGAAACCTGTCTTGAGAGACCACTGCCATGAAAGACCACCTGTCTTGAAAGACCAGATATTTCTAGGCAAAAAGTCCTATAATATATAAACTGAACCTGTCCCCAAAGACGACCTGTTTTGAGAGACCACATTTTTATATATGGCCAATGGGGAGGTCTTTCAATGTAAGTTCTACTGTATTGGCTCTGTGATGAGGTGATGTTTCCTGTAGTTAGGACAATTCTAGCTGATCACCTGTACCAAAACTGGCCCCTGTACACAGGCTACCCTGGTATATGGCACTATATGGCATGTAATTGAGCCATGTTACATGTTTTGGCATATAGGGAATTACCCTACAAGTGAAACATGTCCTTTCTTTCACCTGAAAGATATTCCTTGGGAATGGAAATCTTTTAACTTCTGGAATGAAAATTGGACCTCCACAACTCGAGTATTTTTTTGCACTTCCCTTCTAGGTGCAACCATTTTCTTCTTAAGTGGCTTGACACTATTCATCTGTAAATAAGAAGGTACATGTACAGTGTAAGTGGCAAATGACAATCCGCAGGCAGAAACTGCACTTTCTACAGCATTCTGACAGAAAACTACCCATACATGAGCATTAGTATATATGTGTAAGAAATTACACAATACACCAATGGTAAAAGTTTCTACTTTCATAGAATTCTACTTGTACAAGCATTTGCTAAATCTCTGAGAAATATCAAAGCATTTGGGTTAATATGACACGTGTATAAAATATAAATGCCATTAAGATGCATATAAATGCATTTAAAATTTAATTTCTTACACAGTGTTTGCCTTACCCCTGACAATTTCCTCCTCTTACTGGAAGGAGGTTGAGCAGCGTCACCTCCTGTCTGAGCACGGACCTCACCGTGATACCTAGTAGTAGCAGTAGTAGTTTGACAGAAAATTGAAAATGCATATACATGTACTACATGGCCATTGCTTATGCTATGCCACACACTGGTTTATTAATGTGTCTAGTTGATAAACTAATATGTGAACATCGTTAGAGATATAATGATGTGTTAAGAATTAGAATTACATTATCCTTTTGGAAAGTATGTTACATGCAGTATTCATCTCTTTTATCATGTTTATAGTAAAGTATTTCTTGCACAATTTTTAATCAATCTAAGTAGCTATCGGACCCCTGGTGGATTTTAGTTCCTGTCAAACCTGGCCACATCCTGAGTCATGAGTGACTCATATTTCTGTCTCTCGGTGTCTGTGAGAGCCTTCCACCTCTCCCCAGTTATCCTGGCTATATCCTGGAAACTGGCCCCTGGGTTGGCAGCCACAACTGAACAGCAAAAAGAATGAAACAGGGTTGCTAGAAATGGATATCATAAATATTGCCTTGAAACGATGAAATGGCTGATGAAGATTCTGTTGAATTACTGGAAACTGAGGAACAGCTTGGATTCAAACTACAACTTAAACAGCTTGGATTGTATGTCAAGACATTGTACACTAATCAATGTATGAAGTATTTCATCGATTATATTCATGCATATGCCTTGCTCAATATCTGTTTGATTGCTTTGTGTCAGCTCACATTCCAGATTGCATCTCATATAATTTTATTATTCCAGCTCATGACAATATCACTATTATTCATAAGGCCTATATTGTCAGATGCAGATGTAGGTACATACTCTGGGGTCGTACTTCTTTTGAAAAGAAGATATAGGCAGTCGTTGGTCGCTTCACTGGACAGCTTCCTACCAGGTCGTACAGAGTCGGCTGAGCTGGCTGGAAAGATTGGGATGGATTAAGCGACAACTATATACCTACCACATGCATGTACATTGGTCCCTTAGCCGGAAGACCTGTCTCCAGCTAGCATAGTTCTGTGACACTTCTTGACGGACACATGGCTTGTGTGTTACATCTGTCATAAATGCCCGCAGTTGCAGGAGAGACAGGTATTCCAGCTACATTTGTAAGTCATCCCTGTGACTTTAGACCCTTGTTTCGTTTTTAAGACTTCCCTCTATTTTAAGACCGGATGTCAGTGACAAACTCTTATATTTTCAGTATAAATATCCCTCAAATTTCAGACCATCTTCAATATAAGGCCATTTACTTCTTGCTGAGCAGGTGGCTCTAAAATGCAGGAACCACTGTAATACACTGCCTGCTATACAAAGTCTCATATACATGGTAATTATGGTAATTTCACACATGTTATACCAAGTATATGCAGTGTATGCGAACTACAGTATTCTACATTATGTCATATTACGCATTGCCAAGCATGGTATAAAGCTTTTTCAAAGGATGAAATGTGGTCTTTAGTCAAATCTTTTATACATATACTATACTACAAGTGCCATCAAGAAACCAGCATCCATATCCCCTCCCCCCATCTTGATATGCACACAGTTACAACACGTGCAACACAATTGGTGTATATATAACCAAGTTCAGATAGTATCAGTGTAAGTGGACTCATAGGACTACGGTAACATGGTTAATACATGTAGCAATATACTTTCGCAGTAATAAACCACATTTGGAGAGTGAAGTCAAGAGACAGTACTGCATTGTATTATGTAAGGTGATACACACTAGACTAGTTATTCTAACATCCAAACCTTGAATCACTCACCGAGTCTACGCTAGCTATTCTCTTTTTTGATAAACTGCATGATTTTCCACCAGAGGGCGTGGTATTTAGCGTGTCACCAGTTGGACAGAACAAGGTCACCGGCTGCAACAAACAGGAAGTTGACAAACATCAGAATGTAAAGTGACACAGAACAGTCTATTATCAGCATTATTCACTTCTACTACTACACTAATCTACCGTGGTTGGCTAGAAATCAGGTTCAGGCTTCTTTTCTGCATAAATCATGGCTGGCTAAACTAGGCCAATCAACATGAGGGCAATAGCCAGAACGATAAAAGTGCACTAGACTGGATTTGAACTTGGAACTCATTGATTCGAAGGCAACTATTTTACCACTTCGCTAAAGTGCCACTTCTCGTGGCTTGCACCGAAGGAAAATTCATTATCCAAATATCTGGTCATGTACTCTCACCATGTGTGTAATATAACAGTGTATAATCACAATGCTAAAATGTAAAGCAACCAATCCACACTCCCTAGCGCAGTAGCACCCATTGCTTTATGCTTTAGTTCATTAGATTTCAATCTTTTGATCTCTACTGCACCATTCCACAACTTTGCTGATTTTTTTTTAAACTTAAGGTTCTTGACAAACAAGCAATTGCATATTAACGATCACCTCAAGGCACATTTGGGGTACAAATCTTGCCCAAGGACTTTAGGCACAGAAGACCTAGTGTATGGCGGGACTCGAACCCAGGATCTTGTGGTTGAGAGTACAGTACCTTAACCACTCGGCCATCCACCCCTCCCCAAGTTTGTTGATTGCACAAATTATATACTGTATACAAGCTATATCCATACCTTACCAAGGCTCAACCAACAGCTGGATACCACTAACCAGGTACACTCCATGAGTATTTTATGCTAACCCACCATCGCCCACCTCTATTGATTTTCCCGTGGCATCAGTAACTGCGTGACCCTTGCTCCAGCCACTGCCATCTGGCCGAGTCTCTTCCGACGAAAGATCCTTGTTGACCTCTGTGCTAGTTTCACTGTCACAATCCTGTTTTTTCTTATTAATGACTTCTGTACCATCCGGATTCTGGATCTCCTGAGTCACTACCTCCTTATTCTGGATATCTGATCCTGAAACACCAGCCACATCTGAGATTTCAGGCATGGCCAGGTTCAAAAACTCAAAGTCTTCATCATCGCTCATATCCAGAAGATTGAATCCGGAACTCTTTGTCAGTAAGGGTAGGGATTTATCTTGGATCTGAGGACAGAGTGAGGCAGCGTTGTCTTCTGTTTCATCCATGTTATTTAGAGATTCTTCTGGTACACGGTTTGTTCGCTCCTCATTTTTATCACACATGTCTTTATGACCCATCACTAAAGCAGCTGCTGCCTTACTAGTTTCAGTCAAGTTGCCAGTTAATGCAGAGCCAAAGTCTGGTGTGTCGGTCGATTTAGCAGTTAATGTACAGCCACCTGTGGACGAGGTAATCTGCATGTATGACGTGCAGCTTGGATGTGAACCGACAACTGTCTGTAACGTAGAAGAAGCCACAGCAGTCATGCTGGTGGCTGAACAATCATCATTATTACTCACTGATGTACATGTAGTAGGCACGTGCATGGTCACTGTCACATCTGAACATACTTTGTCAACAGTCAATTCCAGCTCCTGGACTTCTTCACTGGATTTAATGCCCTTGGCCTGTTGAGCTTGCCCAATACCCGTCTCAGCTGCAGGCAGACCATGAGAGAATGGTCCATTATGGCCAGAAGTGACATCAGACCTGCTGTTACTGGAATGGGCTGGCTCTGGCTCACTGTTCACACTGGTGTGACTGGTGTCGGTGACAAAGTTAAGGTTATTGTCCCTGTGAGAGGAGCCTGTGTCACCTCCAGTCCCATCCGTACCCACACGTTCCTTTGTCCCCGAGTCCAGACTGCCATATACATTCTCCAGAATGGAGGTGAGGACACTGATCACTTCCTCCTGAAAAAATTAAACATAATGTATATACATGCACTCAAAGTGTTGTTGTTTTTTCCCTGTTTGTCAATGCAGATCTTTGTAAGGTTATATCATGTATATCAATCAACAATAAAATGGATAAACCTATGCATTGCTTGGCTGCCTTAGCAACATAGATTCGGTTTAATCAGACTGACCGATTCATTGGACATATGAAGACGATATAACTGACAGAAATGATCCTATTCGAACACCTTTGGTTTGATGTGGTCAGGGATTATCATTGTACCTTAGTCTTCTCCACACCATCCACCCACCTTAATCAGTACGCTAACTGGGCTGATTTGTAAAATGACCAGACTATACATGAGGACTGAAGATACCTAGTGCTAACAGGACACTAACACATGCCACTTCCCTTACACTTTGGCAAGTATAATGTGATGTGTTATAGTATAACACTATGTATCCTCCAAAAGCAAAATGAGATTTCTATGTCAAACATGCACATGAGCCTGATACACTTTTTTCTCTTTTTTTTTATTGACACAAATAATACATCCAAAAGAACAATTCATATACATCACTGAAAACCTATACATGGACATAATATTGGACTGTCACAAATACTGGTACATGTACATAAAGCGTCACAAAACCCCCATTCCCCATTTTAATTTAATCGAAAAGACCCCACCCCCCATTTAGTTGATACATGCCATGGGGACTTGATCCTCACCTTGTTTTGAAGAAAGACTTTAGTTTTGTTTGGGTCTACATTGATATCCACCAGGCGCGTAGGAACAGTCACGTGGAGAAATGCTACTGGATATCGGCCAGCCTCCATTCCAACCCCAGCACCGATGTGTCGCCGCAGCAGCTTAAATAAAGTGAAGCTGATTAAAGAGACTTGGTACAATGGCAAGTACATGATACTGGGACCTCAGGACAGAGTCTGGATGATGGAAGGAGTGTGCTTATGTACCTACTAAACATTTATAATAAAGACATACAATATCCTTCAGTCAGTGTTAGTAGGTCAGTGAAATGTATGGGTAGCACTTCACAATTAGGATTTACAAAACAATGAAGTGGCAATTTACTGGCAAATCACTATAAGAGTGGTAACCCCTCTCTAATAAGGTAGCAACCCCTCTCTAATAAGGACACTTCCTCACTCGAGGTGTCCTTTGTTGAGAGGGAGGTTGAAAAGCATTTATTGTGCTTGCTGTCCAAATACTTCTGTCCCCATTAGAGAGGTCGCCTTTGGTGAGAGTATCCTTCAAGAGAAGGACCACACTATAAAGCAGGATGCATGGTTGTAAATTACTGTTGACTGAGTTAATTCTTACAGTCTTCACACACTCAAAGAGTCGCTCCTCAGTGATTACACTGATTCTATAAAGGGGGGGGGGGGACTTGGAGCATCAAACAATAGATTTGTCAATCAATCATTAGATTTATATTTCGCCATTAAACAACTGTGCTCATGGCGCAGCATGGTAGCATGGTAATTCAAACGCAGCATGGTAATTCAAACGGTGGCCAAGCTTACTTTTTCAAGGTCCTTCAACACAACAGGTCTCTTGTTGATGAAAACAAAACATCTGTCATTAGTGGCTCTGCTCATCACCTGACTAGTTGCAGATGGCTTTGGCACGAATGCTTCCACATTCATCTGTAAGTATTGGTATGCATGTATATACCCTGTGATTGTATGCCGAGGTGTGTACACTGATAAATTTACAGTACTTTACAAATGTTAAATCCAACATTAAAGCTGTATCGTACAGTATGCAAAATTTTAGATGTTTCTCTAACAATGTAGAATGTACCACATCAAAAGCCCTGAGCACACTACTGGATAAGGTGTTATATAACATGTATAAATTCAGTATAGCATGTAGCATGTAGTACATCAGTTCAATATATTTTGTACTTTCTTCTTCACTAAAATTATCTGTGATTCTAGTTGAGGGCAGGGTGACAATTTTGGGACTTTCTGCTACAATATCAGTTAGGTGTTGGTAGCTGTCATTTATTGCACAAGTCTACATACATGTATTTACATTTCTTTTTTTTTGAACTTTGATTTATTTATCGAGGTTCTCAATAGGCAAAGAATTGCATATTAATGATTACCTCAATTTTTATTTTATTTTATCTACATTTTACCTCCATTTCTTCATAATGTTGTTCGATAATCTCCATGGAACACATGACTAATCTACCAAGCAGACACTGCAGCGCACTCTGAACATCTGGTAATGGGTTCTTCTGCCACAGAACCTCATGATTGTGTCTGAGCACAAAGCGACTATCATGACATACAAGGCCATAACTGATGACCAAGTCTTCAACACGTTTCAGTTCCTCCTTCCTTTTTTTTGCATTACCATAGAACTGTTTCCGGACAGGAAGGTTTTTGAACAGGTTGCTAGCAGTGACAGTCGTACCTGGCAACAAAAAAAAATAATAAACTGCTGAATTTTTTTCTGCAGTAAGTAGAGCAAAGTAAGTTACTTACTAACTACTAAGTTACATGTACTTACTAACCACTGCTAAGTGCTAACACTTTAGAGTTAAACTTATTACCACATGCCTCCCCCCCCCAACCTGATTTTCCTAGTACATGCATATTCTAAGATAGTAGAAATTGCAATCAAACAAAAGCTGTGTAGTATCATGCAAATTCTATAATAAAGTAAACAAAGAACAAACAACTGACTCATTTGTTTAGAGAAATTGGAGAATATCATCTATTGATATGCAGATCCAGGAAGGTTTAGAAGAAGGTCTCACAGTGAAGTACATGTGGAATACCTTGGGCCAGGTGAGATGGCTTGCTGTCGACTATCTTCCCCTGATGATCCAATGTGTAGGTTGTACTGATATCCTCTTCTGAAGTTTTTGTTGTAACCGATACATCTGCTACTGCACAAAGGGACCCTGCAAAAGATGACACCCTCCAGTCAATAACTACCTACAACACTGAAAGTTCATATAACTCTGGTGGAGACTCTACAAGTAGAATCAACACTAGGCAATTTATAGTGCATCTCTAAAAAATGTATACATTTTCTTAATGCAATAAACATGATGAAGTAAGGTCTACACAAATACCGTGGTTCCTCTCATGGTGGCCACTCTCAACAGAGGCCACCCTATCTAATATGGCCATAAATCTTTGCTGCTGCTAGTGGCCACAATTTCTTGGCAAACAGGGTGGCCTTATCAGAGAGGGACTACTGTACTGCAAATGTTAGTGGCCAAGTACCTAATGCTTCTCCTCGGAAACCATAGGAGCTCACTGTTGACAGATCTTCGGTTTCACTAATCTTCGACGTGAAATGGGGTTGGCCCATAAACTCGGCATCAGTTGGTTTGATACCACAGCCATTATCTCGAACTTCCACTCTGTCAAAGCCAAAGTTATCCTAGGACAGAGCGACAAATTTTAATTTACTAGTCACTAGAGTTATAAGGCCGCACCAATTTGATTCCTAGTTCGATGGATTTCTTCCTTCAAAAAAAGATGGGAGGGGGCGAAATTTTTTTTTTATTTTTTTAGGAATAAAAATAGTTCGATGGATTTTCAAATCATGAATTTGAGAGGCGAGTAAATTTTTTTTTTTTTTAAACAGAAAATTGTTTGATGGACTCAGGTGCTAAAATACCGAGGCAGGATTTTTTTTTGAGTGATAACTATAAAAGCGTGAGGCAATTTTTTTTTTTCAGTAAAAACTGTAATACAAAGTACCATCTCTCACAGAGGGTTTTATACT
>JAAUYG010300575.1_pt1 | contig 10068 bp, 8 predicted proteins | sample 7278091 | NCBI WGS metagenome assembly JAAUYG01 (sample SAMN14350201, study PRJNA611818) | marine sediment metagenome | isolation source: surface marine sediment (0.6m) | place: French Polynesia: Moorea | collected 2018-08
CCCCCCCCCCCCCCCCCCCCCCCCCCCCCCCCCCCCCCCCCCCCCCCCCCCCCCCCCCCCCCCCCCCCCCCCCCCCTCGCTGTCTGAAGTAGAACGTTTCTGCCGTGAAGACATTTGTTGGGGGACGAATAAGCTTCAAAGGGGAATTGTTCAGTATGTTTTAACATCGGATCGTATCCTTTATTTACATATATCAAATTACCAATACGTGTACGAGTTTTGCTGAGCCGAAGTTCTGTTATGTTGCTGAAGTATATGCACATCCCAGACGGACGGCCAACGGCAACTTTTTCCACTTTCTCCGTGTCCATATAGCCTATGTCTCCTCTCTCAACACTACCAGAAAGTGTATTTGAGCTGGGAGCGCTTTCTACGGGCTACGACACGCCCAATTTTCAGCGGCTTGAAGCTCCCATAATTGGACAAACAAAAAATAAAAGACACCGGGAAAGATCCTTCAAACACCGCTCGTCACGTACTATACCAACTTATACCGGACGGCCCTCAACAGTCCCCGGTCGGCTGCACTATTAAAAGCAAATAGTTTCATGCACGCGATAATTCTACACTTCCTTATATAGGCCATCAGTCAGTGAAATAGAACTCTCTTTATCCTAAGTATTCACCTTTGGAATGCGTGAATTTGTGCTTGCCAGTCACCGAACAGTGTATTGCAAACATTACGGAATCACAAGGTGAAAGCTCGATCTTCCCGGTGTGACGTCATAGCTGGCCCAAGCAGACATCCCAAAAATTGTTGCGTGCCCCTGATTGAAGCCCCTTATATGGACTTGCTGCTTCAGTGGCCTTGGTTGGTCACAAACGAAATTATTTAAACTGTTACACCGACAACAAAGTGCATACAATCGAATAGTGGGGGTTTAATGCCAGGGCAATGCAAGGTTCCCTTCATTGTGTTAGGTCTCCGGGAATTTGGGTTTTTGAGCCATTTTTACTCAAAAATATCCATAACTCAGGTGAAAGTCGCCGTATCGAAAAAAAAAAAAAAAAAAAACTTGCTCAGAAGATTATAAGGTCTTCCTACAATACCAGGCCAACATGTACATGCATGCAAGGCTTCCTTCATTGTGTTTGGCCTCCGGGAATATATTTTTGAGCTATTTTTACTAAAAAAAAAAAAAAAGCCATAACTCGGGCGACAATGACAGTATCGCAAAAAAACTTGTTCTAAAGATTATAAGAAAGTTTTCATAAAATACCAAGCGAATGCATGGCTTCCTTCACTGCCTTTGCCCTCCGGGACTGCCATTCTAGGCGGCGGAAGGAAACAGTAAACAAAAAGACGGTAACCCCAGTAGGGCTTTTCATCCCATCCTGAATAGGGTATCCCATCAGGGGATGGGATGCCCCAATTAACAAGACCTGAGTTAACTGCAAATATTAATCCCTGCAAACATTGCTTTGTCTCAAAAACGCAAACATTAATCTCGGAGAATATTAATGAATTTATAGTATATTTTGCTAGAGGATAATGCTTGTTATTTTATTTTATTTTATTATTATTATTATTATTTTTTTTTTTTTGGGGGGGGGGTGTCCAGGTTAATAGCGCTAGGCATTCTGAACAACTGTCATTTTCATGTGCAATGTATTTTTGCAAACGTTTGTGTATTTTCATATCGATACATGAAAAGGCAAAATAAATTATCTATATATTTATATATCTATGTACAGTATCATGGATTGTGCAGGCTGGAATCATTGCAAACTTCTTCAAATGGCCAGTAATGTGAACACTGTCTGCGCATGCTGAAAGCAATATCTCTCTAGTCAAATTAATTTTTATATAATTTTAGCTTTATACAGGCAGCCGGCTGCACAGTTACACTATTCGATGTCTCACAACAAGCAATCAGCAGTCCGATCCCGTCCACGTCCACGTCCACATGCCACATTCCTATCCCAATACAATCCTGGAGCCAGATCTATTTTGCCTAACACTATCGTATTAACCGAATTCATTGTCTAGGGCTACTCTGTCTACACAGGGGTCTGGTACCATTAATATCTCTCCCTTGACATTGTTGACCTGTTCTTGCACCTCAAACATAGTATTATAACTTGATATTCCAGCTTCATTAAGCAATAACAAATAAGCAATAACTCCCATGATTCAGAAATCCCATTCATTTCTTATACATGTAGTCGCTAGATCCTAAGACAACTTGATGCCATTTTGTGAAACTTGCTTCTATCAAACACAGCAAGCTACTTCAAACTGGCTGCAGTTTTTACTTTATCAACCATTCAAGGTAAGTTTCCAATTCATGCTTAGATGTTGTTTTTGGCCTCAGCCATGTTAAATCACATGAAGTGTTAGACTGGATATTAGAACATGTACCCGTACCTCTTCCCAAACTTTGGGACATCCCCGGCCTTCTTCATACAGGACAACATCCTACTGTGACACTCCTAGGGAGTTGGGAGTTTCTGCGTCCCGAAGGCCTGACCTCACCATCTCTGAAGGATGGCTGAAAGCTCGGGAAGAGCTACTAATATCTAGTATCGGCTTCATAAGACCCCATGTTGATCATCAGAGCATACCCCAGAAACATTCACCTTACCTGTTGTGAACCTTTGTGGTTCTTTTTCTTTTTCTCATTTTGCATGGTGGCCAAATCCATGGCTGGCATCGGTGCCGACACCTTCTGTTCTGGGCACCTATGCTTGTGAGAGTCATGCTGGCGATGATCATGATGATGATAATGGTGATGGTTTGAGTGAGATTTACTGTCATTATGTTTTGTATATCCATTGTGCTCATGTTCTAGGGGGTTTTGTCCACAGATTTTCTCCACAGATTGCTTGCCATGTATGCACTTTTACAATATAGTTCGCCCAGTTGTACTTTCAGGAATGCATGAAACCATCCACATACCAGACATGGACCTTTCCCTGACTTGTTGGTCTTTTTTCAACCAAGGCCTCTGCATGTATGGTCCAGGCAGATTTCGATGGGAATATCCAGGTACTGTGAAAATAAATCCAGGGAATTAGATTGAACTTTAATCCAGATATTATCCACACCATCCACGATAACTGCAGCCCCTGTAAAATTTTATGTATAAATCTTCCAGCATCCTGCAGAACAATGCATTTGCGATGCCCCAGGGGGCCAGAACGAGTGCCAAAGGACATTCTTGATGTACCGAGAACTCTGAAGGCTAATGGGGGTGGAGTCTGACAGAAATCCATCAAACAACAGAAATCACCAATAAAGATTTGTAATAACAATTGTCACTAGAAAACAAAAATTGAAGAAAGTACCCCAGTAAGTAAATAGTACGCAATGGATGCAAGTTGTGAGTAGCTCCCCGTGTCAGAAGTAATAGAAGATGTACACTGAAGCTCACAGTCCAGACGTTTAGGCAGCTAGAATGCTGCTATCTCATCTCACACAGGGATCCAGATTTTAAATCCAGATTTCTGGATCCAAATCCAGAAATCGCTGTCAGCACCAGCAGCTGACAAAGGCACCTGTCCAGTAGAGTACTCCACACTGTCCCACAGCAATGTCTGCACTGCTACAGCGCTTACTCCGATACAAAATACGGTAGCGTCCTTTTGGTGTATGCAATCCATACACATGCGATCAGCCCGCTGTTAATAGCACATACAATAAATGTACATTTATTAGCTCAGGCCCACTGGCTAATAACATCACGTAACAGGAACCTTCCCTTGACAAGTTGACAACACCAAATGAAAACGCACTAGGATTGTATCCTGAACTGCAAATATGGATGACTCAGAATGGATGCCCATCGCAGCACCCACTTCATTTATAAGTGTACACATCCACACAGTCCAAATTTGTGACATTCAATAGCAACTACTAGTATATTTACTATATTATTCCATTTAATTCTACAAACGAATTCGACAACCACTTTTCTAAATGTCTTCCACATAACACAGATACTGGAATTTGAATGAAATCTACAAACCGTCTTCCCTGAGCTTGATGGGTCCTTCATGGAAGACCCTTTTATCTGGCCACAGAAATTTCCATGTCAATTTTTAAGCAGCAGCCATTAAGTTTAGGTTCAATGCTAATAATAGTCTCATTCTGATTGTGACCTTCAAGGTCACTCAAGGTCAAAATCTAGTAGCATGGCTGATTTCGCCATATATGATTTCCTAGTAGTGTCTAATCGTAACTAGGGTTTATCTCTAACAGTTTGTCAAGTATTGAGGGATAACAAGAGTCAACGAAAATTAGTAGGGGAATCTGTTCACACCGTGTTCACATCGTGTCCGCCACAATCACATGCAAATCAATAAATCCCAGAGAGTGCACATACCTAGAGTTTACAAGTATTTACAAGCAGCAACACTCGGACCGGGAGCACTCGGCTGGCACTACATCTATATGTAGTGTGATCGGACAGTTCGGCCACGTTGTTTTCGGCTTCAGTTTTATGTCTTTTGGTTTCTCTGACACATGTTCTAATAAGAAGATAAATTTGATTTGACACAAAATGCCATTGAAAGGTCACGTTCAAGAAAGAGCAAGTTCAAAAGTTCAAAGTCACATACATTTCAAGGGCTTTTTTTCGTAAAGGAGTACATGGTTTCAGTACTACTGTTTAAACAACAATAGGGAGTCGTGTATGGGGAGTCTACACCATTACACTTAACCTTGAGTGACCTTGACAGATCAAGTTCAAGATCACTCATTTGAAACCCTTATGTCTTAGAAAAGGAGTCGAGTCATGGCATATGATATTACTGAAAATAAATATGAAGTCATATAGCGGGAATCCAACAGGCATTGTTCGCTCACTAGAAGTGGCATTAAATGGTCTTAGGTTTTGTGCATTTTATATACTTAAAATGTATGATTTGATCTATGCCACATTGAAATATGCGATGTGCACAAGGGTTGTTTGTCAAACCTGAATCATGTCCAGGCAGCCTTACCATTCAGTACCATTTGTATGTATTGTTAAAGGCCATACGTGTTCTTTATGTAAGCCTTATTAGGAAACCATTAATCAGATTTCTGTATATTTTCTTCATTCTGTATATTTCTTGTGTAATTTGGGTTTTATGCCTAGTGCAGTACAGCACCAGGGCCTGTCTGACAGAAGTTTTTGCCCCAACTATTTAGTGCCATAGTTATGTCTAGAATACCTTTTGAAACAGAGCCATACCTTTAGCAGTGGAGTTAGTAATAACAGAGCCAGCACAGCTTCTGTTGGCCTGCCCCAGTCTCGTTAAAGCCTTGTTGTTATTCTCCAAACCATTCAAGTGTGCTAACACAGCAGCAGCGTCAAAAGCTGGCACATGTAGGTAGCCTCTAAGTATTGGCTTATTTTTATCCCCCCCCCCCCCCAATCAAATGTGTTATTAGCAATTTAAAAATACCTGTTTCTGTACCCGTAAATGTTTTAAGCTTGCACAAGCTTGCCGGCTGGACAGCCACCCATTGGGGATTGGTTAGCTGGTCAAGCTACATGTGCCTGATGACAATTCTATTGGTTCAGGCCTCTCCATTAAAAACCTGCGTATGTCAGTTTTTAGAGACTTACTTCACAACTGTGCCCATTCTCATCAAGGTCAAGTTTACAGCGTTACAATTTTGTGGGCGCGTGTGGCTTTCCACTGCCCAGGCATTCTTTTTCGAATGACCACCACTGAACACGTGCTAAGCCGCGAGACGACCCAAGTCATCTTTTGACCAACTTGTTTTGACCAAACGTAGACTCATCGGATAGTGGGAGGCTTGCCAATTTGGCCCGGGGCCGGTAATAACGAACGGAAATTCGGAAAGTTTACATTTGCATATTTGTTGTCGGCGAAAATCATATTTTTATCAACCGCATTTGTAACTCTCTATTTAACATAGCCAATAGCATTTTTATATACAGGGAAGGCCATTCCTCGTAAGGATCTCTTTTGTGCAAAATATAATACACCGTGTCGGTGGCCTGGGTTCCGCGTTATTGAATTTCATAAAGTCCTGCGGAATCGAACAGAAGTTTGAAAGTATGTGCTACGCTGATCCCCGGATATGCCAATTCTGGTGTTGTTCAAGATTATCCCATGGAGTATACGCAAATTTTTAAAGTAAATTTCAGTCACTGTGAGTCTAGTCAATATTCATGTGTATATTTTCGTTTTTCTTTTTACTGTATAGTACGTCGAGTTTACTGGTTTTATTATCATTTTGTCAATGTCAATTCAACCTTACGGTTGCAAAGACAATACAATCTTATCTTATCTTATATACAGGAGTGCATCAACCGCGTTTTTCAGTGAAGCTGACGTCAGCCCCATGGGCACGTTCACAAACCAAATACATAAGAGGTGATCGCTTGATAGCGTCAGTCATATTTTTATCAACCGCAGGCTGGTATGATATGCCAGTCTCTGGTAGAATTCTCAATGGATGTTTAGGTATTAATTAACAGTGATAGGATAGCCACTTACATTGATGTAGTCGGGGTTGAAGCATATGGAACAGCTGTTCCATTTGCTATTCCGTTCAGTGGGAAGACCCCGGGGCACTTATTCAGTATATTCTGGAGATTCTTTTACTTTTAGGCTAATGTTAAATATTTCTAGAATGAATAGCGTCACTCTCAGCTTATTAATCGAGTTAGATATATAATCTAAACTAATAATATAGATGAACAAAATAATATTTTCTGATCATGCTGACTGGGTGCGGGGCTGCCTAGGGTAGCGAGATAATTCCTTGCCACGACTCTCCAAATATCACTAATAGCTCATAAAAATAAGGATGCAATCCATCATATCGATATACTAAACACTTCGCTAAGAGAACTTCCTAATTTGTATGATTGTCCTACTGTAATGAGCGTTGATGTCAGACACAATCCAATGATTGATTGTGGAGATATTCTACCACTAAAAGATGCGATGCATCATTTAGTATTCACAACAGGTTGTGATGAATACGGTACATAGTTGGAAACAAAATTATAAACTACATGTATGTTGCAGGTAATTCAGGAGTATTTCAAAATTATATTGTACGAGTATTTTACGAGTCATACCTTTTCATGTAGCCGAAGGGTGGGGAATCGCAGCAGCACGTGTGAGTGTATATTGCAATCACTGGGTAGCATAGTGACTAAATAACGAGCGGTCGTGCAGAAAGGTCAATGAGTGCAGAAAGGTCAATGAGTGCGCATATCACGGGAAAGTGGTGTTTTAGAGCCGCGTTACGAAAATATATATTGATTCAAGGCCATGAACCCTCTTTTCCCACCTGTCAGATAGCCATTATTCGCAAAAGTAAGGTTATAATTATCCGGTGGCAACAACTCGAAGAAATCGACCTGTATTTTAATATTTTTTACTACCTGTAAGAAGCTTTTCCTAAAATACCAGGTTTCCTTCATTGTGTTTGGCCCCTGAGAATGCATTTTAAAGCTATTTTTACTCAAAAAATGGCCATACCTCAGTGGAAAAACACGGTATTCGAATAAAATTTAAACTAGTTCCGAAGACTACCTGTAAGAAGCTTCTTCTAAAATGTCAGGGCAATGCAAGGTTTCCTTCATTGTCTCTGGCCTCTGAGAATGTATTTTTGAGCTATTTTTACTCAAAAAAACGCCATAACTCAGAAGGAAATTACCTCTGAGTCATCAGAAAAAATTACACTTGTTCTGAAGACTACCTATAAGAAGCTTGTCCTAAAATATCAGGACAATGCAAGGTTTCCTTTATTGTGTTTGCCTCCGAGATGCATTTTTAAGCTGTTTTTACTCGAAAAACACCCATAACTCTGTAGAAAATTATTGCATCGGAAAAAAGTTAAACTTGTTCTGAAGACTATCTACAAGAAACTTGTTCTAAAATACCAGCTCAATACAAGGTTTCCTTCATTGTGTTTGGCCTCTAAGAAAGCATTTTTGAGCTATTTTTGCTCAAAAACATGGCTCAGTCGTAAATTATTGCATCGGAAAATTTTTTTAACTTGTTCTGAAGACTACCTATAACCAGTTTTTCCTTAAGTACCAGGACAATGCAAGGTTTCCTTCATAGTGTTTGGCCTCTCAAAATGCATTTTTGAACCATTTTTGCTAAAAAAACCGCCATAACTCAGTAGAAATTGACCGCATCGGAGAAAAATCTCGGCTTGTTCTGAAGACTACCTACATGTATAAGAAGCTTTTCCTAAAATACCTCAACAATGCAAGGTTTCCTTCATTGTCTTTGGCCTCCGAGAATGCATTTTGAGCTATATTTTTACTCAAAAACGGCCATAACTCAGTAGAAAATTATTGCATCGGAAAATTTTTTTACCCTTTTTCTGAAGACTACCTATGAGAGTGAGTGAGTGATTTGGTTTATTTAACGTCGCTTCTTAACAGCCATGGTCTTGTGAGCGACGGACCGGGCGCCAGGCAATGAGACGAAGGGAAGGTTTTGCTAAAATATCAGGCCAATACAAAGTTTCCTTCATTGTGTTTGGCCACCGAAAATGCCATATTCGGCCGTGGCAGGAGAAAACAATTCGGGAAGCCCATGGGTGGATCCCGTCGGAGGACGGGATGTCCAAGTAACAAAAATTCACAGTTGTTTTATACCACTATCATGACGAAATTTTGAAAAAAGATTGATTCCAAAGACCTGACTGTGGCAGCAGAGCGTTTGGACAAAACAAGGAAACATTGTGGTAGGCATGTAGTAGTAGTAGTAGTAGTAGTAGTAGTAGTAGTAGTAGTAGTAGTAGTAGTAGTAGTAGTAGTAGTGGTAGTAGTTGATTTCTAACTTGTACATAATATCAACAAGATCAAGTGAATGAATGCTAGTACTCTGTATGCACAATTTAAGGCTACTCGCATGCAGTTATCGCAGTTTCCTAAATACACGGGGATAGGACCTCAGAAGTGAGGCCACATCAGAGTTCAGGACAGTTTCCCCTCACTTTAAATCCCCGCCAATCGCGAGTTTTTGTCATACATGTACTTACGCTTGACTCATGATTCCGTGGCACTTCGTGGGTTCTCTTGGTAGTATCAAAACAAATCACACATTCACCTTCATCGAGTATTCAATATATCACTCATCTACATGCAGTCCATGCGAACTAGCAAAACCATTGAACATGACGCAGTGGCAACTTTGAAACAGGTCGGCTGCCGCCGTGATGCTTGGTGGTATCCTTTATGTAAGCGTCTGTCGTATGACTCAGTTTGTGAAAACTGTAGCAACCGCCAGCGATACGCCTCAGTGATTCAGCTGCAGGCCTTTCTCGACCGTCACGCTACTACTCCATACAGGTGCACTTTGCCTCTCTCGGGGGAAGTCCACTGCGCCAGCGGAGGCGAAAGGCGATCCCAGATCCCTGGAGGGCGCTGGTGCAGATCGGCCACGGGTTATAAATCTTATATTGTGGGAACGCCAAGATAATGCATCACACCCGCCACGTTAAAGACCCACTTATCAATTATGCATAGGCAGAAATGGACGTTATAGGTGCTGGAACCACATAATCGTGCCATTTGAATCATCTTTTATTTTATGTCGTTTGTTATAAACTGATTTATTGGCCGCCAGTCCAGCAGTAGGCTCATGTATCTGTATATGATTGTGCCATAAATAAATAAATAAGAATATGATACTCGTCCTGCCTACGTGAGCAATCAGCTATAACATCCCTGCCAATGTCCATATCAGCTATCACAGTCTGAGTAGTATCTCTATACATGTAAGTTCTGTCGTCCTGAACATATGAAGTTATAAAAGTAGTATAAGCTTTCTTTTATTCATAACTTGCATGGAATAAACACGGAATATCACCACGGGAGGGCATAGGTGTGTATCGATCGCCAACTTGGACTGCTCACACCATTATCGATTGACAGTAAGAATCTTCTCCATATTCCAAGGGACGCAATGTCATAAACCACACATGTAACGGTAACCATAAAGGGAGGTAAAGGCCAATTTAACCTCATATGAATCATATAATAATATAAGGAAAAAATATTAATGACGATAATAATAATAATAATAATAATAATAATAATAATAATAATAATAATAATAATAATAATAATAATAATA
>JAAUYG010098732.1_pt1 | contig 10066 bp, 5 predicted proteins | sample 7278091 | NCBI WGS metagenome assembly JAAUYG01 (sample SAMN14350201, study PRJNA611818) | marine sediment metagenome | isolation source: surface marine sediment (0.6m) | place: French Polynesia: Moorea | collected 2018-08
CTTGAGTGACCTTGAAAGGATAAAGTCAAGATCACTCAGATTTCAAAGCATATCTCTCAAAGGAACCGAGTTAGGCCCTATGTTACTATTAACCATCAATAGGAAACCATATACGACAAGTCCAATGGCATGATCAGTTTTGACCTTCAGAGACCTTGAAAGGTCAAAGTCAAGGTCACTCTGATTTTGAGTGGAAGGAGATCTGCATCAAATAGATATATTTGCCAGCAGTAATATTACCACTTTAATCTGGATGTCACAAAAGGTAGTTTGTTGGCAGTGGGGTTTTCCGCTGTCCCAGCGGTCTTTCTTGTTCTCATTTGTGACTAATAAGTGAACTGAGACACATATTGTCATTACCCATATATCCCACGGGGAATGGCTGTTTTGATGAGTGATTTTATGCAGAACTCGAACCCACTATTTTGTGTTTGGGAGCCCAACATTCTAACCATATTTGCAATTGCAACCTGACTATGTAAGGCAGTGCATGGTTAATATGTGATATAGGTGGGCATTTTGCTGTAACCCAAATACAAGAGCAAGGTTATGCCTTCTTTGGCTTTTTAGGAAAGGTACAGAACTTCCCATGCAATAACTTCAATGCCATTTTCTGAATCAAAAAGCCTTTCGAATTCGGTGCCATTTTCTGAATCAAATTTCTGTTGAAATTGATATCTATAGAGTGCCTCCAGTCCATGAGCATGAACATCTATTTTTGAACCATTTGGCTAGCCTTAAATCGAACAGGACTCTAGTGCAGTGACTTTTATCAATGTTTTGCATTGACATATGTCTAACTATAGCCAGATGATTCACAATAAAAAGATAGCATACTTGTTGTCAGCAATGAAGAGCAGGATGTAGGGAATAGAATGATTTAAAGAAATTAATGAATTTGTTAAAAATCTTCATAAATTTGATTTTTTACCTTTAATGTAAAACAAATACTAAATATATTGAATCAACTCAACTCTCCAAAATGTAATATATAGTGTATTTAAATTAGCAGTTACATATAATGGTTAATATATTGTGTATTTAAATTAACATTTACATATAGTGTGTTTATTTAGCAAAAAGCGAGTGAGGAAAACAAACAGATATATAAAATACGTAAATAAATAAACAAATACATAAATAACAAATAAACAACAAGCAAATAAAGAAAGAAAGAAAGAAAGAAAGAAAGAAACAGCACAAAAACATATATGCATCAATGTTGTATATAGTTTCTACTATCACACATTTCAAGCGTCCGTAAGCTATAAAAGATAGTAAAGCCTTTAATGTTAGGGATTTGGTCAAAATATAACTGGAAGACAAGACAGTGCATCTAAAAACATCAAGCACCGTGAGGGGGGAGGGGAATTTAATGCATAGGGGGTGGGCAATCATTGATCTAAACCATGTAAACTGTTTGGATTTCCAACAGGGTGAATCGACACGATACGGTATGGTCTAGCACAACACTATATTGGTCGGGTCTGATGATTGTGTTTTGTCATTCTTTGAAAAAAAAAAAAAAACTTTTGTGACTATGGTTCTAATGTGCTCGAGTTTGAACTGTGATTTTGTATAATATATCGTAAGAAAATGAGCGAACTAACTCCAGAAGAGGTAATATGTCATTTCGGTGAAGGATTGGTGTGGTCTTCTGATAACTTAACTCTACTCTTCCTATTATCGCCCCACCAGCACTTGCTTATTTTAGATTATTAGATCTAGCTTTAGACGACCAGTGACAGGGACATATATATTTATGGATATTTACAACTATAACTCATAGAATAGGTTTCACGTAATTTTTTTTTAAAATCTGAAATATACCAAAAATAAACTACATATCTAACAAAACAGTAGCCTAATACTATGAAGTAATAGGGGTCCTACTAAACACCCCGGGGAGCCTGGGTTATCTTCCCAGGTGCTCAGCCCACAGAGCAACCCCGGCGCATCCCCAGGTTGGCGGATAGGGGAATGACCTTTAGTTAAAGGTTAGCCAGCTATTTTAGCTGGCCGCGGACCGTAGTGGGCATTACCTTGTCCATTGCTGGACTTTTTTCAAGATGTGACTTGACATTTTGCCTTGGACTTTGCACTAATTTGACCATAACATTCTTTTCTAGTGGACTCTGTTTAGACTCGTAGGGCAGTTTACACATGTTTTGGCACTGTATGACCCTTTTGGTGTTGATGTGCCGTTAAACTTTGATATCACTTACTCACACCTACATGAAAATACGAATACGACAAAGGAACACCATGCAGCCCTAGCTGGCTGTCTAGAGCAGGTGTGCCGCCCATGCGCGAAATACAGTCGGATTCTAGGCTGTCCTAGCTTGCCATCTAGAGCGGTGCCATCATATATGAAAATACAAAGGAAACCATGCACTCCTAATTAACTGGCAGTCTAGAGCAGGTGTGCGGCCATGTGTGAAAATAACAAATACTGCATCTTCACAGGTAAATATTTAACAATACGAGTAAAGAGAAAAGTACCTATAGCTGGATTTAAACCATATTATTCCATATGCCATGTATTGTCATGCTATGGATATTCACAACATGCTCTGTTGATCAGAATACCAAGACTTGTCCGGCATGTGCAAATTGAGTCCAGCATCAGTATCAGTGTGCTACAAAGTCCTTTGTACATTTGTGCATTCAATTGTGCATTTACATACCCCCACCCCTATGGTGAACCAAAATTAGTATGTATCTGTGTATATCCATCTGAAAAGTATAAAAAAACCACACATCCAATTAATTATGCAAATTATCTGAATAGCCCAAAACCCCAAAACCAAAGAACAACAATTTTGCTGCTCAAGTGAATGGATTGTCCTGCCTTTTATGCATTCATGGATAGCACCACGCCAGGACGCCACCACACATGGTTCTGGCATGGTGCTACATTAAAGGCCTCACCCAAACCGCTAGTGTCACTACCTAAATACAACAGCGTGAGTACATGCGGTGGGATGGGGGCAGTGATAGTACACAGGACTATTGTTCACCTGCCAGAATCATGATCATGACTTTGAATTCTCACTGTACTACAGAAGCTTGCGTTCTGTCCAGGAGCACCTAGAAGGTTCATACAGTTCTAGGTGCAAGCATGGGTGCAGGTCTGGCCAGGTTCACCTGGGAGCGTTAGGTAGTTAAGTGTCAGGTGTAACCATGAGTGTGGGTCTGGTCAGGTTCACTTAGGAGAGTTACGCAGGGTTAGATGCAAACATATTTGCGGGTCTGCACCCAGGAGGGTCTGCAGAGTTAGATGCAAGCATGGGTACAGGTGTGGCCAGGTGCACGTAGGAGAATTAGGTGCATGCATGGGTATGGGTCTCGCCAGGAGTACCTAAGAAGGTCATGCAGTTAGGTGCATGTGTGGGTGCCGCACCAGCCAGGTTCACATAAGAGGGTTAGGCAGTGTTAAGTCCAAGCATGGGTGTGGGTCTCACCAGGATCATGAAGAAGAGTTAAGCAGGGTTAGATGCAAGCACATTTGTGGGTATGCACCGAGGAGGGTTTGCAGGGTTAGATGCAAGCATGGGTACAGGTGTGGTGCACCTTGGGGAGTTGGGTGCAAGTATGGGTGCAGGTGTGGCAAGGTGCACCCAGGAGGGCTATAGTCAGTGTTAGGTGCAAGCATGGATGCAGGTTGGTGGGTGAATGTGTCCAGAACAGTACGCAGAGTAAACTTAGATCTCCAGTCTCTGTACGACTTGATATGTACATGTTTTCACTCTGATGACATGATGATAATGTCACCATTCAGACACCCCACCCACAGTTGTCTGTTGACCACAGCACAGTCCCGTGGCCATCTGTCAGTGTCAATGTTTACTGTGTGATGGACATTCCCACTAGTGTCCATGACAAACACGGATTTGGTCTTATACTCAGTCAGAAGGAAGTTACTCTGCCAGTCTGTGCTGGCAGCAATCACTTCCTGCAATCTCCCAGGGCGGGGTATCACCCTTACAGGGGTAGGGCTGGCGTGACTGTATACAACTAGAGTGTGGTCACTAGCACCATAACTCACCATGACACTATCACTTAGTACTGCCAGGCTGCGTGGCAGCTCATTATTCACCGTTTCTGGCTTCTCCAGTGTTGAAACTATCTTGTCATCTCTGACATCAACAACGCAGACACTACGGCTGCTCCCGTCAACTACATAAACAATGTCTGGTGACATGACATCAACACTGCGGGCCACCCTGACACAGGTCAGTGTCCTGCCTCTCACCAGTCTGTCATTGTCAAGGTGGGCTACTGTCACACCACTGTCCGCACTTGGAACAAACACCCTTTGTATATGACGGTCAACACGCGGGCACATCGACACAGACCATGACAGTCCACCAGTCCACAGCTCCATTCTGTCCAGCAGTGTGAGGTCTCCACTGTCTCTGTGTACCTGGTACACAGCCAGGCTGTACCTGGCTCTTCCTGACTCTACCTGCTGCCACTCTGCTACAAACAGACGACCCTCACTGTAACACAGTCCCTGCAGACTGTATCCTGCCTGGATTTCCCTCCTTCCTCTCACCGCCAGTCCATGGTAATCTACAGCCAGCTGTAACAGACCACATACAACACGTCATGGACCAAACACTGCGACAGAAATACAAATTGGGCTACAGTAAACAATATACAAAGCAGTAATTGCTTTAGAAAAGAAACGTTTTGGGTGTAACCTAACATATCGTTTAATACGTTTTTACCCTTTTAACATGATAAATATCAACTACCAACAGCTGAAATTGCGGTTTGGGCTTTTTATACATTTTACAATCTAAAATAGTAGGGCATTAAGTCTAAGTTGTCATATAAATCACTCTATATTAAAATGCCCACCCACAAAATTCCATACATACTGACTCACTTGTGTGTGAATAGTTTCATGTCCATGTAAAGCCCTTCAGTCACAGAATATCACCTTGATATGATACAGTTCATCTCTTAGAGGCCACTCTCAACAAAGCCAACCCTCTCTAATAAGGCCATAAATCTTTTCCACTACCACTACCGATGTATTTACTTTTCCCCGTCACCTCACCAAAGGCCACCTATGTGGCCAAAGTTTCTTGGCAAACAGGGTGGCCTAATTAGAGAGTGACTACTCTATTGTTGTTTCATGGTCGAACATCTCAATTTATACCACCTACCTCGAAAAGATCAAATTTCAGCTCCTTAACAATTTCTGCATCCATCCTTGGGACTACGAAAACAGCCTTGTGCGTGGCTCTTGATGCCATAAAAACCTTGAAGCGTGGGTTGCATATGTTAGCATCAGGCCCTGTGCCCCCTCTCTTAAACAGCCTTCGAAGAAAGGAGGGCCTCTTTGTCTTCTGTGGCAGAATAAACACACAGAAAGGAGAATCAAGGCCAAGGAAGCTACTTGCACTGTCAACAACAACACCCCTCCGAGGAAAAATGGCAGCACTGTGTGCACAACTGTTGGGGAGATGTTCTCTCAAAATGCTTCTGCATTCCTGAATTTGGTCGCTTGTGTATGACGGATCCAACAGAATAGCGATTTCTGTTATCTTGTATCTTTCAGCTGCACAGATGTTGTGGACATAGTCTACAAGGTCATTCTGACGGCTGTGCAGCCAAATATTCTCCATTCTGACGCATTCTATCCCATCGCCAATCTCCATGTTTTGACATTCAATTTTCTGATGATCTTCGTAGCTGTTTTGGATGGCAGATTGTACAAAGGATACAACTTTTTTCGTATTGCGATATATCGCAGTAAGATATGCATAATGGGGCTCTTTTCCCAGAACCTGTAGTGAAAGGTCACGGATGCAGTTACGCATGGCTTGCTGTCGCTTCTTGTCAAATGATTGATAGTCATTATCAGCGAAAACATATAGATGCATTTCTTTGTTGAGTTTTATAAGCTTGAACAGTTTTTTCATTGATGATTTGGTACATGCAAAGTTGTGGCTGTCATCAATGATGATGCATGTCTTGTTCTTGAAAGTGCCAACTTTGATTTCTCGTAGGAGGTCTTTGTCTGTCTGAACAACCGTTCCTTTATGTCCTGAGAACCTAAGGTATTCAGCAAATTCATTTGTTGTGCAGATGTAGACACTGTTGTCTGTGCCATGCATTTGGCAGAGTAGAGCAGCGGTGTAAGATTTACCGCTTCCTGCTGGTCCAGAGACGTACTTGACTTTGCAGCATGTGTCCTTATTAAGCAACACTTCCACCTGTTGTACCGACAGCATGATTGCAGTTTGGTTACCAACAGGCCTTTTTAGTGGAGACTCTTTGCACAGAATAACGAAAGCCAGCGCTCTCTGTAAGCTGTTAAGCTTTATCCCTTCATTACAGAAAGCCCAAATTTGGTTTTGGATCTCTAGGGATTCCTCAATGGCTGAGCTGACACAGCTTCGTGCCGATTCGTCTGGGCAAAGCAGACGGCATTCTATGCAGAGATTTGACAAATCTTCCTCTCCTGCTGCATGAACAAGTCGGTACTTTATCATGCGACCAGTGGTCAGCAAATATTCCATTTGGCAGCTGATATCACAATCACTGCACACTGCCCACAAGCATATCTTGCAATTGTTGGATACTGTTAATATGTCACAGATGTGTCCTGCCGGTCGAGACGCAGCTTCATTGTTGGATATGTGGAAATTCCATGTCTTGCACACAATTGCAAATCCAGGTTCCTTCGTGTCAACTGCCAACAAAGTTTCATCCAGGTCTTTTGCAGATGCAAACCAGCTCTGCAATGTTGCCCTGTCTGGTGTGACTGTCATAGGTGTGGTTGGTTTCCATAGTGAGCAAGCGTTGACAATGGTGTCAATTGTCGGTGTCTTCCCATGGATATAACGCTCCCAGTCGTTCTTGTTTTTTGACCAGTCTAGTTTATTCAAGAAGAAAAAATCCACCGGCAGATTTGTTGCATCATCACTGCTAGATGGGAGTTTCGAGCTCTTGTTTTCGGGATGAGACAAACTTGTATCTGCTGCTAGTCCATTGCCATCAATCTCGTCAGTATCGTCTGTCATTGCCAGGGTGACACGTGGGGCTGAGGATGGTTCGACATGATCTTGTTGGTTTGATGTTTCTTCAATTTGTACCAAGCCGTGCAAGTCCATGTGGACTAGTTTTGAATATCCCCAAGAATCTGAAGGTAATGTCGGTTTAGATCTCTTCAGATGCACTGCAGCCCATACCCCCTGTCCTCTTAGGCATAGCGGCACTTGCAAGAAGTTAATCTTATTCTGGGGCAGGTTTTCTGTCTTCTCGAGGAGTCCAGCTAGCCTTGACTGAAACCTTTCAATTACCTCTGTTGTGATACTGTCCGGATCATCTGCTGTGGTAAAAAAGATAACACCACCACATGACTGACACAAAGAGGTCACCAGTGCAAACAAATGATGAATGTTCTTGTCCATTTCAGGATGCTGCAAGGGATTCATGGTCATCTTGAACGAATATTCTGGGCACCGTGTTTCTATTTGTTCCACGGCGCACTTGTTAAGGTCGTCTATTGTCTGCTCCAATTCGGATGTAGCAAGAGGCTGAAAAAACAGGTTATTGATTATTAGTATATTCTCAGTGGCCACTATCATTAATTCCCAAATTGTTAGATACCAATTATTACCACAGTCTAGAAAAACAGGAAGACGAAGATCAGTAATAAATATTATTCACAATTTAGTGTCTGCATTGAACTCTAGACAGGGGTTTTCGCACTCGTACAAAGGTGTTGCTTTTGGAAGTAAGTTCAATATTGTTTCTTACGTTAGTCATTGCCTCCTGTACCAACGTTCTGCACTGCCGGCTGATGTCTCTGGCGAGAGTCAGTTTGTAGGATGCCATGCCAGGGGCCACCGAGAAATAGGAAATCTGCATCCCTGGTATAAAAGCATGTTCAGTGCTGTGGATGTTGTCATTGCCAAGCTCTTCAAAGGTGCTGCGTATCAGTTCCATCACCAGATCTGGGTTTTTATCTGGTCCAAAAGCTCCTTTCCTGCGGCTTGCCACTTTCAATAGACGATGTTTCACAGCAGCATTGTTGACCGAGATGTTACTCTTTTTGTCCTCTTTGTACTCCTCCCTCCTGTCCGTTGGGATCCATATATGAGCGAATCTCATCTTCCTGTTAAGTATCTCTGCTGCTTCTGTCTTTGCTGCAGAGTCTTTCATTGCCCCATACTGAATCAGAGCATCAACAACATCTACATCAGCAGACGTCAAACTTGCTTTTTTGTTGTGCCACACTTTCAACTCGGTGGAGAGTACTTTGCAAGAACAGAAAGCTACCTTGAAAGGTGCGTGTCTTGACATACGACCAAGCATACTTGCTTCCATTTCAGCTGTAGTGACTCTCCAGAGGTTCGCGGTACTATCTGGAAACAAGTGGACATGGATTGGGAACATCTTCTCTGGATTGTCACTGGTGATTGCCTGCATAGCATCGGATTTATTCACTCGTTCTCGAATCCCCTCATCGCTGAGAGCAACCACGGGTGTTATATCCCAGGTTAGGAGCGTGTTGTCTTTTGTCAGGAACTGTGACGTCACAGCAGGGCCATTGTACCTCAATCCACTATAATCCAACTCCTCTACTTGTGGACCTTTATCGTGTTCGTTGCAGCTCGCTTGGTGACTCTCTGCAGATGAACATTTGTATCCACCATGTTGTATGCAATCAGGTAGCTTCACCATGTAAACTAACCTGCCGTATGTCTCGGCAAGCTGTTTGCGTAGCCTGCGTGGTTGGATCTCATACCTAGTGGAATCCTTCCCCACGTACACATGGTACAGGTTCTGTCCATTGTGCTTTTCGATTGTGAGGCTTTCACCTTGCATGACATACAAACTGTCCATTTCATTGACAGACCCGACTTTACTGCCATCTATGCAGGACCCAATGTCTCTAAGATGCCCATGCAACGGAAGGCTTTCATATGTGAGCTGCTCGGCAAGCTTGGTTACCACATTGTGGCGATAAGCTTCAAATTCCTTCACAATTTGTCTATGTTTTTCAGTTGAGAAATCCGCTGCCCCTTTACCCAGTGTGTAAATGTCTATTTTTCGTGCCCACTGGATGAAGTCTTCTGTGGGGTATCCTGGAGGTCCTTGTTCTTGTCCTGTTTCGTTCACCGAGTTATCTAACTTGGCATCTTTTACCGCTCTATAGTACAACTCTTCTATCTTTTCTTCGTTTGGCAGGCCTAACCTGTTTTCCACAGCAATGTCTGCTTTCTTTTCGCCACCAATATCAGTCTTGTCTTGGATCTCCATCTTCGTCTTGTTTCAAATTTTGTTTTTGATTCATCGGATATCCCTTTGTGTAGCAGTTTCTCTATTTTCCTGTCTTCTTCGTGCTTGAGCAATGCCAGTGCTTTCCTGGTTCAACGTAACTAAACACTGGAAAGAAAGCAAGTACCAAACCTATTTTTGTTCAGCATTGATTAATCACCATCGACGAGGCGCGCTACGTTTAAAATTGCAAGCAGGTTCTCCAACACACATACCTCAATATTGGCACCTAGTTGTGTAGCACTCTTGCATTTATGCCAGATATCAATGGTGTCTAAAACCTATCACGAAAAGGCATTATCATGGAACGAAATGGGAGAGACTGGCAGACTCAGAGGGGGTCGGGCGGGGCTGTATACGTGTAGTGTAATTAATTGTAAAATTTTGGCTTTGATTTTAGTCTTTTGGGTGCCAATTAATACTTACAGATTTTGCAAAACTTCTACGACCACTACTACCACTACTATCATTACAGTACTATTGCTGCTGCTGTTACTACTACTACTACTACTACTACTACTACTACTACTACTACTACTACTACTACTACTACTACTTACTAGTATTATCAGTACTCTACTACTACTACTACTACTACTACTAATAATAATAATAATAATAATAATAATAATAATAATAATAATAATAATAAAAATAATAATAATAATACTTCTACTACTACTACTACTACTACTACTACTACTATTACTACTACTACTACTACTATTACTACAACTACTACTACTACTACTATTACTACTAC
>JAAUYG010293633.1_pt1 | contig 10066 bp, 9 predicted proteins | sample 7278091 | NCBI WGS metagenome assembly JAAUYG01 (sample SAMN14350201, study PRJNA611818) | marine sediment metagenome | isolation source: surface marine sediment (0.6m) | place: French Polynesia: Moorea | collected 2018-08
CTATGTATGTTTGTGCTGTGGAGAGATGTGATTTCGTTATTTTCGCTCAGCAGAAAAATATGAACAACAATTGTGAGGTCAAAAATGGTCAGAGTGATTTGGCGCAACTGTGGCATTCTGCGTGAGCTAATCCTGAACGTGAGATTATTCCTTTTTCTGAATCTTGACAAGAGCGGAGAGAAACCGGACATGGAAAAAAATTTACCTTTTCTCGAAAATCAGCACGAATTCTGTGTGTCGGATTCGTCACGGATTCGCACAACGGTTTTGAAACTTACCATTTTCTGGCAGGCTTCGTTGAGCGTTCTGAAGAGGTAGTAGTCTCCTTCGTTGTAGTGCGATGGACACTTAGGTTTCTTGCCATCTGTGGAATCACACGTTATGGGAAACGCGGACGTTATCCGATCCCGTGAGATTTCCAGTGTGATGCTGTAGTAGTCCGGAATGGGATGTCTGGAAAGAGACATCGCCACTCAACAATCAACATGACAAACACAATGCGCAGGAATTTGCCCAAAAAAGCACATCTGTAATTTTTCTTTGAGTGTTCAATGAAAAGGCACAAAACAGGAACTTTTTGTTTTGTTTGTCAATCTCAGCGCCAGGAAGGTCTGAAAGTAAACTCAGTAACAACCATGCACAACTTCACTGGAAGGCAATTCTGCGACAAAACACACACAAAAGCCTGAAACCGTTAGAAACCAAGGGTCAATTGCTTGGATCTTGCATTTCTTGAACAAAATGAAGAAACAAAGCATTCCCTCCCAATAAGCGAGTGTTCTCCCTTTCTGTTTCTTGAATGGATGTTTCTGGGTTGTTTTCTATTTGCTCCAAAAAGGCAAAAGATGAAAACATCGAAACATACTTGACAAATTGCAAATAGCTAAGAACTCATTTCAAAACTGCACCATTGGGGCTATGAAGAGGGCACAGAACCGATTCCATACCGCAAAATATAATTGTGTTTTGTCAATGAGGGTCATGTGAAGGCTCTATTTCCTCCTTCTCTTGAGACCAAGGACTCAGAGCCGTTAAATGAATTTTTTCGTTTTCTCCCCTTCGATTATTTCAAGCTTTGTTGTGAAGATATTGGAGTCATGTGTTTCTAATCTTGAGTCGTTACTGTTGTGGACAACCTTGCAATAAAATCCAAAGGAGTGACGAAACGTAGCAACGATCACGAAACTATATTGAAAATGAGTTCTCGCGTTACAAGCTCACCTTTGGGGGCAAGACTCACGACAAAGGACGCCAACATCCGGAATCAAACAACCCAAATGAGCAGGCAGAATGTGGGTTATTTCTGGTAAAAGCAGAACGACGCCTTCACCACCAACTTCACTACGATTCTGTTTGTCCCAGATCAGACTGATATAAAGGAACACAAGCGCCGATGTATGACTCAGGCATGGGGAACCATGCACTGCATGTCAGGATAAACACAAAAAGAAATTTTACGAAGCTGCATTGTCTGCTGGAAACAAGCGTCTCGGCTTTCTTGGAGATTCCAAGGAACACAGATTGCATTACTTAAATGGATGGACGAGCTATTTCAGATGTGGAAAGATTCTGTTAGGCGGCATAATGAGCAGTGGACTCGATACACTTCGGATTCAGACATGCGCAAGTGGCCATCCCCAGCCAATCCATCAAACAAGATGAGTGGGTCTCTTGTCCAGTTAACAATACCCTGGGCTCATTTGTTTTCCCTCGTCACACTTTCAACGTGGACTTCAAAACAGACACTGATCCCTTAACCAGCAAACCTCACGTTTTTTGGCTCTGTTTGACCATGCCGCAGACACCTCGTAATGCAGCGGTTTCTACAGATACTTGCTGGTACAGAAGACTGTCCTGCAGTGACCTCAATATACAGGTTCTTACTTCTTTCAGTTCACGTCAAATGTCAGTTTGGTCTGGCGTTTATGTTTCCAACATTTTTCGTTTGTTGGTGAATTACTTTGTGTCATTTCCTAACCAGAGCATGATATTTAGAGAGAGGCCGGATATTACCTGCAGCTCAGTGCTGAACTACATTTGTAATAAGATCCAACTTACCTGCAGTAGCTTTCCACGATTTTGTTGAACTTGTTTTTGTCTTCACTGTTGTTTGGGTTGCCCAGCATGTATTTGTTGTCACTGTCGTGATTCACGTCTTCGTACTCCGGTATTACATTCACATTTAAAATGCCAATGTTCACTTGCAACCCAGATTCTCTTATCCAGTAGAAATCTGAGGCTTGAGTCTTGTCAGTCACATAGTACGTGGTTTCCAGATTCCGAGTGCTGTGCAAGTTTTCAAGAAAGACATTCTCCGAGGTTTCCACCTTGAGCCCTGTGAGGACAAAAATACAAAGTTGTTAATTTCATATATCTGGTTGTGTATCTGCATGCCCGCTGGCTGTTTTTGTCAGCCTCAGCCGAGACATAGGTAGAAAATTATCCACTCACCTTAGCAAAGTTCGGATTTGAATCCGTACGTCCTTTTGTGGGATTTTAGTGACTGGTTTGTGGCTATTTGTATGTACACTTACATATTTTTGGTACGTTCCTACAATGCTACTTTAGCTTCAAAAATGACAGGGAGACAACAAATGTACCTACCATAGGACACAAAATGCAAACACACAGCTTGTGGGAATATCTTCGAGCCTAAATGCCTGTGGTATTTTTACCTGTTTTCACTCACACTCACATCAAAGGAAAGTTTGTTTGAAACGAAACTGAAATGATTCTACCAAAAACAACAACAAATGCTGTCAAAGTAATTTGCAAAAATCTAACTTCTTTCTTTGTTTGAAATTATCGAAAGCAAACCACAATGACCTAATTTTTTCATTGCTGAACTGTAACATAACCCTCAGTGCTATGACTAGCTATCCTTTACACATGGGTTGTGCAGAAATATTTGTTTTTTTCTTTTAATTTTTTTTCTCATTTCAAGAAGCCATGCAATAAATCACTCACGGAATAACTTCAAGATCGAAGAGCATGCAAGCTTTGAGGTTCGCATTCTCTAACCTAATACAGCTGTACTTGCAAAATGTACAACTCGACAAATTAAATTTTTGGACCATTGTGTACGCCATGCTTGAAAATCTTACGGACGAGAAAAAGTTGTTGGCTTTTGCTACAAATTTGATCTTTGCCGTCTGTTGTCACAAGCGAAGCACATGAAACGCACGCCTTTTGCAGATTTGAACCAAGAAGTAGCCTTGAAAGGAAACACTTCAGTCCAACAAAATGCTAAAGGTGAGCAAAGAAGAAACGAGACAGTTTTCAGTCACTGTCAAATGTTGTGACATTTTTGAGAAAATGGTGGTGGTGACCATGCAATTTGTGTGAAGTGTTTTTTTGTTTCGGCGAGATCACACATAGAAAACAAAGCACATTCGCAGCATGAAGCTTGAGTTGATGCAAAAGGCTAAATTTCTCAACGGAACATGAAGCGACATTCGTGCATTCGTGCAACTGAATAAGCACAATGACTAAAAATTAAAAAAAAAACACATGTGCGACATGCGCCTATTCAAACTCAGTGTATCATTGCTTCCATTGCCATTGTAGCTTCAGTGGAATTGGTTTCTATTCAGAGAATTAAGTCTCTGAATTGGCGTGGAGTCACACAACAAAATGAAATGAATCAGCTTTCCATAATTGGATAAATTTAGCCGAGGATTGTCACAAAAGACTCTTTAAATTTGAAGCGAAATTATTTTGTTACGGGTCTTGTATGAATGGCAACAGATTTCTGTGGTACAAATGAGTGTCTTAAAGGATCACAGCATTTGGAATGACATGGAAAGATAACTTGCTTTTACGCTTTATGTGCAAATGGCTCTCCTTCGCGAGTGCTGAAAGAGTTGACAAAAAAATCCCACAAGAGTATTGTTGTTCTTGCTTTGAAAGGTTCTCTCTACTACAGGTTAGGTATTTACCATATCTGAGCTGTTTCAGGATTTTAACTTGTTCTTCCTTACACACAAGACAAACACAAACATTTATTGATCTAGGCGACACTGACGCAATTTTCCCCGTCTTTTCGTTTTCCAGTCTTTCAGCTTTACCGTACTTTTTTCTCTTCAGATGGTTGCTGAGATTGAGATGCTGAGATTTGTACCTTTGAAAATACGATCCAGTGAAACATTGCAGATGCTGAAGATATGAGAACAAATACTCATCCCGGAAAATGTTCTCAGAATGTAGCATTCGTGACAAACAGAGCTTTGTTTAATTGAAGGATAGGAAAGGTTGTTTGCTTTGTGAAGGAAATAAAAGGATCATCAAACAAAAGAGGAGATTTTTTGGAAGCAGTATGTGTGTCTTTGTGTGTGTGAATGAATTTTCAGTCTTGAATGGCAGTCGAGAAAGCAGGAGAATCTGCTGGTGAAGTCCTCTGAAAAGGCTCAAGAGTAGCACCTTTGTCGGTGCTTTCTTTGACAAAAAGAGTGCTCTCTCAGAGATATTTATGAGCCCACGATCAAATATATCTGCACTGTTTGACAATAAAGCCAATCAAATCAATATAAGTGAACTGTTGAAAAGCCGGTTCAGAAAGAGATTCTTGCCGCCTGCTTAGATTGGTTTACCTCTATCTCTGACCTCAACCTGAGGAAGCCAAGGAACCAAAACGGTTTCCTTGGGGCTGAGATTAGGTATCTTTCAGCAATAGAGCAGCTAGACGGGGGAGATTGAAAGCGTAGTTTTGGATGCAGAAAAGGAAATGTAATTCACCACCAAGTGGATCCACAGGGAATACTGCATCAATAGTTAGTCAAATTCACTCGGCTTTTTGCGTTGCTTACAATTCCCAGAGAAGGAAAGAAATTTATGTTGATGTGTTTACTTGTAACTCAGTTGAGCGAAATTTGTGAGCATTTCTTTGGAGCCAAAACACAACTTCTTTTTCTTGTTTCCTGGGATTGGTCCCTTGGTGTTGCACAAAACAATCATGTCCTTCACAGTTGTAAATATGCTCAACAACATTTGGTCTGAGGAGTTCCTCAAAGAAGAAGAATAAAGTTTTTGAAGGAAGCAAAGAGAAAGAAGTGATTAATTTGCAAAGAACAATCGCAGTTTTTGTGTAAAAACATACTTCATGTGGACATGACTGCCCATAAAAACTTTTCAGGCAGAGCACTCTCCCTTACAAGGTTGCACAAATTTGATCTGAAAGCGGACTGAAGAGGTTAAAAGATACCCAACGTGAGAGAAGTCTTTGTTTTGAAAGGAGCAGAAACGTGTATGCAAATTGAAATGGATTGCAGAATCTGGCTTTCGGTCCCATTGGGAGCTTAGACTCCGCGGCCAAAGCCTTTCGCCTCATGGCTTTGCTCTCACGGCTGCTCCAGCGCATGTTTTAGTCCACAGCAAGTGAAAGGCGACAAAGGAGCCCAACAGACTTCCCTGTTGGCAGACTTTGCACACACTGCCACTTGTCAATAATGATACTTGTAGAACCTGTCACACGTACACAAGTAAAGGACACGTGCCCTGCTTTTGCGATCAGTATCAAGAATAGCCTGACCTGAGGCTTTTTGACCGTCTACAGCTCTTATGGGGCACCGCTTCAGGCTCAATCGATACCCTAGATAACACTTTAAGCCTCGTGGCTTGGGCTATTCTGACATACAAGATGCGGCTCGAATATGCACATTAGGCGCATTTGTTGAAGACTATGCGCAGGAATTTCTAACCACCAGAGAAATCTGAAGATTGGGCGGGTTTTCCTATTGCAATGCATTTGTTCCATTTCCAAGGCTCTTGGGACAGGGCAAGCAAGAGCTGTCTTGATCAAAATGGCGTTTTGCATTATTAATCTGTAATTAGACACCAAATGTTTTAGGACGCTGCAGTGTGTGTCAGCATCCAGCTTCGAGAGAGTAATCAGACGTGCTGTAATGTGGTGTTGACCTCAAGCAAATTAGGCCATCCATCAGAGGACCAGATCTCAGACCAGAGGGGCAGTTTCAATAAAAGCAGACTTTGCTGCCACTGATTTTAAAACAGCCCCACAGACACGTTTGAGTAAAGAGTCATTGGTGATGGGATTCAATGCGAAGCCATGTGGGCTCCGGCAGTGGATGAAATGTGCCAGGAATTTCGAGCTTCAGTGGACACTGGCTGAAGGGGTCGCAGGGATACATCAACTACACCATGGCAGTTTACATGAAGAGCACATTTGTAGTTGTCCAGTGCTATTACAGCTCTGGTCTGGAAAAGAGTTCGTCTTCCCAACCGGAAGCACTAGACGTCTGATGTACAGTTCCCATTCTCGGTGGACATTCTGCAGGGTGGCAAAGTGTTAGGCTGGTTCCTTGGCAAAAAAACGGATGCAGCCACGTCATTTGGTAGCCCTGGCAATAAAATCCGTCTGTGGCAAAAAGCCTTGGAGATCTAAAGCTGCTGCATGTTTTGAAATGTTTCTCGGCAAAACATATCCAGCATCATGGAAAACTCAGCCGTCATTCAAATTGATCTATTCACGGCTGGGCTAAGTCAGTGTGGTCCATTTGCTACATCTGGATGGTGAATGTTCATTATCAGTACGCCGCGAATATTCCCTGGCGTTAACTTGAAACTTGTTATCTTTACGTCCTGGTAATTTCATTACTGTTGTAGGATTCGTGTTTTCCTCCTTACGGTTATTGCTTGCCTGGAATCATAATGCGAAGCCAGTCTTCTTCTTTCTTGCTGGAGAGTTGATGTTAATTCTGTCAGAGCAAATGTTTCACCTCCCCTGGATGGTCAACACAGTTTCTCGGACACAAATGTTCCCAAAATGTCATCAGTCCAACAGCACGTAGGCCAAACTCCTCCCCAAAACAATTGCATTTCAAATGATCAAATGCAAAAGACAACAGAACAGAGACCCATTTTTTGTCACATTCACATGCATGCCTGTTTTTGAACAAACAAAGCAAACGGGATGCGGACGGACGAAAGAGTCAACATCCCCTCGATATTCCCCAATCCCACTTCTTAAACATGCATGTGCCTCTTGAAGAGCAATACAGAGAGCAAAACGCTCTCTCAGCTGAAGCAATCAATCAGGGCTTTGCCAGTATGGCAATTTGCACCAGGAAATTCACATTTCTAGCCACTTGCTTGCCATGTAAATTCCGCGACGACACTTCCAATATTTGACCATGTGCCTGCTTCAGGAAAACCTGTGCATCAGGTCTGTGGACTCAGAAAGTACCAAGGGACACTTAACAAATTTGCTCTGTCCGATGAAACTAAGCCCCCCGTACATTTCTCACCCAGCAACTTAAATTCCTTTCTTCAACTGTGGATAAAACCACCTGCCCTGCATTTATCTACAGCACCAGAAGCACAATTGAGACACAGGTGCAAAGACATATCAGAATTTGCTTTTGATTCCACATGAAGAGGCCTTACACGACACACATTCCCGAAGCAAAAACAGAAGAAGCATCTTTGTCACTGTCATATGATTTTTTTCTGACGGTTTTGATTTTCTTTCTTCTTCAAGAAAAGAAGGGTTCTGAAAAGAACGGCACCACCAACCCACGTGGGAACAAAGCATCGCGACTATTCGTGCAATTGCCCAACTTCCCATTAAAAACTAAGTCCTGATTGTGCGTAGCACAACAGTGATGAGAGGAAATGAGCCGTTTTCATGTTTATGAGAGATCTATCATATCTGGCTGTAATTATCCATTGCCTCATGAAGGACCCCAATTTGTACTGAGTAATAACCTGCACGTAGATGTGCAGCATCACATGTATTCGCACCGTCCATAAAAGGTATGAAGCTGATGTCTAAGTGTGCCATTAAATCTTTGAAAGCAAACGATGTATCACTCGAAAACCTTGTTTGCTTGTCAGCAACATGTATTCAATTCCGGTCCAAAAATCTGGCTTTATCAAACTCAAGATGTCTCAGGCTTCAAAAATTCTGGCACAAATGTCCATGTCGGGTGCATGTGACGCAGGACTGAAGACGCACGCGTCTTTGTCTGATCTCCTTGTTTGACAAACCAGCTGAGTTTTGCACGTTTAATTGAAGGAAACTTGTGCGGCATGCATCCCTTGACTTTTTGTCAAGAATGTTTTTCTCTGATATTGTTTCAGTCCACGCGATTGCTCAATCCGTTCAGTATATTCATATGCAGAGGGGGAATTCAGTCTGTTGGCGTTGTCGTGACATTCTCCGAGTTATTCCCTGGGAGCCAATAAGGAAAGACAGCAACTCATAGATTTGCCGCAAACTGCATCAGAGTGTCAGACTGAAGAAATTTCATGGGGATTGTTTTTGTTGTCGAGTGATTTAATCCAGGACACATCGTCAATGTATTCGCGGCTCTGGCATTTCACGCCACCTCTGGCCAAGGGACAAAGCGCCAGCACTATTTTGATGTATGAGAGCGAGGCAGGCCGAATGAGAAACCGGAGTCCCATCAGAAGCTAAGTTCCACACTCTCCATCATGTAATGCAATCAAAGATGGCTGAGATGGAAACGGATCCAGGGCCAGTGTCAAAAACATTGCACCGCGGCGATGCCCAGAGGCTTTATAGCGGCGCTGTCTCAGCTTCGGCTTCGGCAGCATAATTGAAAATTATATCTTATTTGCCGCCAGTGATGCCCGGTGAGAATTGATATGTCGGATAAACTCGGCGAATCCACGCAACCGAGGGATTTGCGGAGCACTCTCCCGCCATGACCTTTGCCAGATTGAGTATCAATTGAATACTGACAAACACCAACAGAAAAACATGGCTGCACAGAATAGGAACGATAAATTGCGCTGGTCTCATTCAAGCGAACAAAAAGTATTTTGAAAGCAAACACATTGAAAGCAAGCTGTGTTCTTTTCTTTCTTTGTGCTTTTTCACTTCCGTTGTTCTTTTTACATGTAAATCCTTTCAATATGAAAACAACAGAGTTCTTACAGATTTACATCTGCCGAATACCATCGTACGGCACCATATCCTTGCCAAATCTGGAATGCATTCAGTTGTCTCTTTCCCAGTCGGGAAAAGAATTTAAAACCAGCAGGAACAGAGAACATTGTACATCAATAACCTGATCGGGGAAAAGCTTTAACCTAAGCACGGGCAACTGAAAGCGTATGAGTGATAATGAGCTTGGCCGAGTCAGAAGTTCACGCAAACTTCAACTGCAGGGTCAGCCAAGCATTCTTAATGTCCACCGGGACACTAACTCCTGAGGACCATCAGGGAACTAGGAAATTTATTGGCGTTGCCTCAGCAGGCATTGTCCCCCATGCATTATTTATCTCTTTCCTAAATCATTTAATACGAGCGTTCATTTGGTCAGAGGTTTGGGGCAGCAGGAGCCACAGGAAGACAGCGCTAGCGGTTCTACATCCGGTTTGATTCCCGGTCCAGACAGGAAGCTCGATGCACTGGGCAAAATACAGCTTCGGCTCATTTCCACCCCAGGTTTATTCCAGTGGAAATGGCAAATAGCATTCATGAACATTGCTCCTTTCCCAAATGGGCTGAGTTTTAGCGAGTGCCTGGGCTCTTGGCCCCTCTCCGTGCGCCTTTATGGTTTAAGAGAACACAACCGGAATAGAAATACCTCCACCGGGACGTATAGTTGGGACTGGGATTACTGTGAAGAACGGATAGTGTCTACTGCTTATCTCTTTTCATTTTTTATTTATATCTCATTTCCCCTCCGTATGAAATGGCAAATAAGTGCATTGTTTTTCGCCCCCCGAAGAAGTATCAATGTCAGATTAGCGTTCCAAATTTAAATAACTGACGATAAAATGATTCTGCGCTTGGTGCTTTAGCAGCCGAGGACTGGAAAATTCGGCAGGAGAAAGTCAAATCCTATCTGCGAGCTGGACCATTCGTGGAACCACAAAACATCCCTTGGAACATTTAAATTATTGAAGAAGAAACTGTGCAGAATGAGACTCTAACATGAAAGAAAGTTTATCAAAAATTTATGGGAAATTTCCTGGATGTCTAAGAGGGACGGTAAAACCCCTAATTTCCTTCAGGCTGTGTCTGGTTAGAATCTCGTTGCCAGCATGTTGCATCTCCAGAAAAACGCACAACACTTAA
>JAAUYG010025482.1_pt1 | contig 10065 bp, 8 predicted proteins | sample 7278091 | NCBI WGS metagenome assembly JAAUYG01 (sample SAMN14350201, study PRJNA611818) | marine sediment metagenome | isolation source: surface marine sediment (0.6m) | place: French Polynesia: Moorea | collected 2018-08
AGCCTGTGTCCAGACGGTGATCCGGATCACCACCAAAATCTAATCGATTGTTCCTTGGCCCGCTCCGGACCCTTCCTAAAATTTTCGTGAAAATTGGTCAGTAACTTTTTGTGTAATGTTGATGACACACACACACACACACACACAGACACACACACAAACTAACCGAAGCAAAAACATAACCTCCTTGACGGAGGTAATAAATAAAATATGACTCTTCTTATAATGAATGGTGTCCTGGCCTGGAAAAATATTTTTCCTTTAATGTGGCATATATTTCTTGAACACAAGGGTAAAGTCTAGCATTGAACTTTTCTGTGACTTTGAATTCTATATATCATATCATTCCTCTGCGTGCCTACTGCATAAATTTATCCGGCAAGTGGTAATAGTATGGATTCATATGCATTAAATTTCTAACACACAGCTTTACTTATATAGATATAATTACCCCAGCATGAAAACTGTCATGCATACTGTTACAAGTTTTTAAAGTCTATATTTACCAAATATTTATGAATAATTCATACTTGAAGGTTTTTGAAAGAGTATGCTCTGAAAGATTACGTCACATATCATGCAGCAGTGTGTACGGTCTGTATAAACGGTAAACCTCTAACCAGATATCCAGACTAATAATCATGCAGCACACACATAGATCTAAATATGCAAAGCTATTATAACGCTCTTGTAATGTATTTAAACAATCTCCCAGAATGTCGCCGTAATCAAATTCAGATAGTTGGCCTACGAGCAGTGTTCTAGCTATACTTAGGAAAGCCTTCAGTATTCTGTTCCAGAAATATTTCACCCTGCCTTGTGAAAAGAAACTGATTTTCTGGAATAAAATTACAAAGGAATGGTGTGTGATTTTTGCATTATATTCAAATACTTCTGGGTTTATGTAAGTAAAATTTAAAGAATATGCAAGTCATCTAAATTGCGAACTGGCCATATTTTGTAAATTTGCGAGCATATGTTCTGGTTCTTGAAGTTTACTGTGTCTAGCTTTATATATTTGTGTTTACTTCACCTAGGTATCAGCATGGTTACCTCTTCACCCCTACCCAAACTTCCCTCCCCCGGCCACTGATGATCCTGTCAGTATTGCAAACTTTAAAGTGGTCAAAGCCCCTCTTTAGGTTTATGACAGAAGTTACAGCTGAACTGTGTAACAGATGGTGTGGGTGCATACAGTAAATGCTATTGGCACTATAGACAGATATCTGTAAATGGACAGACCTGAAAGTTACAGGTCATTTATATAAGACAAAAGCACGCACAGGCACAGCACTGTCCCCTGTGGGACCTCTTGGTCTAAATGGACTTTGCAGGAGTGTAATTGGTCCACTTAGACAATAGGTCCTCGGGAGGGGCCATTTGAGCAGTCTGATCTCAAATTCTTTGAAAAAATGTGTAGGGGGTGGGGGGTGGTTTCTCTTATAAAAGGGACTGCACCAGAAAACAAGCATCCAGTTACTTATTTTCTCGAATTTTGGTTTATATAATTTGTAGCCATGAAAGTAACCACATGTCAGGAAGTTTTTGAGCAAACATGACCACTACTGGCCTTTCACTGAATAAATGAATTAAACAAAGTCATATATCCAAACTGTACTACAAATCGCATGCAATTTCAGCTTATTCATTAGCTAGGTTACCCTTTTGCAATTACCGGTAAATGTTAGAATACGTGCGTTCACAGAAATATGGACTGGTGATTTTAAGTAGCACAGGACACCACTCGATCCAAATCTGATCAAAATGACATTTTCCGCAACCTGAAGAAATATGCATAAAGTGAGTGAGTGATATCAAAGTTTAACGGCACATCAACACCAAAAGGGCAAATATAGGGTTACAAGTATACGTATGTTCCATCATAAATATGATGGCTGACAACACAATAGCTTTAACACAAAGCTGTTTGGAAATAATTTTATTGCCAAGATTCATCTGCGATTTGCTTGTACAATATGGTAGCAAATAAACAGGGTATGGGACATTATCAGCAATGTGCACCGTAACCCACAAAATGGTCATTAACAATTCATGGCCAAATAGTTTGTGTTGTTGCCACAAGCAGCTGAAAAAGTACAGGACACTGTAGGTTCAGACAGGTATGTATATATATATATATGAAGGACTGTGTGGGCAACTTACACAGATTTGTATTTTATATATTTCATTATAAAAGTAAGTATAATATAATGGGAATAACATGCAGGTGTCCTTAACATGAACAGTGTTTTCTTTTAATAACAAACTAAAAACGATTAATAATGTTGTCATGATCAAATGTACCCCCGGTTAACAAATGAGCAAAGTTTAACTTGTGTCTACCAGATATCTCAGATAGTACCAGACTACAGTAGCTTAGGGAAATCTCCCCGAACTGAACCAAACATGACACAAGACTTAAAATTGGTATCCATAAATAAAGTTGACTTTCGACATCTATACAATAATGTTGAGTTTTATTTAGCCTGGCAAGGAACGCTATCTTGATGTGCCAATTGGCTCAAATTAATCCATGACAAATGATTTACTTTTTGACACTGAAATTAATTAACGATATTCATACACTTTGGCATGAACAAGCCAACATAAGATATTGGTAAAGCGATCAGTACATACACCAATATACAGAATACCGATCCAGTGACTTAACAAAACTGTGTGAGGAAGGTACGCTACAAAATCGCCTTCAACTTGCATAGCTATAAAATAATAAATACACTATTGAATCTCAATATGCATACAATCATGGTGATATTTATATATACATCAGCAAGTACTTCATTGATTTGTACCATGGCCACTCTGCTTGATATTTCAACAACTAGAAAAGGCTTGTTATTTTAGAGAGTATAACATTTACACCCCTGAAGGTAGCCTGAGCCTAGTTTCTTGTAAAAACTCGAAGACCAATTTCAAGCATTAGAACGACTAGGCTTACAGAAGTCTTACGTTCTCACACTCCGAAATTGGTCATGAGCTCAAGATATTTTAGGAAACTAGGCTCAGTATGGTACAAGACTGGGACTTTACTGTTTCAGTCCTAGCTTGGGGGACTAACCACCTCTAAACCAACAATTCCAATGTCTTCTTACATATCAAACTACACTGTCATACGTGGCGAGAGAACTGGAACGAGGGTGAAAAATATTCTAGGTAGGAAAGCAAGCTGCGGAAGATATGATGATGCTGTGAACGCACACCACATAGAAGGCAAAGAATGACGTTTAGGCTTACGCATAATGACATTGGTCATGAGAAAGTGGGACTTGTTTCTTACTAACCCAGTGTCAACAGATACACAAATTGAGATTCCTATTAGGAACACAGTTGTCTGCAGTGGTCTGTTTTTGTCTTTTACTGTGTACTTATTGTACCTGTGTACTTTACATTTGTACTCCTCAAGTGGAGTGGTCATTTCTGAGTGGACCCCAAGTTATGGTAACAGACAGATACACAAGTGTGACGTTCAACCCCAAACTGAGGGTAACATTTGAAGACCACGGTCAAAGATACCTGTATCAGCACGGAAATTATGTCCTAGCTGCAGTGAGTTTTCTGCACCCACGACTTGTGAACAAATATGAGGAATACTTCCAATAGGACTTGTTGTGTGACAGTATTCTTAGTCAGCTTTTAGGATTGCTACAATAGGTCTCGCAGACACAGCATAGCCAGGCAAGCAGTAACCAAACAGGCCACAGACAATTATGTACAAAATATCCTCCAATTTCTTTCATCTACTAAACACACCTCGATATGGCTTTGAATCGTATCACGAATCTGCCAAAAAAAGGCAGGCATGCCAGTCTGGCGAAGAACAGAAAACCGTCATGCATTTCATTTTCCGAAAATGGTCAATGCAAAGTTGCCGGCACTAAACAAAGGCACAATTGCACATCTTCTATCCCAAAAAATATATAATATGTATAATGGCTTATAATACGATCGTAACAATTTAGAACAAAACAGAAAGAAAGAAAGGAAGGAAGGAAGGAAGGAAGGAACCGAGGGAAGGTATACAGCAACAAAATGGCAAACAGAAAAAAGTCGACAAAAACAGAACAAAGCAGCATACAACAATGACAACAGCACACTGGCCTACAGAGGCTGGGTGACAATCTCATAGCTGATATGACTGACAGGGAGCGTAGACCTTCAATGGTTGAGACCGCACATAGCCTAGCGATATATAGATATATACAGTAGAGAACACCGGAAAGAGGGATCACTTTCTACAGCACTTTTGGATACGCTCTAACACACCACCACTCCCTCCAGTGACTGGCACAAGGAACAAAGCTGAACTGGAGATCTTGAAAATTCTTCGCCTCTGTGTTTCACTTTTAAACGATACTTCCGAACTTTGTGATTAGTTCATAACTTGACTTTTTCAAAACCAACATTTTAGGAGAACCGTAGCCTAGCTATTGTTAAGGGAGTCCCAAACCTCACTCTACATGCTGGGCCTCACCCAGAAACAGACACACATACGTTACACTGTACATCCTTGACTAAGCTGGGTTACACCGCCGACATTCTTAATTACCAGTATTATATTTAGGTGATTAGTTCTAATAGAGTACTATACAGCCGCCAGGCAAACCAAGACCAGTTAGCGGTAGGAGGAAAAGAAAGTGTAAAACAGAAATCAGCACCAAGGATCAACTGACGACTTTAAATGTTCATTTGCGGGGAACCTTCATGTGTACCAAATGGCATGTGAAACTGAATCATATGGTAGCAGTTGGTCTATTTGAACCTTCTACTGCCAGAATAGCAGTGGGAGCTCTCAGAAACTCTGCATTAAGGCAGAAAGTTAGCAACTGACATGATAAGAGTACATCAGCCTAATTTAATTTTTTTTGGGGGGGAGAAGGGTATTTTTCAGTGTTACAGCAAAGGAGAAATGTTAGCGTCTTGTACCAGAGGCTTAGCGTCTGCAGACGCAGAATTAGCAATTAGTCTGCTGGACACAATGTGACCACTGCACTATAGTACTGGCCTCGAGATCTCCTGCTTACATATACATAGTATACATACACACCCAACCATGCTCTGAACGCCATTGGACAGGAAGTTGTGACGCAGTGAGGGAAGAGAATCAAGACTGAGAAGACATTTGTTTGTCACCAACCACAATCCAATATGTCTGTAAAACGGCATGGAGACACGTGCTGCAATGCTATCTGTACACAACCATAAAGTTATATATGTCGATAAACTGATTAACCTCATGTACTACTTCTTGCTCAGGTAACAAAGATCAAAAGTTGGTCATGCTTGACATGTTGCCATGGAGATGAATGCTGCCAGGACAGCCTGAGGTTTACAGCAGAAGCCACCGCCTGCCAAACTATATAAAGTTAGTAAGGAAGCCGTGAATAAACATGCAGTTCGTTGTCAAACCAGATCCTTGGGACACAAAGTCACCAGTGATTAACCTTAATCTGTTCGTACTACATGCAGCTGTGATCAACATGATCTTTGTAAGTTCACCCTGTATTAACTGACTTACAGGTAAGTGTGATCTACTTTACTTACATATCAAGAAACCTTGACTATTGCACATAAAAATTGCTCCTAGGCATTTTCCTAAAGCTTTTTCACTTTACACCAATGCAGCCTGTTCTTCTTCTCCTTCATTCTCGTCTTCCCCATTCTCTTGTTCGTTCTCCTCCTGCGGCTCTTCCTCCTCAGCTTCAATCTCAGCTCCAGCCCCGAATTCTTCAGTTTTTCCATTCATGCCACTTTCATCATCCACTTTGATTCTTTCATTCTCTCCATCCAGAATTTCTTCCTCCGATTCGTTCTCGGATTCCGCCCGCCTCTCCAGAGCTGCAACCTGTTCCTCCAGCTGCCGCAGTCGGCGCTCCTGTTTCCGTACCACATCCTTCAGGGATTTCATCTCTTCACTCAGAGCGTCAAAGTCAAAGTTCTGAAACACATGGTCAGGCATTCCAGATTAACTCGGTATACAAAACATTTCTCTAATTTCTAGCTCAACTTATACTTTAGCCTATAGACTTCACTCGCGACTGCAGTTCAAACATTTCAAGCTTTTGGAACATGTCAAACCTTTCATGAAGCTGCACTGAAGCAAAAACTTACTGTAGGAGTTTGAATGAACAGAGTCGACTTTTGGTCAAAACCAGAAATCTATTCGTTACACAAAACATGAAAATAACTTTTATTTTTTGATGAAAATTGCATCTCTTCCGACACTCTGAAACGAGCTCTAGCTAACAGCAATACACTGTTATACAGGCATCTATCATGTCTATGCTGTACATCTATAGCAAAGTGAAATATATTTTTGAATATTCATAAGATGTGCAAGACTGTTGAATATTCAGAGGCTGCGACTCCACCCTCAGTTCCGCCCACCTGCAGTCAGGGTAAACATGCCGTGGGGATTAGTTAGGTTAGGTACAGGCACTCGGCTGGAGCAGGGGGCAGGGGTTAGGGCAAGGGGAGGAGGATAACGGTGTCATGCTTTTCAAATCGAGAGCTGCCAAACTATCTATTTGTAAGTGTCATTGTTAGCATGTTATTGCTGATAATGAGAAATTTTCCTTTTTGTAAAGGCTTGATAATTTATTGCGTAGATTTACCACACTGTCACCACCCTCCCCTGACCCTGTACTCTCAGGCGAAACCTCCGGCAATGGCTATTACACGTCAAACCTGAAAAACTTCTAGCTCATGGGTTATTAACAAGATGTCTTGACGGCAGGCAAAAGATATGATCTCTCTTTAAATATGGCGACAATATTTGTACATCTTTGTGGGAGCCATGGTACTGAGAGCACGGTGGAACTACTGGGGTACGTATCTAAACTGTGATTTGGCTGAAGATATGCAAAGTAATTTATGACATTATAGTAATTTTAGTTACAGATATGTAAATTATTTAGGTGTCATGATGAATGTGCAAATTACTAACTATGCAGGTAATTTTCCAATATTTTCGATCGTGATTGTACAATATGTTAGTTGTATTTCGCAAGGATTATGGGATGCGGGAGACAACAGCACATCAATATTAATAGCTGTGTAGCTGTGTCGGGTCAGGCCATCGGCTGAGAAGACCCAAGCCAGAGCAGGGGTCCGAGAACATTACAAGATATCTCCTCTTATAGTCATTACAGCCAAGTAAATCATATAAGTAACTAATAATCAACATACTAGTGTTTCTCATCAATTCAAGTTTAATGAGCTGCAGAATTTTGTATCAGGAAAAGTTTACTTTGTAATTGCAGGAAGTTTCAATCTGAGCCCATTTTGTCACATTTCAGTACTATTTGTAGCTATTCCTCTAGGCTTAAGCCTTGATTTAGGGATTCAAATTCTACACACAGCTTAATTTAAAAGGTGCATCTTAGTCTATTTAAAGTGTGCAATGCACAAGGGAACAACATTCACTGTCAAAAGGGGGACTGTGTTTTAGTACAGGTATATCATGTGTACAACGACTAATGTGCCGACTGAAATGTTGCAAGCCTATGTTAGGCACTATGCAAGAAAACACTCAAACTGAATGAGGTTAGTTCACAAAGTCATGTTATCTGTTAAACACACAAATAGTTTGGTGCATGCTACATAATATAAAACTCCCTATAAAACAAACAAGGAATAGAAAACCAAAAATAACACTAACAGCAGAGTATAGGGTATAAGTCAGGAGGCTGTCATCGGAGCACTCTATATATGGCTGTCGTTTTTCTGTTCGTGTAACGCAATTTTCTCCTCCAAGGATTTAATACGTCGTTCATGGCCCTTGACGATGATCTTCAGCTTACGGATGTCGTCGAGAACGTTTTGAAAATTAAAATCCTGAGAGAGAGAGAGAGAGAAATGAACATAGGGATATGAGTAGCAATCGCTGCAACAGGGAATGGAAAAAGCTGCAAGCTGTCGCAAGAAAATCAACCTTGACAGTCTGTGTCAAATAGAGAGATCAGGGGTCAAATTTCTCCAAAAATCTTTTAATTTAGTTCAAAATCGATTTTAATTTTTCAAAATTTACTTTTAGCTTAAAAAGTCCTAATGGATCTTATTAACAAAAGTAAGTTTGGAAAAGGTATTAAAAGTAATTCCTGAAGCCCCTTTGTAGATTTTGTTCAGAAACTGGACCCCATTAGTCAAAAGTCTGCTCTTTATTGTAAAACTTAGTCTGTTTTTAGAATGTCAGCATATTATGACAGTATGTATTGGATTAAAGAATTCTCGAAGGCAACAAACAACTCTGCTTTGGTTTCTTCAAGAAGTCGGGTGTAGCATGGGGAAATCAAATCATCGAGTAACACAGAAAGGCAAAACTGTATATGCGATCACCTAATAAAGCAAAGGTGTTGGTGGCAAATTTTGTGATGGTCAAGTAGAACTTGAAGGGGAATTTCAATGATCATGAGAGGTTACAAGCAAATCAATTATGAGGAAAAAAGTGCAAGTCAAATATGTACCGGTTGGAGAATGATGTAACCGGGACGGATGGATTGACCATGACAGTGTGAGAACTCTTTGACAAAACTTTGCATTAATTCTAGTCTCTTAACAGTTCTGTAACAGTCAGAACAGATGAGACCCAGTCTACAACATGAGAAACCTTATTATCTGCTCCTTTTGAATGATTTTGATGCATCTTTCATATACCATACCCATAGACTGGTCCTCATCCATCCTCAACATTATATACCCAGTCAGGTAACCCAGTTGGCCTCCTTAACATATGCCTTAGTAACTGTTTACCTTTGCCTTAGCAACTACTTTAGACAGCGATTTATGTACTGAGTCTAGTCATTTAGAGGTTAATATGTTCGAGCCACTGAGCCACAGCAGACTACATGTTGACTTATCAAGGAGGATGTGTATGTGCGTATTGATCCATACTTTACATACAGCAACAAAATGTACCGCTACATGGATGGATTACTAACCCAGGCCACCCACATAATACACTCCCAACTTGTACTGGCTGGGTTCTAATGACACTACTACTGTACACTGACTTGTCCGTGCCCCACTTACGGCTGGTATAGGAGGACCCTGGTTCTGTACGACCGCAGCAGGAGCGGCAGCTGCGGGAGCCTCGGTCTGAGCAGGAGCGGCCGGGGCGGCGGCGGGGGCCGGGGCAGCTGCCGGATGAGCTGGTGCCGCGGCCGGTGCAGGTTTGGCAGGTGCTTCCGCAGTACCGGACGCGGGCTTCTTCATCTTGGCAAGGATGTTGGGCTTCTTAGTTGACTTAGTGATCCCGGTTTTCTGTGCTGATTTGTAGCCTTCTCTCATCGAAACCTGACGGTGGGTAGTGGGAAACAGAACGTCCAAAGTCAACACATAAAACAGTAGAGTAACATTGTACCATGCCACGACATCACAGATTGGGGCAAACAATCAATTTGAATATTCAATAGTCAAGCACTATTATGTAACCCCTACTTTGGTTCAGTGAGCATTGGAAAGAACACCAGATACTCTGTAAGCATGAACCACACAGGCATAGTGCTTCTTCCAACAATACAATATGACAGCAAGCATTCTCTTGCTCGATACAAAACAAGCATAACAGAAATTGCATGATTATCCCTTGATTGTTGCCACAAGTGTGTCCCCCTGTCCTACCATTATGGGTGGGGAGTCCTTCCCTTCAATCCACTCGTCAGCGGAGATGGCGGGGATGTCACTGGCCGTGTCCGGATACAGGTCGTCCTGGAACAGCTCCGACTGGGGACAAAGGATAGGGACAATATATGTCACAGGACATGGCAGCAGCATGTCACACAGGAGACATCTTCACTATCCAACACTATATATATGAGAGCCGTCATTAAAGTTATTCAGACAATAAAATTAATCAAGTACATGTATGCATCTTGATTTAGAACTAGACAGTCGGTTGCTGTGCAACGCGATGGGGCATCCCGGTTGGCCCCAAAGTACCAATTATAACACTCCGCGAATGCATTTTTGAGTTATTTTTACCCCCAAAATGGCCACAACTTGGTAGAAAATTACCTCATCAGAAAAAAATTTACAAAAATCTAAAAC
>JAAUYG010086067.1_pt1 | contig 10065 bp, 5 predicted proteins | sample 7278091 | NCBI WGS metagenome assembly JAAUYG01 (sample SAMN14350201, study PRJNA611818) | marine sediment metagenome | isolation source: surface marine sediment (0.6m) | place: French Polynesia: Moorea | collected 2018-08
CCATGGTAAATCTGAATGCCTGTTAGAATACTGCAATGAGAAGTTGGCGTCTAGTACCTGAGGTAACATAATTTTATTCTATATTTACAACTTTTCAAAACATTCTTGTGTACTGGGTCTTCAGTTCAAGCAGAGCGTCAAGGCCCCTGGGCCTCTTGTTATGTATAATAATGGTATATAACATTATTTCAGTAGTTGTAGCCCTGATTAGGATAGCATCACTGGTTAAAACACTCTGTAGTGTCCAAATGGTGTTCAAGATCAAGCAGAACTTCAGTTACTGTCCAGTTATTGGTTTTCCCTATATATTATCAGATTATTTCAGCTTGAATCAAGTTTCACAATAATAAGTGTAATGTCGGCACAATTTGTGCAAAATTGTGCAGGATTTAAGATTTGCATTTTCCCTGGCAGCTGTCATCATAAATCTCTTAAGTGATGGTAAAGTATAATTTATGGATTCTGCTGCTTCCTATCTTCAACTCAACAAATTATCAAATTTTCTCGTTCAAATAATATTGTGAATGTGGAATTATATTTCTTTCATTAAATGCTTTCCAATCCGAAACAGATAACATCTTTGATTCTATCACATGCATTCCTCTTCACCCTGACAGGCTTATCAGTTTATTTAAATGCGCTTCATTTCAATGACTTGGGGCCCTAATATCACACCTCACTGTAAAGATGGACTTGCGCATTATGTTTTTTACAATTTTGCATAATTTCTCAGATACTATCTGATTGGTTGTTGCCACTTTAATGCACCTCAATAGTTGTGGTATTTCCTGAATAAAGAAAATAGTGACTTGCGCGAGAAGTAAACTGGGCTCAACAGAGTAAATATACTCATTGTTAATTTTGTGTGAAGTCCCAGTTGAATGAGAAAGTTTCCGAGTTTAAAAAACAAGTGTGAATAAAAAAAAATTCAGATAATAGTCATTTTCTTCCCTGTGACAAGCGCAAGTTACGCCCACTTTCAGGTACGACTGAAAAGGTCAACGGCCAGTCTGACACCAGGCTTTGAACGTCCATGTCTTTGTATTGGAGGGAGCATATTGCATTGTAAACTGCATATCTATGGGAGTCCTTGGCGGCATCATCACATCATGACAGAGGTAAAATTGCTATGAAAGGGTTTTGACACCTGCATTTAGCACTGAACTAGCAAGTCTAGAATTTTGCAAAATTAAATTTCCCAACCAAAATTAGGCTGCTAACAAAGATCAAGGAGTGCAAATGTAGTCTTATACTTTAAACATAAAGGTGTAAACTTTGTGGTTTTCATGCGCACAGCTTCCAGCTCATGGAAAATCTATCTCCATAACTTTTCAGGACGCCACCTAGACCTTGAAAAGGCAATTTCTTTTTCAATCTCTAGTTGTGCTTTCGTCTGAAGTAGTCGCCTAATACTCAGGCAATTTAGATCCACATTCAAGTCTTTTGGCTGCTTCCAACTGGCACCTGTATTTACTGGCAAAGAAGTTATTATGATATTTGTTATTCTGGGACCTCGAAAATATGAAAAGAGCAGGACTTATTTGACTAGGCTCTAACTGGTTGCAGAGTGTATCACAACTCAAAGGTATTTGTGAAGCATAAAAGATGCTCTCTGTTGTAAAATAGGGAAGCCTTTAGTATAATCTTGTGTGAAAGTGATAGGTACTCAAAAGATTCACACTTGGAAGCCTACTATGTAAAGAATATGGATGGGAAAGATGAAGTCTTTACTTGACCGAAAAAAAAAAAGAAAAAAAAATCTGTTGAATTGGAGGTGCCGAAATTGACTACAAGGATGTGGATCTACCACAAAAGCACCCACGCTACACCCATGGGCATAGAAGGGGTGGATATAGTCACATTAGAATTGGTTTCTGAATTTCATGTCGGAGTGACAGCGATTGTGCATGTTCTAAATCTGGAGACCCATGCAACAAGCGCCACCTGCTGGGAGAGGAGGGAAGAGTTAGTCGCCTTGACTAATGGCTGCCAAAGAGTTCTTGAGCCCCCTGAAAACCAACTTCCCAGCAGGTTTTTGGTTTAAGAGACAGACTGCCTTTTAAGGTCATGCCTTGGTGTCCATGGCTCACAGCAGGATGGCTATCACCCCACACTGAGACATTAGCCATCCACAAAGGAGGGACATGGCCATAGTCTGCCTCCTGTAATGATGCAAACCACCGCAGACAAAAATACAGACTTTTCCACTGTGCCGCAACTATGTTAAGTGGCAACAATTCGCATGTTGGGTCTGATCTATGTCAGATAGTCTGGCCATGTCAGGGTGTGGGGACACAGAGGCCTAGCACTTCTCACACCAACCTAAATGTGATGTGACTTTCAGTGATCAGAGGTGAAAAGGAGAAAACCCTGTTGATGTGCTTTCTCACCTGACACGGTTCACCTGCCTGCCGTTTCAGCACCCACACTGTTAGCCTTTGTCTTTCTGCATGCTAAAGTGAAAAACTAGGTTACCCAATTGGCACATTGTGACCACTTGATTAGGACAAAGTACTGTTAAAGAGTAGATTGGACAATCAATCTTATTTCCCCAGCGAGAGAAGACCCGCCTGATCCCAGCTGCCCCAACACTTATTATTATCTACCCTGTCTCCCAATCTCCCAGACTTTGAAGTTGTGACCTTAGTCTGCCCCATAGTGGACAGTGTCCAGTGTCACAGCTCATGTTTAAAGTAAACTGGATGACAGAAGAAGGCTGCAATGACTGGGGAATATTTAAGGCCATGCCTCTCTCATTAAATACACATAGAGACTTTAAAAATTGGTTACCTAACCTCTGACAGTACTCCTAGAAATGAGAACTGTTATATCATTGGACTTTTCAGTCGGTACTCTGCTGCAGGTGCAAGTCTTTGGTATGTATCTCCATGCGATTTGGACCCATCATGACCCTGTTATCAAGTGTCTTACATAAAGCAGTAAAATCTTTGCTTTTAATGGAATCAATTACTAGTACAAATACTTTGCTTTTATCTGTGACTCGCCATATATTATTATTGCCTGTTGGATGTTATAAACATTTGATGAGTGTATATAAGAAATATCAGACATCACTTTGTGAGAACTTCAGTTCTTTGTTCGAGATATTGATAAATGGTGAAAAGCTGTATGTCCTCTTATTTCAAGTTTAGCTTTCTGCAAAGAAATTCCCAAAATGTCAAATCTGTTACGTGAATCTGAATTTTCATACAATCTTGACAAGGATGACAAATTTATTGGGATTGATTGAACCATGAAAACAGAAGATGCAGACATCCAAAAGTTTTCTTGATATAAATTTGTGCAAGCTGTTTCATTTACAAACATTAGTCAAAAAATGCAAGTAAAATACATCTGTTAATGAAGAACTCAGAAACATTCTGTTCCTGTTGTCTGTTTATCTATATATATCTGCAGCCGCAATTATTGGGAAGTGACTCAAGCAAACAGTTGAAATAATTTACAAACAAAATATATTACTAGCTGAATCGAAACAGAATAATTTGGTCAGTCAATTTGGATTTCTATTAGCTCTTGGCAGTTACACTGATACAATAAAAAAATAACTGCTACCATGTATAGCTGAACTTCTGTTTGACGAAGCTCCTCCATTTGACAATGAAACTGACATGATAAAGATGCTTCTACCTCTATACATTTGTATCACATGTACCTATTACAAGTGCTTGTTATCAGCATTCAATGCGTATTCTTTATTTTCATCACTGCTTGGAGAAAGCACTGCATTTGTTTTAAGTCTTAATAAAAATGCCCTCAAAAAGACCCCAAATTTTCGTAGTTTTTCATAAATAAGAATTTAGGGAAAATACTATTTGCATATACTAATAAAAATCTCTGAGGGTTACATACTAATATATAATTCCACTGGTTCTTTTAGGACTCAATTCTGTTATTTTTACATGCTGCTATTTGTTGTGCTTGTTGTGATAATACATTTTCCTGATGAGTTGGGTCCCAGCATAAGTCCCATTTCCCAGCTGCACAATAGGCTTTCATTGTGATCTTGTGACATATTAGCATGCAGCTGGTGTTTACCAAGCCTGGCACTGGTGGTTTACCTGATATTATTTAACTCCGTAGATAGATAGATACTGAATGAGATGTTGTACCAGCACTGGTGACATGGCCAATGTGTTCTTGCACGTGTGGGGAGTCTCCGCCTTAGGTAATGCTTCAAAGCAACAATGACTTCAGTGATGGCATGCTGTCAGTCTCAATCAGCGGGCCAGCAGCGCCTTCCAGGCATTGCTGCTGCCTCCTGCTGGGTGAGTTTGGAAAGCTTTCCTGAGATCACCACCACGACTGTGTCCACATTAAGGGTCTCTAAATGTCCTTTGGTATGTCAGCGAAAACTGGGGAACAAACTACATGTGATTAGGTGTGCAACATATCATTTAAGATCAATATCATGTCTAATTGTCTGCCTTAAGCATGTGGAACACATCCCTGAGACTTACCATTTTGTTTGGTTAAAACTTACCTTGATTCTTGGGTCTCATTAGTATTTGTACCACTCAAGACTTAAAGGCAGAGCAAGAGGAGCAAAACCCAGCAGTAGCCTTCAAGCCAAACAGCAACTATGGCTCTAATTGGTGTCTTCTTACGTAATAACATCTTGCATTGAGGCTCCTGACAAAAGACACTGGGGCAATGGGCTTTATACAATGAGAGAAACAGAAAATGAGTGGCGCTATCTGATATGGTTTTCAACTTTATGCCTGAAGATGAAAAAAGTGCAAACTTTTAGTATGTGGTTTATACAGATGCTGTACAGTTGTTTTAAAACCTAAGAGCTAGAATCCTTGAGGTAAGGACAAGAACTTTAGTTGGCTGACGAATTGAAGTCAATCTTCAAGTTCCCCCTAAGCTTTGGCTATACATGTAGCTGTTCTGTAAGTAATGTTTTCCGTGGTGCTTTGGTGATACAAGTTACATTGTGTATACAGTCAGGTTATTGGATACTCTTTATAAATAGTTGTGAATAATGTGAATTATTGACCATTGCTGAATGTTCAGGTCCTGTCATATAGTGGATCTCATTTCTGCGCAGATCAATTACTTTCTCCCCCACCATACAAAGACCATATTTGGATGGTTCAGTGAACTATATAGAGGCTATTAAATAAACGCATTTTCGTGGCCCTCTACTGATTGATAAGTTGCCTGAATTTGGTTCACGCTGATCATTTGCTCGCAACGGTATCTTAAATTGACATTTCATTTATCATCTTTGATGACATTTATTTCATAGCCTTTCCAACGCTGAAGATCAACTTTGCTACAAAGGACAGGATTTCTCCCTCTTTCACAATATTTGGCAGGGTATTGTGTGAAATGGTAGAAGGCGCTTAGTAATTGAAAAGACCATTGAAGCTGGAGTTAGCACTGCCCTCGGACTTTTCTAGCTTTCCATTGCGGTTTCAATGATACCCCGGCCCCAGGTTTGTGTACTGACTACCCCACTGGCCCTGCTTCTACAGGTCTCTGGGCATAAAGGTTTCACTGGAGGCCGGTAAGCAAGTTCCTTGATAGTTTGATGGTTCATTACATTGTATTACCAAGAACCAGATGTCAAGAATTGAGTACCATATCTTCATATCTTAACAGGGTTTTTTTCCGTAACTTGAATTTATTTACTGGGTTTTTCAACAGGTAATTAAATTGCTTCTTAATGATTACCTCTTACAAGAGTCTCTGTGGTAGGGACGATGATCATAATGCTTATGAGAGGCCTTTGATAGGTAAATCTTGTGGAATTAACTATGTACAGTGCATGTATATGTCTGCTTCAACAGCTTTAAAGATACAAATATTGACAGATATATTCAGATATCACTGAGCCAGAAAATAAACATTATGAACTTCAAGTTGGGAGTGATTAAGAACCCTAACTTTGGAATGCTTTGGCATTCAGGTTCTAATATTCTTGAAGGCCAAAAATATCAAGATGATGAAAACATTACATGTACATGTTTCACATATGCTTCCATCAAGAAAAGATAGGAAATGACACTTTTGTATCCACTTGACAAGTATAGGGTGCTGTAACAGGTACACATGTAGCTAATTGAATAGTTTTTAAACCTGGTCTGTACGGGAAATCACTAAGGTTACATGTAACTGTGCCTGCCAGGCTGCATTTGTGTTTCAGTATATGTAGCAATTATGCATTTGAAATACATGTAAGTTTCAGTGCACACCCAGAATGACTGGAATTCAGCTATATCCAGCATTACATGAATATTAAACTATTATATTCTTTACGTTAAGGCTTACATGTTGTAAGGTGACAACACACCTACTTTATCATTACCAGCTGAGGGATTATGTTGCCTTTTAAATTAACTGCCTCAGTTGTCTTGCAGTCATAAATGTAAATGTTTCTGGCTGCTACTTTGGTAGTAATGTCGACTGCCTTAAAAACTGCTTTTAAATATATTGTAATGGCAGTGTCATGCATATTCACCTTTACACAAATTTTCCTTCATACAGTGTGTAACCTTGAGAAATGAAAATTATAAAAAAAGTCACTGAAAGAGAAGAAATGTCATTAGGGTTCTGCAAATGTACAGCTTCATTAAATAGCATGCCCCTGAATAGAGATGAGAAATATGTACTGGTAAGCGGCTTTAACTTGTTTCTGCAAGATTGCTACAGAACTTTATAAGATTGAAATTGTTAGGAAAAGTGATATCATATTACAGATTTTGTTAGCACAATTGAGGGGGAGTTCATAAGTATCTAAATTCCTGCTAACTCATTACATTACACTGATATGGTCTTGCACCACCACCTCAGTCAGACACTGGGAAACAGTCTTTTGGAGAGTGGTAATTAGCTTATATCACCTTCCCTGTGTTTGTCTGCCTGGTGTGAAGAGGGTCATTTTGTGGTAATAATTTTGCTACCCCTGCCCAAGAAGAGGTGTGCCCTGTCAGTCTCAGTAGTGGCACCAAGGACCAATAGCATTTGGATTTTCCGTTCCATGCCAGTGGCCATACCCCAAACTCCACCCCCAGCCAAAGGAGATACCCCCTCACTAGTAGTGGCTACCTGCCACTCACTGCACTAATGGTTCGCTGAGCATGGTTGAAGATGATGCTGGTCACCAATTATGCCACCAGCTCTCTTCAGCATTGAAAAGACAGCCACTGTGATGTCCTTTCCTCACAGAAGGCACCTCTCTGCTAGTGAAGGAAGAGGCACTGAGAACTGACTGTAATTGGTTAAAGGGATCAGGAAGTTCTGCTAAAAAGTATACAGAAACTTTTTCAGATCAACGCTTTTCTTCTTTTCTTTTCACATGTGGCCAAATATATAAAAGCTTTGAAAGTGCTTTATTTGATCATATTTGTGCATAATTGTTATAAGACTTGGGTAATCCCAACCAGAAGGGATTAACAAAGATATATAAGCTGTTATCAGGAAGAGGATGGGACACTAAGCTCAAGCCATCTGAAGTTATATGCTGACAACTATGGTGCATTTAGCTGGTAAGTTTTCAGTAATTGTGGTATTTAAAGCATTACTTTAGCAAAAGATGCAATTTGATTTATCCTTAAATAAAACACTTTAAATTCGGAAAGTAAATGTATCTAGAGTGAAAGTTAAAATAAACTTTTATTTATACTTTTGTGTGTTTAACATCATGCTGAATGAATAAACATATGATCATGCACATTTATCTGTAGTAGTGCTGATAAAATGCACATACACTTATGTGATGGGAAAAACATTTTGATTCGCAAAAGAAGCAATTTGATTTATCTTTAAATAAATGCTCAAATTTGGAAGGTAAATGTATCTAGAGTGAAATTTAAAATGAACTTTTAAATTAAATTTTTGTGCTTAAGACTTGTGTAACCTCATGCTGAATGAAAATACATGCACTTGTGTTTGTAGTAGTGCTGACAAAATATATATATATACTTTTATGGAAAACAATTGAAATTCTGGCAGTTAACTTCTAATAGTTGTTACTGGTAAAAGTCCATAACTACAAATGGGACTTGGAACAAATGGGTAAAATTTCATGTGTAGCTTTACTTATTTTACTGAATTTCGACCATTATTTGTGGTACAGTCTCACTATTTTAAAGCAAGTGAGCAAAGTTTGAGTATTAAGATTTTGATCATAATAGGTTTCTGTAAGCTTCATATCTAGGGCAGAAAATTAATTTTCAAGGGGCTACACTTGAAAGAGGTTTATGAGGACTGACTCGATGCCCCCCTCCATATATATATATAACTGAGTTTCTGCCTTGTGTCTATAGCACCTACATGTATTTCTACAAACGTAAGTTAGAAAAAAAAAATGGTGACTACACAGGCGGGGATTTTCATAGTAATAAAATTTAACGTAACAGTTAAAATGAAAAATTTGAACTGCTATGCATGTTAGGGTGTAGAATGAAATTTTGCCTGACTGTACTAGTAATTAAGCCATATATGTACATTGTGTACAATGACTTGAGATGCTGGCTTCATATGCGGAAATACTTATTCCCAGTAATCCAGCCATTGGACAAAGAAAACTGCAGAACAGTGTAGAGCTACATGTAGGTGAGAGAACTGGTAAAAAAATCACACAGCTTTCTTACATGTACCTATACATAACATGTAGACACAATGTATATTATGGTTGGGTTAGGTGGCAAAAATAAAGGTTCAGTTAAATTCTTAAACCGGCCGGCCGGGTAGTGTAGTGGTTGAAGGTTTGGCTAGCATGTGGGAGGTTGGTGGCTTGGTCCCCAACCACATCAAAGGAAAGACATTACAATTTAAGGTTAATTCTGCTGCTCTGGTTAAGTGCTCAGCACATAACAGTTAGAATCAGACTGGCTGGCTCATTTGAGTCAGGATAATGGTCTGGGTTGACACATCAGTGCCTACCCGTGGTTGTGGTGTTTCAATGGGCTATCACAATAAAGACTAGCTGGTCACAGGTCGGAACACCTACATACATGTACGTGCCTAGATTAACCTTGTTCCAGTTGCTCTGAGACTCCAAAATTGTCAAAGCGACTAAACCCCGGGACTAAACCCGGTTCATTCACTGGCTCACTCAATTCCCAGGACTCAATTTAATTCTTTTATTCTGGCAGTGAAAGAAAAATGAAAAGTGCAAGAAGCACATTGTCATGATTGTATGTTGGAACTTAATTGTTGTAATAAAAGTAGATCACAATGAAAGAAAAATGAAAAGTGCAAGAAGCACATTGTCATGATTGTATGTTGGAACTTAATTGTTGTAATAAAAGTAGATCACAATCATAGACACCAGATAGAGAGAGATTCATTTGTTTCTTTATTCCTCATTACATTAATATCATGAGCATTCAGATATGATGGCCTTAGTGTTCTGACCTGTGGTGTCAACCTGTGCTACTCCAGCCCTTGCTTATATGCTATTGGCTAATCTTAGGTTGCTTACTTTAAGTAACCACAAGACCTTACTAATATGGGAGCTTGAGCTTCTACCCTGGGTTGGGCAGCAGAATCGTTACCGGGTGTACATGGAGCTATACATTACATGTATTTAGAAGGAATGCTACATTGGCTTGGCATATCTATTGCAGTCTAACCTGCTGAACAATACTAAAACCAGTTAATGTCTCTACATGTACAAATCACTTAAATATGGTCTTACCTACTCCAATATACATTTGTATTGCCATTGTTTAATGTTATGAAATGCAAATAATAAAACCTTATACAACACTGTTATGTAGGTACCCGGTAGTTACATGTATTGCTACAAGTCTATAAATATTTCCAGCATCAGCTAACCATATGTCGATGTTGTACTAAACAGTATATACATCTTGGTATGTCATATATACATACAAAACTGAGAGAGTTAACTCAGCAGAATTAATTTGTTTTTTTCTCCTTACTGTGAGACTTTCATCCACTCTGAACAGTGAACTTCCTCAAACTGTCTGTTGGCGTCTCTACCGCTAGGTGGTGCTGCGTGATTTTCTCCATTTTGGTTTCTGCTATGCGAGTTGGCAATAGATTTTAAACAACTTGAGTTATGCTAAA
>JAAUYG010203801.1_pt1 | contig 10065 bp, 5 predicted proteins | sample 7278091 | NCBI WGS metagenome assembly JAAUYG01 (sample SAMN14350201, study PRJNA611818) | marine sediment metagenome | isolation source: surface marine sediment (0.6m) | place: French Polynesia: Moorea | collected 2018-08
CAGCAGTAGTAGTAGTAGTAGTAGTAGTAGTAGTAGTAGTAGTAGTAGTAGTAGTAGTAGTAGTAGTAGTAGTAGTAGCAGTAGTAGTAGTAGAAATGTCACATAGAAGAGATACCTCAATCACCAGTAGTAATGTCACATAGATGAGATACCTCAATCACCTATGACCACAAAATGCTTCCTAAAGCCCGTTGCCATCCCACTATAATCCCATATGTTTTGAATCTGGTTGACTTTACACGGCCACAGAATCCTCGCCTGACACAAAAATTGCATACAACGTGTCCATCATCTAACACTCACACTGACGGAATGATGACAGTGAATTAGTTACATGTACCTTGATCCCGTTTAAAGACAGCTATCTCTCCATTCGCTAATGAAATGAAGACCTGGTGGTCCATGTGCCTGGAAAAGACACACACTAAGGTTTAGCACATAGCATCACTGCATGATCACCTGTCTCCGAGCCGTGGTTCCTTGTTTTTAAAAGTTATTATAATCCTACATATAACAGAAATCCCAAAGAAACCTCTGTAGATACCCAAAGAAACCTCTGTAGACACTTAAATTTGAAGTGTTAAACCTCTTCTGGACAGCATCGCTGTACATAAAGCCACAATTGCCGTTATTGAGCAGGGCAGTCTATCGACCCTGATTGTATCTCATCCGAAGGGTATCCTCTTTACATATAATCAGCTGCTTTTATCATTAGTGTTGATCTTGGTTCACAACAGCAGCGACTTGTAAAATAGCATAATACGCAGTTCTAATAGCATCTTGTACCGTTTAGTGAAAATACAAATTTATTCAAATGAATTGAAGTTTAAATATAAACAAAAAGTTATTTTAAAAGTATTCCTAATATATTTGATGACACTTGTGTGCAATAAAATGCGCAGCATTGTTTTCACATAAGTATAATAATGTTCGTTGTACCTCGTGGTAGAACATATAACGCTGATAAAATTATTCCTGTTAAAAATTAAAAAAAAACCATAATTATAGCTAACACTTAACGTATCTCCTGTAAATTGACATTGAATATAAAACAATATACTAGTACATTTATGTCGAAACTCCAGCATTTTGACTAATGTCTACTTACACGATGCTATTGACTGCCGACTGTAACTTGACCTTAACTTTGTGTTTCGTGGTCTTGAGATTCTCGTTACTGGGAAATATTAACACGCTGAAAAAAAAAGGAATAAAATATTGATAGCCAAAACCACAATAAAAGGGCGTCAATATTTAATACAACCCAAAATTGGAACTTGTGTATAAACACACACAAGTACACATAAAAGTTACGATATTGTCAAAACAAAAACACTACGATAATAAATTCGCAGCCTTAGAAGTATACGTGGTCACATCTTGATTGACTGTCAATGTGCCTTTCGAAGAAAAAGTATAAACTGACCAGTCCGTAGTGGCAGATCTGGATAGGTGTAACTCTTCACCTCTTCCTGTTCCAGTCTTAGTCGTTGTTATATACCTGGATCATTTCCGTATTCTTTATCATTGGGGTCAGAATTATGAATTAAGTAGTTAACTGTAACGTCTAGCTGTACGATAAACTGACCCAATTTTGTCCAATGACAGAAGCGTACGGCGGACTATTTACACCAAAGCAACTAACAAAAGAGCCAGGCAAGAAAGTGGTGGCATTTTTGACAGATGTGACGTGTTGCCAAGGCCATTAGCTCGTTGCTATAACTAAACAGGTTTTAGTTACATGTGTACGTATACTGTCGGAAGTTGTGTACAGTCGGAAGTGTCAACGGCGATACCCAGCCAAATTCAAAATGTAAGCTCTTTTCGTGTCGTGATTGTGTGACAGTAAATTAAGGTTTAACCTATGCGATGTTTGTGTAAAATGCATAGAACTTAGTAAGTATACAACAACAGGTATACCGAACATGCTCAAGAAGAGCATGAAGTGATATGGCTTCATCGTTGACGTGGAGGGACTCGCAAGGTCGTTTCTCCTGTGCCAGTGATTCGTCCATACAAATATTAATTCACGAACTCGTTCAATAACATTTACAGCTGCAGCCAAACGAAGCAGTTTTTAAACAGCAAAAATAAGGGAATTCCACTTATATCATACACGTAGCTTACCAGCCATCCTCCGTGCCAAGCCACATACTGCTCGTGCCCGGATTGACCAAAGTGGAGATCCGTCTGGGGTTGTTGGGAGAATCAGCCGGTGTGCTGTCCAGTGGGGACTGCATGCCTCCGTCACTGTCCAACGCCTGAGAATCCCGACTGGACACTGGACCGTTATAATAACACTGGGTAAATACTCAACAAATTACATTGTCATTGTTAAGTACCGTTGAGATAGAATGGCATATTGGCGCTGGTAAATATTGAAATATCACAATGAACATGATGAATTCTTTCCATCCATTTCCCTATTTCAAGCCATCTACAGCTCTAACACTTTTGACTCTTGGATCGTGGATCTGGTATACATTGTACATGTACTCCTGTGTTACTCTTATATTATAGGAACAAAAAAATACACATGTAGATATACAAAATAAATCGCCCGCTTTACATTGCCGTCGCACTAGTACCACATGTAAGGTAACCATGGTAACGAGAGCACACATGTTGGGAACGGGCATTTGAAACCAAGCTTAGCTACCATGTTTCTATTAAAAAAAAACATGGAGAATATACATGTACGTGACACTGCATTGCACATGCATGAATGAATGCAAGATTTCAATGAAAGATGTTACAAAGAACAAGTCCGACCCTCGTCACATTCATTTGCGTGTACCTTGTTCCAGCTGGAGCTTGATGCCGGGAGACGCCATGTCGAACCTGTCGTCTGCTTCTTCGATATCTAGGTCAGTGGAGCTGGTGTCAGAGACGTAACCCGCCTCTTTGTCATTGTCCGGAGAGCGAGCCTTGGCCGGCAAGATGGAACTGAGGTCAGCTCCGTGTCTGCGACCGCTCCCTTTCCTGCCAGAGAGAAAGATCTCAACCGTCATTCTGTTATATCATTAGGTGACCAGTGGATATCTAAGGAGTTATCCAATAAATATATGTGCAGTTAGCTAATGACTGTAACCACGTACACCTGTATTTGGCTCCAGGAATTACTTGCACATAACGTGTATCGGTATATTGTCCGTTATTCAATTTTTCCATCCGCTACAACATCTACTCCTACTACTATTAATACTACTTCTACCACCACCACCACCACCACCACCACCACCACCACCACTACTACTACTACTACTACTACTACTACTACTGCTGCTGCTGCTGCTGCTGCTGCTGCTGCTGATACTGCTCCTACTACTACTACTAATGCTGCTGCTGCTACTACTGCATGGACTAGTACTACTTCTACTACTAGCAAAATGAGTTATCAGTACACTTGTGCTGTCTCTATCAGCTGAGAATGATTATCCTTCAACATTTTCTATAATGTAGGGGATGGATAGCAATAATATATTTTTGTTGTTCTTGCTGATTGTTGTTGTGTCAATTTGTCAGAATGGCTGTCATTTCCCGCAAGTGTTTCTGTGCTTCATCTTCATTGGTAATAACTACCCCGAGTTATATTACATTAGCAAACGAGATACAACCTTTTCCTCATCTAGGTACTTGGACTTGCCTTGTGCATCCCTGGTAAGGCGGGACGGCACAGATGCACAGAATCCTGGAGTTACATCCGGGCACTGGGGTGTTGAGGGCCACGATTGGCTCTGGTTGAAGATTGAGCAAGCACATGTGACCTACGTAACCGTCACTGTTACAAACCCACACATCTCGGCAGTTACTGGCATTCAGTCCGTCAATGGGGGAAGCGCAGGAAAACTGGAGAAAAATGTATAAATATTCACTTTTTGTTGTATATCATGTAGAGGAAGAAGGGTACGAAAGTTAACACTGCATATATCATGATTATTAATATGAATCAGGTTTCAAATTTACATAAACAAGATCACGAAAACACATTTCTCCCTACTTTTCTTTTTAAGTTGGCAGTTTCAGATCATTTCTAAATGCTCTAAGGGTTCCAAACCATACATTTAGTTTTGGTATAAGGCAACTAACGCTAACTTATATGATTAGTAGTTTTTATAAAGGTTGCATACCTGCATGCCTGCTCTTGTCTTTGTAATTGCAAGGGCTTGCATAAATTCTGGAGGCTTCTCCGCAGTGGCTTGGACTGTAAGGGTGCAAATGGATACACGGAAACGTTATTTAATACATTGAGTAATGTAAATAGTTCAGTAATGACTGGCGGCTTTGTACAAACGCAACATTTTTTTTTACTCTCCGTTTTTTTCGTTCCCTCTGGCCTACAATGCATAGCAAAGTTCACGTAATACACACAATTCCAAATATCCACAGAGATTTTAATGATAAAATTACATGCTCAAGGGTACAGTTAACAGCAGTAAATTAAATAAAAACAGTGAAAAGGCTTCTGACCTAGTTTCTGTTTAGCCTCATGGAAGGACGATTCCCAGGATGCTCTCTTGTCCGGAGAGGGAAAGACGATCATCAGATGCTCTAGACCTTCTCTGGAACGAGAGAGTTGATCAATCAGGATTGTTGAAAAGCAGCAACCATATCCGAGATACGATCGAGTGACGTAACCAAATGGGCGGGCCTAGAGCAGCGTTGTCAGGAAGAGGAAAGTAAACCAAGACGGAGATGGTTATCAAAAATTTCCGGAGAGCAAAGTCCTTACTTTGGCAGAGATGGGTACTGATAATGGGTCTTCCGCCACCGTAGGATTCTTGGGAAGGGGGTTACCTTGCGGTGTCAAGAACCAGCAGCCAACCCTAAAGTGCATATGTCATGCTTTTGCAGCCGATATAGTGAAAGGTTAAAACTAAGGCATATCCTGTATATTGCAGGGTTCCGGTCAATATTTGGAATTTACGTTGCCTTGTGTGGGGCGCCGGGGTTGGGGGGGGGGGGGATGGGGGGAGTGGAGAGGCATTTAAGGTTGGAATTTCGTATTCAGGAGGTGTTACCACAATAAAACGTTTAGTGACCACAGTATTGTTTGAACGAAATAAAGATAATATATATGGTGATCATTGCAAGCTTATGCAAAAATTTATGCCGAGTATGAATGCATTGACTGATATCATACTAGCGTTATTTCTGTACTTTTATAACGCAGAAAGCGACTAAAATAAAATTCCACAAAGTGGCATCTACTACATCTACTACAAATAGTATCATTTGATATAAGTTATACGAGAATAAACCTACTAACTACTACTTCTGCAGCACTGTCTACTATTAAATACAAAAGCCTCGCTGACATACGTGGTGGTGGCTAAAACTTCCACTTTGTTCGCCTCCGGTGGTGGACTTTTCAGCTGATGGTCTGATAAATGTTTGTTGACTTGACCCAGTAGTTCCCGTATGGTTTGATCCAAGTTCTGTCGAAAGAAGTCGTGCAAAAATACATCAATGCGAAAATACTAATATTGGGTATGTGCTTTTGGAGAGAAAACTTATTTTTGGCTATGAAAATTGAAACAAGCGGCAGCAATACCCGTATTACTAAAGGACAAATGTAACAAAGAGTGTAAAAATGATTTTACGCGTTTAACAACAACAACAAAAAAAAAATAGATAGTAGAGGTAATAAGACCTCCAGCATATTTGTTGGACTACCATATACATGCACACCTCATGTAGTAATCAAGGATAAGGATTATATTATCCTTGCTTTTATATAGGGACTTTTATTATTTCTTCCGCCAGGCGTCACCACTGACCTGGTGTTCGCACTGCAGCTGTTTCGTCAGGTCGTTGAGCTGGTTCAAAATGCTGAAGTCTGACTCCAGTTGATCTTTGTCAATGAGCTGTCGTCCAGCTGGTGTGCTACCCGCTGAAAGAACATTCGTACGGATCGTTGGCACTGATATTCCAGCAACACTAGAATACAAATGGCTAGGTTTATATTTGTAAACGGGACCACGTAGGTCAGTAGCTCCATGTATATGCAGACGTGGATAAAAAGGGGGGCTTCTTTTGTGTGGAGTCTTCTACCGCAAACGCCGGCTAGTGTTGGATGTTTTCTTGGTTATAGCAAATGCAGCACAGGCGTAATGCTCATTCATAGCAAAATTAACTGTTACATCTTTTATTTAAAGGATACAATACACCTTTGCTGTCTTTATCTGTAAGTACACATTTTTTTGTGAAATGTCCAAGGCTTACATTGGATTATCTCGAGGTCCTCGAGGGCGATTTTCAGCCACATTTTGTGCTTCACGTTCTCCACAAAGTCATTGCCCGATGGGGATTGGCTGAAGAGAAATAATACACTGCGAATAAATGCGATTATATATAACCGATTTATTTCCTTATACTTTACCATTAGGGGCGAGCGTGCAGTTAATTTTTGAACTGCACTGTTTAACTGCACAGCCAAATACCTCCCCCCCTCCCCCAACGAATGGCAGAGGAATATGACGAATGACGAAACATTAACTCAAAATAAACAATGGAAATGCTTGAGATAGGCAATGAAAGGCGTGGCTTGGTCGACAGACGGGTGGCGTTGCCAAGGCTCTTGAACCGTTGCTATAGCTAAAAACGTGTTTACGTAAAACAGCCGTGTAAGAAAAGTAAACAACCCAAGCTTTTTACACGGCTGCGGAAATGTTCTACCAAAAATGGCCCTTTTCGGGCCTTTCCATGGTGGGTAAAACAAGGCTTAAAACAACACGATATGTATCTAAAATACAGTAGTATGTATATAGTAATAGGGTTATCGACCTCTCGTTGAAGAATTAATTATGGTATGGCCTCATCACTAACGCGGGGGGGGGGGGGAGGGTCGCAAGGTCGGCCCTCGTGCGCCAGTGATTCTGAGATACCACAATTATATCTTGAATTCGTCTAATAACCCTTAATTACTAACCAATACGCTTAATTAACAAAGGTAGCTGCTTGAACATATGCAGCAAGAGAAATAAACGTTTGATATGATTGGGGTGTCACCAGTTTTTCTACCTCGACCTAGACCCTTAATAATGAACACAGGCGTCTTCCAAATTTGTTCTTCTTTTCAACGTACCTGATAAAAGTTGGAAATTATCAGTGGCATCTCTAGCAGGTGCCAGGGCAACATACCATAACATAAACGATTTAGTACAGCAGTGATGTGGTTTTCCGATTGGCCGGCCACTTTTTCCGTTTTAAACATGCCAGACAGCTGCCTTTGATGTAGATTTCCGACAGACTGGGTCAGCTTTTTATTTAAGTATCTATCACACTTACAGAAGCAATGTCGATTTCCGATTGACGGGGCCGCTTTTTCGTTTCACCGAGCTGAACACGGCAAGGTCTGAGAAGAGCCAAATACAACACTGGTCTTTGCGGCTCTGGGGATAGAAAAGTTGAACACAGTATAATAAGGCCGTTGCAGAACTCCTCCTCTATTCACCAAACACGGTATGGTGTATAAACAGTCCTTAAATGTTAATGTTTTGTTTTTGTATTTTAATCCACCGTTCGTTATTATTTTTGCTCATTTGAGGTAAAGATTAATAGCAATATTGCATACTTACGTATATCTGCACCATGTCATGTCGAATATATGTCCGCTCTGATGCTACCAACTGGAGCATGAAAAACACATTTTTTAAAAAGAATTACATAGTATACTCATTTGCACCGGGAAGAATATTTCTAAGCTTCTACATCAGGTCTTTGATGCTATAGAAGCTGGTTATTTAGTTGTTGTTGTTGTTGTTGCTACTGCTGATGATGATACTACTACTACTGCTGCTACCGCTGTTAATTAAATCTCAAAGTCTAATTACCAATGGTCAATGATGGAGTATTACCACTGTCGCAGTTCTCCAGTTATCAAGGGACACTTTTCAGAAAAATGTTAACTCTGGAAACGAACTTAATTAAGTCCATTAATGATCTTGACAACCTTTGGTGTTACATGCTTCAAGTTTTGGTTTTGGGAGCACATTGCTTTCCATGCTTCCACCGTGTATCGCCCTTACGTCTGTGATGAGCATGAGCTCCAGCTTCTTGAGCGTCTCCTGAAGGTCCTCCTCCTGCTTCCCTTCTTTCGTCTTGTTGATCTTGAGGGCGAGCTCGTGTATGGCTTTCTCCGCCTTGAGCAGCAAGGCGTGGTCCGGGTGGTCTGACGTGGTGTAGTCTAACAAACGCTGCCAGCAACATAACAGGACAATAAAAAATTCTTCAGATGGCTGCCCAAAGAAGGAGACACACTACAGAAAAATACTAGCGATTCAAAGAAGTGTATATCCTGAGATAACGTATGACTAAACAACTAGTTTGATAAGCTTGTATAGTTTTTTTTTTTTTTGTACTAGTTTTTTTGTTGGGAAAAGCGTTTGCAGTGGACCCATGAAAGCAGAAAGGGAGTCATCCCTATTTGAAAAAACCGGTTGATTTGGTTTGGTGGTGATGTACATGTAACCGTTTGGTTTAGGTCTGTAGATTAATACCCCAGACGTCTGTGTTGAGACTAGCATGGATGCCTGTCTATCTCTCTGTCTGTCTTTACGTTTGCCGATTTTTGTGTGCGTTCAAGATTCTTGCTCTAAGATGCACCCTCAGCCCCAGCCACATGTTCTCTATGGAAATGTAACGTTGCACCATTCTTAGCACGAAGGAATTTATCTAAAGGCTTGCGGTTCTATATTTGTACAAAACAGATATGTACAAAGGAAATCGTTCCAATAGATACGGCATTTCGCTCTTATATCATTGTCTGTCGATTTCATGAATTTCGTAAAGACTGATATTATTACATCTTTTTTTTTTTCGTTTCTGGAACTGCAAAAAGGCAATAGGACAAAAAGAAAGATATGTTATCACTCAGATAACAATGTAATGTTATCTTTACTCTGTCGCATTATTTTCTAACGTAACTGTTTCCCCGAACTCGTAGTCACGTTTTCGTTACCCGTATTTTACAATCAAGTTGACAGACCGAATGTGCGTAACATGGAATATAAATCTGGCAACAACAAAGAAACCCAACATCCATATTCTTTTAAAAATTGGAAAAAAAATATTTTAAAATTTTGTTTTGTATTAATCTCTGTAAATATATGTGCTTTTAAACATGTTTTGCACCAACCAATAATTTATTTTAACAAGGATCAACTGGTAATCACTGCGTGCCCCAGATTAAACGATAACCATATTTACTGTTGTTATATAGGTGCGTGACTGCTTTAAGGCTACCGGTCGAGTTTAATAAAGATTGTCCTATGGAATAATCGTATGAAACAACTACCTTAAGCAAGAGCTCATAGCGAGGAATCCTTTGAGCAGGTTTGACGATCTGGGCCTTCAGTGGAAGTTTGATCCGTGTTTCCTTCTCGCAATTCTGAATTAAAAATTGAAGTGAAATTATTGTCTCAAAACCAAAGACATGGACCCAACACTGCTTTTGACTATGTCTTTGGAAGGAACATAAGGGTGCTTCATTTTACCATAAATGATCTAGAATACAGTTACAGACATAACGGTACTAAAATTTATCTGCATTTCTGTAACAAAAACGCTGCGTAGACCAAATAATCTTCTGAATAACAACTGCATTAATAGGGCTCCACATGGGTCCAAATAATTTATGCTATGTCACACGTCACTTTTTCCCTAAATCGCCATGTCACTTTTTATAAGGCCTTGACGTCACTTTCTACAGTTTTTATAAAAGGCCACGTCGTATTTCTACAACTTTTAAAGTGGCCGTGTCACAATTCTTTTTTTACCCATGTGGAGCCCTATGCAAAAGGTACGGGAAATTTAAGTAACGACAGCTTCCGAGACAACAGTCTCGATTTACTACAATGTGTATTTACCTTTGCTTATCGCACACTGCCTTGTCAAAATTTACCAATTCTATTCTTACAGTAAAACCCTTAGAGGGTTACACCAACGCTATGCTATGCTCATACACTTTACCTCGATAAATTTTTGGAATGATGATTTTGTAGAAATGTCATCAAGTGTCTTCTCCGCTCGGGGAAAGTTTTCGATGAACGACATGTAACTTTC
>JAAUYG010090882.1_pt1 | contig 10064 bp, 5 predicted proteins | sample 7278091 | NCBI WGS metagenome assembly JAAUYG01 (sample SAMN14350201, study PRJNA611818) | marine sediment metagenome | isolation source: surface marine sediment (0.6m) | place: French Polynesia: Moorea | collected 2018-08
ACTACTACTACTACTACTACTACTACTACTAACTACTACTACTACTACTACTACTACTACTACTACTACTACTACTACTACTACTACTACTACTACTACTATACCAACAAGACCAACACCGCCACCCATCAGATATACTGAAAATATATTGAAAATAGACAGCACATGTACATGTGTTAATAAATACAACTGTAGTAGCCAGAGGTAACCATGGCAGTACGTAAATGCCGGCATAGTCATAAGTGTAATAGATACTACTGTATTACCCAGAGGTAACCATAGTTTTACCTCTACATTTAGTACAGTTGAGGCAGCCATGGTAAATAATACTGGCTCACTGGACTGCCTGGTTGCAACTCTATAGCTAAAATTATGTGTTCACTTCTCTCGATATACATAATGCCATATACGCGATATTAATCACCCATATGCGAATTTGTGTTTGTACCTTGGCAGGTTCTCAGTAGAATCAAGGTGTAACCCTACAGAGGCCACCTGCGTTTGATTTCATCTTTCACTTTATTTATATAAATTCCATAGTGAAATTGATATGTTACATCATAATTCAGCTCCGCACACACATTTGCGGACAGAAAGACGCACGGATTTGGCTTTCTGGGAAATGTCTTCATTCGGTTTTGCGACATCGAACGAACCCCAGATTTCACACTTATTTATCCACTTAGGGGGTTACTTTCGACAAAAAGGATGACTCTATCGTCTTATATTTACATAAACAGGTTACCTCTACTAATCATTTCATTTCCTTGGTGTTTTCTAGCCAGCCGAGAAGCAGCCTTTACTCACGCCGTGTCGTCCGCCGGGGTCGTTTTCTCAGTGAGCAGAGCATGCCGGGACGGCGAGCTGACCACGTGCGGCTGCAGCCGGAAGAAACGACCAAAGGTACACGTATGATTAGAAAGTAGCCCTCTTGCACGTCGTAGTTGTCGTTGTTATGGTTAGTAGTAGTAGTAGCAGCAGCAGCAGCAGTAGTAATAGTAGTTTCCAAATTAATCATAGTAGTAGTAGTTTTCAACTGAATCATTTAGGGTGAACATTCATATGGATGGGATTGCAATAACGGAAGGAAAACAACACACAGATATTTCAGAATAGTTCATATAAAGGACTCGTGACGGTGTGCGTCTTTGTATTCAAGTGATGTCCAGTAACCTATTGGGTGCGTGAATATACGTTGTTAATGATTAATATTGTAATTTCTGGGTTGATATATGAATATTGCGTCATGGGATGCTTACATTTTCATTTAGTACATGTATATATACATTGTCATTTTGTGCCTCAGGTAATTATCGCTCAATATATCTTGTACGCCTATCTTTTCTCTTGACTGTATCATGTCGAATGTGTGTGAGTAAAGCTGATATTCCTGTTCTGTTCCAAGGGTCTGCACCGAGATTGGCTTTGGGGCGGCTGTGGCGATAATATAGAATATGGCTACCGCTTCTCACAAGGTTTTATCGATATCCGAGAGCGGGAAAAGAACCATCCTCGGTATTCTCCGGAATTAGCCCGGGCGCTGATGAACTTGCACAACAACGAAGCTGGAAGACGGGTAAGGATTTCTTCAAAAAAGAAATTAAGAAAAATAAAATCATTGGGCCAAGGTGTAGCTGTAGGGAGGAGACCATTTAGGCATTACCCATGGTTATTTAAGTTATTTTATCATGAACATTCTAAAACAAAACTTATTTAGAAAAGAGGATTCTTAGCGTGTCGAATAAGATTGGACCTTGTGTTCCCTTGGAACATTTGTTGTTTGACTCACATTTTGTTAAAAAAAAAACCGGGTTTCTCATAATTCACGTGGCGGACAAAATTATGCGGTATGATAACAATCCTGCATATAATCTTTACGCACTGTTAAAATGGTAATGCTAGTAGTTACGTAGTTACCAAATAGTTCCGGTATTTTATCATCCTTTACACATTAGTGAATGGTTGCCAGTGAATACCGCACATTGGGTTAAGAAGCATACTGTTTCTTAATTCTCGTTGATGAGCTTTCGCTAACTGCGATACATCTTGTACATGTGTACACACGGGAGTGCCACTCTACTTACATCCCCAATGCCTGACGACCAAGCACGAACGCTACTTACTGTACTGTGGATATGCATTCTAAATTTTAAGTGCAAGCTTGTACTGTACAGAAGAATCCACGGACAGCTTTTCGGGCCTACCCGTTCATTCTGTTTAAATAAAAAACAACGGCTGTGATAAAATACCGAGTATACTATCTAAAAGGTGTCTGTCACCACCGCCTTCTGGCCCCGGGGCCTTGCGCGAAGCCGCTCCGAAGTTTGCGACTCAATTACAATATGCAGACCCCCTATCTTTCAAAGGCTTATCCGTGTTTCTTTGCAAAGTACAAAATGAACGAGCGTTCATCACGCAACAGCAATTTGTTTCCGAATTTGGTTTCCTTTGAGAAAAAAATCTGTACCATATGTTTAGGAAATAAAACTTTGACTCAGAATTAATAACGCCTTGCTCATGGGGACGCCATTGGGCCGTCAAACAAAAAGAAACAACCTACGCTACTTGAAAGCCAAATTTGCCAATATTGGTAAATTTTGCAAAACGAGACCGGAAATTGCTGTTATCTAAGCGAGAAGAATTCTTGTCTTTTGCGGCAGAGGTGCCACTTTGGTCCACCAAGCGACCGAATCTGCAACGGGTTCCCAGTGGCCTCCCAGTAGCTGTGTATATTATCAGTGACAGGTTAGCCGCGGTAATTTTTAATTTTTCACAAACAACCCTCACATTATTTGGCAGACAAATCAAACAGCGCCACTAGGCGGCAACGACGAGAAGAAACCGGTCTTTAGTCAAATAAGCAACCCCGAGTGCCTCACGGCAGAACCGAGGGTGCACGATTTCCTATGTACCCTCGAGACATGTTCTCTCGTGCCGTATTGTGTATGTGGTGCGGTGTCACAACCAACGCCAACAAGATTGGTGGTCTACCTCAGGCAACGAAACTCTAGGACAATGCAACATTAAAAACATCGTTCACGGAAACTTGAACATTAGTTTTTGTTTGTGTTTTGTATACAACCGTCTCGGGACAACCAAGCTGAAAACTAGGAGATGGTCCCAAGTCTCGTATATTTCGTCTAAATCCCTTTCACTAGAAACTGTGCACGGTTTCTCAATTTTAACGTCTGCGAAACCATCAGACGAAGATCATTACCGTAAATCTCTTCATATATACTGTGCCGCTCTAAATCATTAGTAGAGGCAAAAAATAATAATAATAATAATAATAATAATAATAATAATAATAATAATAATAATAATAATAATAATAATAATAATAATAATAATAGAAATGGCCGTATAGCTAGCCGATAAATGTTAATCTTTATATTTAAATCATTTCGTTATATTTTGGCCACTGTAATGTATGGAATATATCCTGAAGGGAATTTCCTTTGCGTTCCTGAAAAATAAAACCAAATATTGGGTGCATGGGTTTGGCAAACCGCATGTTTGCACCTCCTTTCGGCTCGCCTTCTTTTCTCTGTTTACACTGCCTAAAGGTATGCTTTAATCTTGATCTGGATACCCCCATGTGTATCGGATCGTGTGTTTATCCGCCGTCCGGATCATAATCCAGACGGCTTCCGATAGCGTGTTTTGTTATATTTTGTTACCTGGCACCTCATGCTCCGGAAAGCGCGAGAGATAGAGAGAAAGAGACATAAAGATACAACAAAGGCCCCGTGGTATATGAGCGTATTATCATCATGTAATCTCTTCTGAGTCAAAGGTTCGAAAGTAACTGGTACTTAAATACCGGCAAGGTACATCACTCTGTGACTACAGTAGTCTATACTTCTGTTTTTGATACAAAACAACAGCTTTATGCGGATATCTAAACGCAGTTACAAATGCCATGCAATATAGCATTTTAAAAATAATTAATTGTAATTGTTAGCCAAAACGTTGCTTTGCGATTCTTCGGCTAAATCTATTTCTAGCTATTTCTAAGGTATACAATGCCATGAAAGTCGACAGTCAGCGTCACACATTTATCCTATAGTAACGCGTCCCGGGAGTAACGTTTCAGATAACCGAGTCTTTAAATTTTGCTAATCATCCTTATACTTAACTTCTAGGCTGTGTAAAGATACGCAGTGTAACATTTAAAATAACTAGTGGTAATTGTTAACGTAAAGGTTTCTCATGATCGTTCTGCTAATTCTGTGCAAGTCATACGCATAGTATACGCCATGTATAGTTAATGCCAAACGTCACGGATAAATTGATGGATGCTATAGTAGCATTTCTGACTGACCAGGTTGATTTAAAATTTGCTAATCAGCATAATCTTTATTCTTCTAGGCGGTATACAGATACGCTAAGGTCGCCTGTAAATGCCATGGAGTGTCCGGTTCCTGCAGCTTGAAGACTTGCTGGAACCAACTGCCCAACTTCCGGGAAACGGGCGGCCGGATCAAGGAAAAATACGACGGCGCGACGGAAGTGAAATTCAACCGCCAGGGAACGCGGTTAATACGGATAAACCGTCGCTATAACAAGCCTTCGAAGGAGGACTTGATCTACCTGGAACAGTCTCCGGATTACTGCAACGAGGATCCAGAGACGGGGACGCCGGGGACTGTGGGAAGACGCTGTGAAAAGGACTCAGACGGCACCCACGGTTGTAACCTCATGTGCTGCGGACGCGGTTACAACACGTTTAAAGCGAAGATCACGGAGCGCTGCCACTGCAAGTTCCACTGGTGCTGCTACGTCAAGTGCAAAAAATGCGAGAAAATTATCGACGTGCATACGTGTAAATGACGCTTGTTCGAGGCGCCGCGACGCAGAAAATCTTAATCTTTTCTGATGTACCACTTTCTCGAAAAAAAAAATGACGCGTTGACACGTCTCGCGCAGGTTTGGAAGACGTTGTAGTTGTGCTCTCGACATGTTCAGAGGTGAAATAAAACGAACTCGATTTAGAGAAATGAACTAAAAACGTTTCGAAAGTATGACGGAAAGCAATACGGTTCTTTCTCAACATACACGTTGACCGTTAATACCCGCATCAAAATGAATTTGCAAACGTCGCTTGGAAGGATCTCCTTCCAGCAAAAACAGGCCCAGTTGACACATGGCTACACTTTTACATCTATATGTTATATGGTATTGTACATGGCTAATGTCAAAGTTTTGATATATCTTATTGTTTGAATTCGGGCAGGTTCTCGAATGTTTCAAGAGTTGAGGTTCTACGGACGTATGTATATCTAAGTGTATACTGTATAGTTATAGGCATTCTGCTTCGTTCCCATACTGTCAGTTATGTAACACCTGAAACAAGCTATTTAAAAAAAATTTCAATCATTTGCTAGTTTGTGAACAGTTTACGTTTTGATGCGATAATAATGTTATCAGTTTTATAATTTTGTGGAAAAAAAGGACATGGTGACATAAGAATATGAGCGTACAGAATTTGTTATATGCAGTAATCTATAATCCCCCCCCCCCTTTTCGAATAAGCATAGTAAAAACTTTACTTACAATAACTGGAACAACCCCAGTATTATTAACACGTTTGTCCTTTGGTCAGATTCGCTTTGCCGACCAGAACATTCGGTGGTACCTAACGACATAATCACCAAAAATAAGTTAACGTTTGTGCCATAACAGGTGAAATTTGCATCTCGAGTTTCGGTCTTACCTGTGCAACGTATTATAAGGAATTTTCTAGATAACTTCTAGGTACTTCTTTCATATATGTTATATATATGTAATTGTATTTTATTTAGCGACATTTTTTTCTCATTTATGTTCATGGTAGAATGCACACAAAACTACCTCCTAATCGCGTCGCATTCGCGGTGATATCACGGAAGTATTGCGGTAACTGTGGTAGGTTTGTATAGGGTTTAGCGTAGGCAGTATCCACGAAAGCAGCTATTTCAAAAAAAGAAGTATCGGTTGTGTAACGTCAAATGTATCGCTCGACGCTGATTGGCTGCGTCGTTTATCATATAGCCTGTGATTATTCATGTGTCCAATCGCGTTGTTGTATATACACAGGCGCATTTTTTTTGTATAGCTACCAATTAAAGTGCTATATATATGTGTGTGTGTGTCTGTGTCAAGCAGCAGATAAGTGTTAGGGCTCCCGTGTATTGTGTAGATGCAAGATCTGTTTGTCTCTAGGTTTTAACCCTTTTTACCGTTGACTAAAACACTGTACGTTTTCCGTTTATGTACTACATAGTAAGTGTACTACATGTACTGTATTGAAGCAAGGATTTCTGCTTGACGTGCACGTTTCTTTTTCTTTTCTTTTTCTTCCAACAGAAAAGACTTCCCTTTGAAACAGAATTCCAGTTAAAGTTATATATGTGCATGACAAATGTTCTGAATTGAATTTTCACAGAAAAAATATGTATTTGTAACAGTGCGCTTCTTGGTTATTTTTTACAATTTAGTATGCCGTCATTTTTATGTCGGCTTTGGCTGTACTTTATAGTTGAGAGACGAGCAAAAATATGGAAATTGTAATATTAACCCTCGGTTATTAATATGTGCATGTTGTACTTATGCTCCCGTTGTCCACAATTCTCTGTACAAATACCGAAAATATAGTGTAAATATAGTGTATCTATTCTGCCATGTGAAATACGACAAAAGTTTAATAAAAATAACTAAACACACGTGTTACACTTATTTGCGTTTTGCTTCCCAAGCCAGTTGCCTTTAAATAGGTTGTTTGACAACCATTAATAATCATGATAATATCGTATGGCATTTGTTTGCTAAAGGCGTTACCTGCGACAGGCGTACGTATCCACAAATTTGATGACTAACAGTTACATTTGTTAGGGTGGTTTCCGATACGTCATTGAACCTTTCCCCTCATACGCTCCTGTGTTAAAGAAAACTACCTAATTTCCTGCAAAATTAAAAAGTAAAAATGGCTGAAGACATGGTGATAGGTAATCGTCACTAGTGTCAAGGACAATGTCCCTTGGACCTCCAGTTTGTGTTATTTTCTATGTCTAACCTAATGATAAGGGGGATTAGAAAATGAGAAATACACCAAAAAGGGCAAACCAGGTATTACGTTGGACCTTGACCTGCTGATAAATCTTTAGTTCACGCAAGCTACTTTGGGCCGTTCACCGCCATTTTGGGGTCACTCCGCGCATTCGTGACTTACAGCAAATTTGTCGTATAGCAAAAACATGGTATGATAACACATAATACTTATAGGAGTCTGTCAGACTACAAAAGTTTACATTTAATAAGTAAGTTACTGGTGCAAAGGATACCCATGCCCGACTCTTTCAAATGAAGCACCAATTAAATACATTTCCACGTGCAGTAGAAATTAGACGCAAGTATTTCAAAAGCATCAGAAAAATTAGTCAATGGGCCACACAAAATATCGATTCCCCCTGGATAAATCTAAGGGGTTTCATTTTGGCTTAAATCTATAGAGACCTACCTAGCAGTTTACTTGAGCGTATTAAAATGTATTTTAAAGCAAAAGGCCCAGGAAATTTGACGTTCTGCTTGACTACTTGGCACATTAGAACAAGTTAGGTCCTGCTTGATGTTATGATGCAGTTGAGGCGACAGGCTCAATTTTGACAAAATGAACTTAGCATATCCAAGGTGTAAAGAAATGATATATCATGGTGTGTAGATGCTGATTATTAACTTTCAAGGTGAGACGTTTGACAACTTCACACATTCGAGCAACAATATCCCGTTTCATCCTGGGTCCAGTGGTTTCCAAGTCATAGTACTGAGTTACGTTCAGAAAAGTACACTGAATATCCCTCAAGTAACCCAGATGGATCTGAAGACAAAGGCACTTACATGTTCTCTTTTAACGATAAAGGCCAAAATTTCCATTCGTTTCGAGCTACAGTTTCCGAGGTACACGTTATTTTTCAGAAAGTGCACAGAGTAACCCCAAACTGAGCTCGCAAATTACTCCTTTGCATACCATTTTTCACAGTAATAGAAAACTAGTAATGCCCGAGCAACAAAATCTGGTCACTGTCTCTCGACGGCCAGTGTTTTTCGAGGTATTACAGATTTTAGAGGGGACGCAAAAAAGAAAGTAAGAAAGAAAGGAAGGAAGGAAGGAAGGAAGGAAGGAAGGAAGGAAGGAAGGAAGGAAGAAAGAAAGAAAGAGACAGAAGAAGGAAGGAAGGAAGAAGAAAAATGTTTTAAAAATTCAAATTTAAAAATTGTGAATATAGGTATTTTTGTACATTTTTTGTACGATCTTTGTACATACTGTCGACAGGCGTACGTATCCACAAATTTGATGACTTGACTTACAGTTGCATTTGTTTGGGTGGTTTCCGGTAAGTCATTGAACCTTTCCTCTCATACGCTCTTGTGTTAAAGAACACTAACAAACTTCCTGCAAAATTAAAAAAGTAAAAATTGCTGAAGACAAGGTGATAAATAATCATCACTAGTGTCAAGGAGAATGTCCCTTGGACCTCCAGTTTGTGTTATTTTCTATGTCTAACATATTAATGAATGGGCGGATTATAAAATGAGAAGTACATCAAAAAAAGGCAAACTAGTCATAACGTTGGACATTGACCCGTTGGTAAATCTTTAGTTCTCGCAAGCTTGTTTGGGCCGTAAAGTGATCACCGTCATTTTGGGGTCACTTCACGCATTCGCAACTTTCAACAAACTTCTTTCGAAAACGGCTGGTCGTATAGCAAAAAAACAGACCATAACTGGGGCCTCGGGAGTAGGTATTTAGTGTACACAGGATAGTTTTGTCCTTTACGTGTTAAAGCTCCCTCTGAGGCGATTCGGTGCATTTGCGCTCCGCTTAATTACATCTCTAAATGACTTATCGTAGAGCGAAAAGGACCGAGCAAGACTGTCTGACGTGGGGAGCATGTCTTTAAATGTAAAGAGAGACCGTTTTACCTTAAGTGTTAAAGGTCATACTGGGGATCACTCGGTGTATTTGCGATGTTTGGCTGGTCGTAGTGCTAACCTGGCAAATATGTTTGACCTCTTGTACGTTTATAGCGAATACAGGTAGTACGTTTGATAACTTGGTTTCATGGTGATTGTCCTTATGCAGAAAATCATCATAACTGCTAATTTACCTGTGTCTAATCTTTTAGGGTTAAAATCAAGGTCATGCAACCCTAGTGCATGCCAATTAAACATAAACCTCTCGGTTCAAGCAGAGTGCCAAGTGCCCTAACTGGGCCTGCTCCATTTTAAGCTTAGTCAGAATGCTAGTAGCTGACGGGGGTACAAGATTACACAAGAATGTACCAGTACCAAAAAACGTAATGGCCTATATTAGCCAGTGATTATGATACTTATGAGTTTTCGCACTGAATGACCGCAAACCAAAATCAAGCAATCGGATATGAAAAGTGATTTTACATATGTAGATCCTAGGACCCCGGATCGCAAATATTTGTTCGTTTCGCTCTACGATCAGCCGCTTTCAACATATTCCACATCTTAGGATTTTCCCATTGTCTCCCATGTTAAAGTTTCAAAATGTCATAATTTTTGGCTGATCGCCAATAAAGTAATCGCGTATATTAGCCTCTGATTATGATATTTTGTATGAAGTTTGGCTGAAACCTGGTGAAAACATTTGAAGGAGTAGCGTTTCGAAAATTGTAGAATCGAAAATTTAGCAAAGTGCACCAAATGACCCCAAACCAAACTCAGGCAATCGGCCATGAAAAGTACCCTATATATGTACACACTTTGACTATAGGACCCTGAGTCCCAAATTTTCGTCCATTTCGCTCTACCATCAGCCATTTTCAAGATCTTCAACATCTTAGGATTTTCCCATTGACTCCTATATTAAAATTTCAAAGTGCCATAGATTTTGTAAAACTTGGGCGATTGCCAAGAAAAGTAACAGCCTGTATTCCACCATGGTAGCCAATGTCCTCATTTGGCTGACATTGGATGAAAACTGTAGGACGAGCAGGGTTTTGAAATTTATAGGCCCATATGGTCCTGTGTTAACAAAAATTTCAAAGTGCCATAAA
>JAAUYG010101878.1_pt1 | contig 10064 bp, 9 predicted proteins | sample 7278091 | NCBI WGS metagenome assembly JAAUYG01 (sample SAMN14350201, study PRJNA611818) | marine sediment metagenome | isolation source: surface marine sediment (0.6m) | place: French Polynesia: Moorea | collected 2018-08
GTTAAATTATCTTTTCCTTAAAACAATACTGTGTTTTTGCACTTTAACCCCATTAGCGTAATCCTCTAACCCCCCCCCCCAAGTGACCCCCTCCCCTCCTTCCCCATTCCCCAACCACGGTGTGATTAGAATTATGTCTGCACCATTACGCAATAATAGCATTCCTTTCCTTCGATGTTGTTCGATTTATATTCGCCACCTGCACACACACACGTGTATGCGCATTTTGTGTTATTGGACACTGATGTTCATTCTGGACAGGTTTAATCGGCGAGCTAGCTATTAAAACTCAACGAACGAATCCACACACGACGAATCAGCGGTCATGCGGTAGACCGTGACGACTTACTAAGAGCATGTATAACATTGACAATTACAACAGACATGCTTGACGAGTCCGCGCTAATCCCGGATCAATAAGGGTGACTGGGTGCTTCTTGGATTCGACCCAATCCAGTGGCGCAGTAGACTCCCAATTTTGGACCAACATGAGGTTCAGCCAATGCTCCCGGGAATGTTCTTTGCATGATAGCCCTGTACAAAATTACACAGAATTAAAATTACTCGACGAGCCCAACTTACAAACAAGTAATAATTATAAAGTCACATCCAAGCAATAACTTCGTAGCATACATCATTGTGAATCTGGTGTTGACAAGTGTCTTTTTCCAGGAGATCAGGTCACAACACGGCACAACAGGATGACTCCAAAGACAACATCAAAGACGGCAGTACGGACAACACCCACACGCTCCCCCACTACCCTTGTCTTACTGGGACATGGCTGAGTGCCACATCTCTGGAAGCCACTGTCCTGTCCCAGACAGCCCCTCCCACCAAAAGCTGGGTACGGGTTGTCGCAGAGACGGATTCGGTAGTGTCTCCCACCCCCGCACGTTACTGGACACGGAGACCAGCCTTGCCATGGAGACCAGGATCCATGCACTGCAAAGTTGAACATCTTCTTCATCCAATCCTTGAAGGATTTATACCTGTTATAGAGGCGGGTGATTGTAACGGTTGCACCGCTTTTTGTCGGGAGTTGACAGCTTCATTAAAAAGCCAATTGAAATTTAAACAATGGCAGATCAAGATGTGATTGTGCAAGACAGGAAGCCCATCTTCAGCAGAAGGATTTTGAAATATTGAAACAGCACATTGGGGAATATACATGTACTCGCGCAGATGACGACACAGGCTAATTGTAACCCTTTGTCTTCAACATAATCTCTTATTTTAGTATTACTATGAGTTGGTCTTTTTCCATTGTTTTAAAGTGCAAAATAATCGGTTACATGAATAAAATACATGAATAATCTTTCAATCTTTCTTAATATAGGTTTCATGCAGTACCGCTAACCTTTGGGGGTTTGGGCTTTACTATATACGTAAGCATATTAATGCATTAAATATGGAATACAATGCATTAATATGGCATACAGTCGCCCGAAAATATTCTGAAATCAATACACAATATATAAATAAGGGTCAAAATGTCATGAAATGCTCATACTACTGGTAAGGCAACACAGAGAGTAAGACAATCACGTATTATATGGATAAGGATAAAAAGGTTCAGTAGGGTACAATGCTTAAAACACTAAAATATAATTCTACAAAAGGAGAGTGGTATCTCTAGTCGAATGTATTTTGAAAAACCCTAGGCTACCCAATTTTAAAGATATAAACTGCCACTGCGATAGTGCTATTCAGATTTTGAACGCATATTGGCCTGTCCAAGTAAAGAGGTTTTTGGGGAGTCTTTTGTTTAACACATAATACGTCAGCTGTATCAGATTAGAGAAGTATAGTTTATGGACCAATAAGAATACTCAAGTCTATTCTTTTTATTAGCAATGTGATTGAGTAAGACTTTAACGTGAGTCAAACGTTTGAACTACATGTATTATTTCAGTAGCTATGCTTAAGTCACAGTTTTAGCTTGTCATCAAAATCATAGCAGTTTTATTGGCCACATTCTGACTTACATTGTACGTAAAACTTGAGAGTTTTCGAATCACCAAGCCCTTGTCTTTAAATATGAGAATAGGGATCAAAAAACATGAAAGAAGATGTTGCATGTTAGCCCTTGGCTATCGCAGTTTTCATGTCATGACGATCCATTTTGTGAGAGGTTCTTGTGTAAAAGCGTAAATCTCATACATGTAATATGCTTTCCATTGAGCAACATTTATAATATTCCCTTATCCAATAATAGTCTTCGTGCTCTCTTGAAATCATGCACTTACAAAATACAGGGGGTATTAATATATAAATGAGTTCAAAATATTACCATTACGTAAATACTTCAGCAAACAGTTTTTGACAAATTCAGCCAAAAAGATTGTCGCACGTTCGTTACCTGGACATTCAGTTGTAAAGCAGCGTTCAGTGGCCGAGTCGCTCCCATTGCAAGGTAGCCCCCCATATTGGGGGACGGGGTCACTGCAGTCCCGCAGACGAACGCGGTTACCAAAGGAACACGTGACGTCACAAGCGCTCCAGCTCCCCCATGTGGCCCACGATCCGTCCACTAGAAGGAAGTGTAACATTCGGAACTCATTCGGGACTTCGCGATTCGCCTCTTGCATACAGCAATTACAGAACCACTCATTGTGATTATCATGTCTGCGTGTCTTGTGTACATGTGTGTGTGTGTGTGTGTGTGTGTGTGTGTGTGTGTGTGTGTATATGTGAATATGGGTCTATCTAGGTACACAACTGCCTCACTGTTTGAACTACGCCATTTTGGGGGAAAACCTTTCCTCGCATATAGACAAGAGACTGGATTTTGTTTTTAAAAAAATGCCCTGTGGTAAGTGAGATTACGGAACATTTGCTATAAATGACAGAAACTAAAAGACATTTGCAGCCAAGGGGCAGAAGATAGGCACATGGTTACACAGATTAATCATATACGGAGAATGCAACGTTAGATCTGGTATCCAATGCCACCCAAAGGTCAAATTCAAAGTCTAAGGCCCTGACCTATGAGAAAGGAGTAGAAGTAAGATATACGTTGCTGTTGAGTGCAAGGGCATCACGTACATCTGTGGATTGGGGGGGGGGCATAAAAAATTAAAATTACCTTGAGTTGGTCACTCACATTTCCAGACCTATACCTATCTATTTACCTTTACACATTAACTATCTCAGAAATGAGTAGTCTTAATACGCACATTTACTGGGTACTAGAGAAAAAACATACATAATAAGATCTTTCCTGGAGTGATATTAATAATAAAGGTCAAGTACAAGGTCACTCATTACTTAGGCCCTTCTATATCAGAGTAAAACATATATTATGGAGAGTTTACTGCATCGATAGATATGACCTTGAGTAATGGCGAAAGATAAGTTCAAGGTCACTTATCTTTTGAGTGTTTCTTGGCATGTCTTGGCAAAGAGTTCGAACATACCTTGTATTGAACTGCAATATTGCGTAATGTATGTGAATCCAACAACACTTCTATATTTGACCATGAATGACTTTATAAGATTAAATCCAGATTACAAATTAATACAGGCTCATACTTTTTGAATCGGTTAAAGCGAAATCTGCACGCGCTGGAAAGCTGGTATGTGGTGCTGCATGCCAGCCGTTTATGTCATCCTATACACTTCCGCTTAATGCTCCACTTTTTGTCAAACCTGGATGAAGGGTGAAAAGGTAGGACTTATCTATTGCAGTTTCTCCGAAATAATGTTCCTACAGGATTAAATTAACTCAAGAAATATCTGCTCGATAACCATACCGTCTGTGGCTTGAAGCACTACTAACAACAGTAAAGGTCAAAGTTCATGGATTCTTCAGTCGCGAAAATTCGATTCTGCGGCACAAATTACCATGTCTTGGTGACAAACCAATAACTAATTTCCTTGATCCCATGGCGTCCACAAGAACAGTAAGACGTATCGTATTTTCCAAGGAAATAAGCCGCCAATATCGGTCAATGTCATCTGGCCAGGCTAGTCATGCATCAGCACGAAACCGACAACCCCTTTCTTAAGGAAAAGTGTTCAACTGTGAACACGGCGTGTCCTTGGGAGTGTAGTCAAGGAAGAGAACATTACAGCAAATCACAGTAGTGGTCCAGATAACTAGGGATCGAATACCTGGCACCACACAGCCGAGACAATGCGTCATTTGCATAACAGCTAACGGGAAAGGTGATGTGTGATCTCTGGGAGCTAACTTTTACTGCTGTCAAGTCACACGATCCGCGTAGACAAAAATGGAAATGTTGATTATGTTGCATAACGTTAATAATTTATAATGTACAGCTAGTGATAGGCGGCAGTGGACGGGTTATAAGGGTGGATCAATTTTCTATGAATTGCTTGTCCCAACATATCGTATAGAAACGAGAATAGATTTTCCCCGCACTCTATTTGCCAAATACGAACACGCTTCAAAGCGATTGTTAATGTTTCAGTAAACAACAATACCTACAAGCAACAGCGCTTATAATGCCGAAATGTATATACATGTACAGGTCTTTGCAAGTCCATCACGATAATGGCGCTGTGCAAAATCGCATTGCTCATACCAAACGCGAACAGATTTATTCAGATGTATTGTATGCGGGAGTCCATGTGATTGACAACCTCTGCCTTTTAAGACTTCCTCAATTGTAAGATCCCCTATCTGTGATACCATTCTTATATTTAAATATCCTCCATTTTAAGATCCTGGTCAATGTAAGACAATATTTTGTTTCTGGACGAATGGGTGGTTTAAAAATTCAAGTCCCGCTATAAAATGTAACTTTGTAAGCTCACATCCTCTATCGGTATTTCTTGCAGACTAGCACAGAAAACACCGACATCTGGCGTAAATAATACAAAGTCCAAATAACGGAATCCTAGACGCATGTAGATAAAAACTGTAAACCCTGTAGAAGAAAGAGCTGTGGACACTCGATGGGAAGAGCACACAGACAACGACACATCAATCAATACGTGCTACAAAGAGAATCATTCTGGAAGACTACAAAAACAGTGTTCCATGAATTGGCGAATTTCCTTTTGGCCACACGCGTCCGGCAAATTTACGCGAGGGGGAATTGAATCAAATACTAGCACCAAATTTGTTTGCGCAGTGTCTTTCTCGTGAAACAAAGGTCTGGTGTTGAGGCAAATTAGATAATTGCTAAACGACAAAAGAGTGGCTTACAAAGTTTCGTGAACCCCAGGGATTATCTAAATATGGGGACGTCTGTTCCTGTTACGTAATTTATCAGCGGGGTCTCCCTGCTTGGCTTTGTTTGCTATTTGTGACGGCGAACAGGAATTGTTTGCCATAGTTGTTGCATACAGTATTATGCCTTGGAATTGTTATACAACAAGAATGTTTTGTGGCTAATGCAGAATGACACGATTAATCTGCTATTGTAGGTATAGCACGCCTTTTAAATATAAAATAATATTCCAAAAGTGGCGAGATATAAAATATGTAGCAATTAGGACATAGCGAATTTTGCATTAGAAATTCCCAACAAATGAGCTGGTCAAATGTTAGTATATTTCTCGGTGATCATTATTGGTGTGAAATTTAGTTACATAAACACGATAAAGGAGAAAATTACACCCAACGGTATACTTGTGGGTAACTGTGCTCCCATATGAATGCTATTGATGGGTGCATGGGGGTTATGGGCCAAAACATGCCATCGAAGGATATCCTAATGGGTCCATGGCTGGGTAAGAGACACTACACGGCTGCAGCACTAAACTAGCAATCTAGTGTATGCGCTTCGACTTTACATATAGTACAGGCTTTAGGATGTCTAACACATTCAAATTAGTCTTTAACAGTGTCTCTACTCTACCATGAATGATAAACATACATATTCATGAAATATTTTCTATGCACTATAAGCTCAATGCTACCTCAAAACGGGGTATTTTCTGTCACGTGATCTAGAATTGTCTTGATATTTCTACTATTACAACCAGTAAAATGGTTTCATCCCAAATAGATTTATTATACACCAAAAGAAAGAAAGCTTTGTCTTCCAACTGAGTTATTTCCGGCAGTTTAAATTTCAGCTTCCGGTTGTTAAAATGTCAGAAACGTTGGTAGTCTCACTGAAAGGGATACCCAAAAGTGAGGCTTCGGACTTCAGTTGTTTCCCAGGAGTACCTACCCGGACATTCTCTGTCCTTGCACTCTTCAGTTTCACTGTCGTCCCCGACACAGGCCTCGCCCCCATATCGAGGTGCCGGGTTGTCACATAATCTGGCACGGGACCTCATCCCCACGTCACACGTGGTCGTGCACTGTCCCCAATCCTGCCACTCCCCCCAGTTTCCGTCCACTGGTTGGAAAGCAATCGTCAAGTGATTCTGATTCAACCACGGTTCATCAAAATCGATCTTCTTGAAAGGGACTCAAAAACTACAATAATTACTAGGTGACTTCGTTCAGGGCTTAAGGTCATGACGTCACTCGAACGCTAGCGCTTTAAGCAAGGAAGTGGTGGTAGAGGTACTAATCGTGCAGGGAAGGTAAAAGCCTACAGACTTGCTAACATTTGCAGGTGCATGTACGTTGCGCTATGCTATTTCGGGTAAAACTACTGTAACAGTTGCGTAACACTTGAATTTTCAAATCAGTCAAACTACCTATAACCTAATGATATGCTTATATGGAAACAAACAAACACAAGAATGTATAATTGCCGCATGTTCGTCTCAGAACCTTCCCCCTGAATAAACTATCACTTGGCTGCTAAGTTCCGGTATTGAGGAACCATCTGATATTAGGATCAGGTGCAGCTGCTAAAGAACAGTCCATGTATAACTGTGTTATTGTTCTCCCAAATCGAAAGACTCAATGCGCTCATAGTCAAAGGCGTGCGAGACAAACCTAATTTTTCGGATTCGGGTTAAATTGAAGCAGCTAACGGCGAGGACGACCCTGCTGCACATTGCTGAATAACAAAAAAATGTTTATGCCTTATATAGTCTTCTCAGAACCTTCTCTCTGGTCTTCTTGAAAAGACTTCGACAACTAAAGTAAGTATTAGGCTCCTTACATGTACTTCGTGACTCACAATCATGGCGTTACTTGGACGCTGGGGCTTAGTCAGGAACCAGCTACTTTAATTTATCCTGAATACGAAGTGTTAGGCTGGTGTTACATGTCTTGACCATGAGCGCATTGAGTACTACCCGAATCTTCTCATTTTCACTGTTATCTCTTGAGCGAATGAATGGGCTGTATAATGGGCTGTTCTTTAGCAGGTGTCCCTGATCCTACAGCTGACCCTGCTCCATCCATCCTTGGTAGCCAACAGCTGTTCGCCACTTAGTATGGGGCAATTTCTTGTGGTATATTTCTGAATAGTTCCTTCGTTAAGCACGCATCACAGAAAGCAGGCAAGGTTAAGGTTCAAAAGAAAAAGAACTACTTATATGTAATTTATAAAAGGCTACATGAATCTAAGGACAAAAATCACTTTACCGGGAAATAATAGAAGTATATTAATATTACAAAGATCGGTATTAGAAATGTTCTAGCTAGGCTCGACACAATGTGATATTGTAGCTATTTCCATGTATGTTGAGGTTGATCTATGGAGTGCATGATGCTTTTTCTTAATCTCAAATGACATTGGGTTCCCAAAGACATAAATATTCCATTATCTATGCACCGGACGACACATGCCCACGCGAAAACGTCATTTTATTCCACCCCACCATTAGCTACAGGAAATCCAAATAAAAATATACTGCGGCACCGTGGAAACATAATCCCAGTATGGAAACGTTATCCCAGGGTACACCGCGGCAGCCATCAACGCCTTACGGAGCCTGGCATCCTATTTATGGAGCGTGCCTTCGCCCCTTGCATTTTGCAGCAGTTAGGCGGTTACGGGAGTTTTTCGACCTGGCGACGAACTATGGCATTCAAATCGATAAGAACCCATCAGCTGCTTTGGCCAGACCCAGATCAAAGGCAACAATGGCACCGGATGAATATTCCGACGTTTGCCTTCCGTGGCCCACCGTGATTTTTTAGAAAACCGTGGAATAAGTTCTGTCCAACAGAAAGTCATGTCATTATGTGCCTTAAATCCCTAGGACGTGCTACTTCGCGAAATAATAGAGTGGCATATTTTGATAGAACAATTTCAACGAAATATAAAGATAAGAAACACTGTGATGGCCTTAACAGACCATAATGTACCTGTGCACATTATATTTTGTGGTATGCAAAACAATACATTTTTTTAATTAGCACGCCAGCTTATTTTTATTAAAAGGTCAGAATTGTTTTGGCTGCCACATTTTGCTCGTGGTTTTCATATAACCTTACCGTAATCATTTCACACAACTACAGTCAACGCTATATGCCTTTTTAATTAAGCCAGAATTTGCGACATCACGACGCTTACGAACTGGATTGAAGAGCTTTTCTCTGAGGACAGGTCACCATCTGGTTTGTTTATAGCGCAAATGTACAAAAAAGTAAGAACATGAAATCTCTTTTGAGGAAAGAAACTACAAGGTGTCGAAGATTCACTTATATCGAAAGCAGTTGGACAATATCATTCGCTATGAAAGCTTTAAAGGTATCAGTCGTGCTTGTCTGCGAACATGAGAGATTGTGAAATATGACGACAACGTACCTGGACAGGGGTCAGTTCCACACGGCTCGTATTCCTCCGCCTCCCCCTCGCACGGCTCTCCGTAAACAGGTTCCGGATTGTCGCACAGACGTATGCGCATGCGCTCACCGCCTCCACATAGAGCAGTACAGTTGCCCCATTCCTGCCAGTTGGACCAAGCACCGTTCACTAGAAAGAGCAGAAAGAGTTCACAGCCTGGATAAATTGAAAATGACCCGTAAAATTGCAGACAGTGACACTACACCGCAGTTGCCAAAACTGTTGCGTTTTGTTTCATCTAAATTGCATTTCTTAATGGTACGTACCGGTAAAAGTTCAAGGATGATAAAAATCGAACAACATCATGGCATACGTCTGAACGATTGCGATGGGTGTACCCATAGCATTTGTGTGATTTTGTTCTGAGGGTAGGGGTGTGTGGTGGGGTGGAGAGGTGACGGAAGAAGAGAAGGGTTGGAGAACTGAAGGTTATGGTGGGGAACTGGAGAGGAAGGTGGAGGGAGCGGGAGGAACGAAATGACGTTTCCGGCGTGGTGTGCGTGTATGATATGATTAGTTTTCGCCGTGATGGTGTTGGTGTACTACCGTATGGCCGTACCATAGTTGAACACCCAGGTTCCGGCTGAGTCCCACCCAGTGGAGACCGCCATGTAGTTAACGGCGTGAGGATCTGGATCCTTCCATCCCATGAACTCCGACTCGTATGCCACGCTTCCGTTCCCCATTCGCAGATATCCAGAATCCCACGATATCCAGAACCGATTGAAACTTTCTTCCGAGAGAGGGTGGTGCCTGAATTCGGCCTGAGGGCGGCACTGGGAGCACTTCCTGATGGCAGAGCGCTGGTTGTCCCAGCCACCAAGGACGAATTCGTAAGTCTCGAACGAGTAGTCGTTGTTGAACTTGGACAAGCCGATGTGGGCGTCGTTTTTGGCGCGTATGGCGAACGTTAAGTCTGTGACATTCTGGACGTTGACGTTGTGGCTGGTGAGGTAGACGTAACTGAACTCGGCAGACGTTTCCACACGAATAACGCTCCCTTGCGGGGAAAAGAGTGTAGAATGGGTAATTTAATAGCCATTGATTACTTAGGTGAACACGACGATTTTAAACTCAGTGATGCAGAACCTTCAGTTGACACGAACGACACACGTTAGTAGTTTTCGTTTCATATATGTGACACAAAAAAGACTCTATGTAAGAGATTGTTACGTACATTTTACAGTTGATTTTGGAAAGCAAATATATGCGGCATCCTGTCACGTACTGCTCGTTTTCCTGACGCCAAGCGCATGGTCTGCCGTGGAGATACGTGACGGAAAGAAACCGTTCTCGAAAATACTGAAGTCTGAGTTACTGACTTAATACTGACTTAAGTCAATAATCTGAGCAATATGTGATTGGCTAATAATCTGACTGAATTCAAAC
>JAAUYG010072581.1_pt1 | contig 10063 bp, 8 predicted proteins | sample 7278091 | NCBI WGS metagenome assembly JAAUYG01 (sample SAMN14350201, study PRJNA611818) | marine sediment metagenome | isolation source: surface marine sediment (0.6m) | place: French Polynesia: Moorea | collected 2018-08
ATGACGCGATAATCGGCTCTATCCGGCTCCATTGTTCGTTTGTAAGTTCCATCCTGATTTTATTACATAATCAGGCATCGATGTCTAGAATTTATTTTGAGATACGCTCTATTAGGTAGCGATCGATTATTGAGATTTCACCCATGACATCAGTTAATCACAACATTTTAATCTAAATCGTTGCAACCATCAGAATATTTATACTATTTAAATCCTGACTTGGTCGTCTGGCAGAGACCTTTTGGCTTACCCGACACCTGGTTTCGATCCTCTATTAATCCTGAGCTCCCATTTTAGCCTTTCCTTCCCTCCAACTTCTGTTAGGCCCCAATCTGACCAGAAGCGGTTTCAAAACCTCATCTAACGCCCGATAACGGCGTTGCGGTTTTCTTGGCAGAACCGTAGGGACCCTGCCCTACGAACCTGCATACATATCATTGAATATGCTCCGCGTTTTCATCAGACCGCGCCTTGTTTTCGAACGCGATCTGAGGTCTTGAAACCGCTTCTACCCATAATTTATCTGGCCGGTGAATAGGGCTTCCCGAGTGACGCTACGGAACAGGCCGGTCTCTCACTTTTACACAAATCTATTCAAAAGGAGACGGATTAGCATGTACGATTTTCTGCTTACGCCGAAGCAAAGAGCGGTCAAGGCCGAGGCACGAGAATTTGTGAACAAGGAGATTACAGGCGATTTTCTGAGGAAGCTTGATAAGGACGAGATCGTGTATCCCAGAGAGTATGTGGAGAAGCTTGCGGCGCGGGGCCTGCGGGGGATACGGTTTCCGAAGAAGTATGGCGGAAGAGGGCTTGACTGGGTGGCGGAGGTGGCGGCGACCGAGGAGATCGGATGTTTGGGGATGGCTCTGGGTTGCGCGTTCGTCATGCCTTCCATCGTGGGGGAGGCCTTGAATGTTTTTGGTACCGAGGAGCAGAAACAGCGGTACCTGAAACCGTACATCGAAGGTAAATTGGTAGCGGCCGAGGCGTTGACTGAGCCCCGGGGCGGGTCCGACTTCTTCGGAGCCATGACCCGGGCAGAACTCAAGGGCGATCATTTTGTTTTGAACGGGATGAAACGCTTTGTGGTTGGCGCCGAGGGGGCGGACTTTTTTCTGGTTTACTGCCGGACGAATTTTGACGAGAACGCCCACAAGTATCAAAAATTGAGCCTCCTCATCGTTGACCGCGGGCCGGGGGTGGAGACGGAGTACCTATACGGGCTGATGGGGTGCCGGGGCGGGGGTACAGGTCGGCTTGTGTTCCGGAACGTGAAGGTGCCCAAGGCAAACCTGGTAGGCGAACTTCACGGTGGCGCACTGTGCTTCCACCAGATGATGATTCCGGAGCGGCTCACCTCCGCGGCAGGCTGCCTGGGCACTTGGGGTGCGTTGGATCTGGCCGTGCGCTACTCGGCAAAACGCCGGGCGTTCGGCACGGAAATTCGCCGGTATCAAGGCGTGAGCTTCAAGGTGGCGGACAGTATCACCAAGCTGGATGCAGCCCGGGGGCTGTGCCATATGGCCGCGCGGGCCGTAGACGCAAGCTACCCCAACCAGCGGCGCATTGTGAGCGAGGCCAAACGTTTCGCCACAGAGGCGGCTTGGGAAATTGTAAACGACGCCATGCAGGTGATGGGCGGGATTGGGTACACGGACGTCTACCCAATCGAGCGAGCGTTGCGGGACACGCGGCTGGGTATGATTTGGACGGGCACAAGCGAGATCATGAATCTCATGATCCAACACGAGTACTATAACGAGGTGCTCTCGCCGGAATACAGCCGCAGAAAGATAGAGGACGACGCCATGAACCCGGACTCATCCGAGCGCTGCCTGACGGATGAGGACATGGAGAACGTGTTCGGTCAAAAACTAGGGTCGTCCCTTCAACGGGCGACCTCAAAATGAAATCACATGGCTTGGTGGAATCATTCTTACTGGGTTTATGTCATTATAAACCAATCCAACTGATTGGTGCGACATAGAGAAGTTACAAAATGTGATCAGAAATGGGGGCTCTACCTTCCGCTGTTCTGCACTGCATACTAAAGCTAAAGCCATATCTGCACTTAAATATGCGGCTCGGTCGAGGCGTTCACCAAGTGCTCAAACGCCTCGACGCAATAAATATTTCCCCCTATTCTTGGGGTCGACCTTCTTTTTTTTGACGGCTCAGTTCGTCTAAATATGTTCTCATAAAATGGAATCCATCATTGACCATATTTATGGAACCCTCACGTTCTTTTTTAAAATTCACCCGCCATTCATCAATTACATTTTTGATCTGCGCATCGATGTTCATCTGATCGATCCAGTACTGGCTTCCTTTTTCAGCAAAATCATGAACAAGTGTCACCGCAAGAAAGAAATTGCTTGTGGCACGTTTCTGTAGATCAACATTCTCTTTTGCGATTGATACCATGTCCATTGTTATTCGCTCCTTGTTTGGTTGGTCTATTGTTTTATTGGTACAAGATTACGATTCCTAGCAGAAATCGTTTCACAGCTTATCGGCACACCAATGAAAATTTCGCTCATTAGAAAAAATTCAGTTTATCATCTTTTCTTCGGCACTGCTCTCGTCGACATATCCACCCCACTACAGAGATTTGGGCAAAGCCCCTGGAAGACAGTTTTCTGCGGTCACCAACTTTGGACCTGCGATCTCCTTGTTTGGGTATTCTTTCAGATGATTTTTTTATGCCCACTTTTTTACTCTCCATTACCTTAACCCTACGTCTATTCGTTATGGGAGCGGTTGGTTATAAAGGCTGAACAGCCAGTAGTAAGGTGGTATTGCCAATAGTAACCGGGCTCTTGGGTCAGCGGTTGTGGGAAAAGATATTTTCCAGTGCCGGTGCCTGTAGAATATATTTTGGCTACCTCATCTTGGGCTGCACTTGTTCTTACACCTCATCTTAGCGAAAGTGCCAAGAGGAGGTCGTTTTTTCATATGGTCAGGTTGTTATGTGGGTGTGACTATTTTTAAGAAGCTTGCAACACGGCTAATGGACGTTAGAAGGTGGTTGAAACCACTTCTAGTCGAGATATTGCAAACCGAAGCCAATGGGGCCGTCAATCTCATCAGTAAGTTTGTATCGCCACTTAATGGCGGCCAGACCAGTGCATCGCGGTCGATCGTCCCAATCGAGGGTTTCTAACAGGGATGGATACTGCACCATCCGTAACTGGATGATGGTACCGATCTTCAACGCATGCGCGCTTTCGATATAGGATCCGGATTTGGAAAAATTACGCATGACTGCATCGGCGGTTGTGGTGGATCCGCTGCTGTGAAAAGGACGACACACCACAGCGGCCTCGGTGGGGTATCGCGATTCGGATCTTCGTTTGTCTATATTTTCCATCGATGCCTGTACGCTTTCAACTGGTGGGTTGATGGTTGCATTGGGTGCCAGATTTTTGGACAACCAAATTATAAATTAATCACCGAATTCTGGCTGTCCCCATAGGGGCTGGGTAGATAACCGTCGGCTTCCGGATCGTTTTTCCACCTGGATTGCCCCAGCAAGTATCGAAACTGGTATGAACGGTTTGGGGCCAGGTCCACGGTGGCGGTGAACGAGCCGTTCTTCAATCGCTTCATGGGCGTGGCCGTGGTCGACCAGTCATTGAATTCACCGACGACATGCGCATTCTCGGCATCATTGCTGACTTTATCCGGAATTTTGAATGTGACTTTGCACACAGGTTTGCTTTTCAGAAATTGCTTACGAATACTCATTGCCAACCTCCGTTTTTCAGACTGAAATCGACGATAGAAGAATCTTAATTCAATACATTGACCACAAGATGGGATAATGGCCTCTGCAACCATGAGACAACCTCGGCCAGTCAGGCGTCCTGGAATATTTCACGGAACCTGCCGGTCACTTGAACATCCACGCGGGTTTTCTTCATTTTAAACAAATTGGGGAGAAATACATCGAGCCCAAATGGATGTATGGCGCGTAAGCCATCCGTATTAATGGCGATTGTGCCGGTCTCCCTGGGATTTTCGTCGAGGGTGTTGATCAATTCCCACGCCGAAGATCCATCAAAATCCCCGAACAGTTTGAGCGTCGTGCATTGATTACTGAGTTCTTGGGATGCAATTCGGAAATTCACGGCCATGTTTTAACCTCCCAATGCGTTAACATGTCTGGTTGCGTCATCGTGTCCCTCATCAAGGGCCTTGATCTTTTCTTTCAAGGTATTCAGGTCGAAGGGTTTGAATAAAAAGCCGTCGGCCATACCGGACCCATGCAGCCAATTGGTAACCTCCTCTTTGCAATGGCCGGTCATGATAATGACCCGGGTCCCGTGGTGTTGCGACTTGATTCGTACGGCCAGTTGGTAGCCGTCCATGAAAGGCATTTTATAGTCCGTAATCACCAGATGATAATGGGCCTCGGACAAATTAAATAGGGCGTCCATTGCATCTTCGGCAGTGGACGAATGGTAACCCAGCCGTTTAACCATCCTCGCTACCAGGTTCAGGATGTTGGGATCGTCATCCACCACAAGAATCCGATAGGAATTGGCGCCGGTCTTTGGTCCATCGGCCGATTGAACCGGACGGGCGTCTTTAGGAGGGCGGATTGATTCTGCAGATGTTAACGACTGAGCACCGACGGGCGGTTGCCCCTCTTTTTCGATAACGGTTGGCATACCCCCTCCTCAAATTTGAAACCCATGATTCAATCCTGCCTTAAGGTACCGTTTGGGGAACAATGAGAAAGCGCATCAGGAGGTGTGAAAACAAGCAGAGATCACCAGAATAGCGGAGCAACGGCTTAATTGTTGGCCCACTCTGTAATACAGATCGAATTGTGCCAGCAATTCGCAAATTTGCATAATTTTCAGGCGGATTGTGGGTAAAAATACCCACTATGAAATATTTGGGTAATCGCTTTCTTTTTGCACTCCGCCACAAAATACAGGCGTGTTCCTATAACCTTCTTTATTTAGCTATTACCAAAAGGATTGGCGGCTGTCGGCAGAATCCGGGAAGGTTTAGGACAGAGTTGTGGTATATCCCTGGGAAATGGCGTAACGGACAAGATCGGCCGTGCTCTTGAGGTTTAATTTCGATCTTATGCTGGCACGATGGCGATGGACCGTTCGGATACTGATGCAAAGGCGATCGGCGATCTGGCGGTCCGCATGGCCTTCGGCGATCAGCTGGAGCACATGACGTTCGCGGGGAGTCAGAGGGTCGGGTGTGGCATTGTGATCGCCCCGACAGATGGCGATGATAGTGTTTGGGAACGCACTGGCCAATGCCCGGGAAAGGTAGGTCTTGCCGTCTTTGATCTGTTCGATGGCCTGGAGCAGTTCGTCCCCCGAATCCTCCTTCAAAAGGTAGCCTTTGGCACCTGCCGCCAGTGTCATTGATAGGAACTTCTCGCTTCTATGCATGCTTAGCATGAGGATATGGATATCGGGGTACCGGGTATGAATTTCGCGAGCCGCCTCAATCCCTCGCATCCCCGGCATCGCGATGTCAAGAATCACCATATCCGGTGAGTTCCGTTTGAGCAGTTCGAGTAGCTCAAGCCCGTTACCGGTCTCACCGATAACGGCAAACCCTTCCAAATTGTTGATCAGGGACTTGATACCTTCACGCATCAATACATGGTCATCCGCAAGAATGATTGTGTAATCTTTCATTGCTCGGCTTTCAAATACGGACAAGATAGATGTCCGCGCAGGTGCCTTTATCCACCTCCCTGCGGTCCGGCCGATCCACCCCCATCGTAGGTCAATTGGCCTTTGTTGAATTTACCCTCGTTTTGTGGCCCTTTAGAATGAGGCGTTCCGATAATTGCCAGCCGCCCTCACAAATATCGACCTGTCCGCCGACAGCACGTTCAGTACAAGTAGGCCTGGCTATTCTGGTGGGGATGCCCGAAAACTAAATAAGCTACTACTAATAAATTAATACCGGACAAAACGCTCTTCAATGGGATTTTGGTCCTTTATAGTATTTGCAATCCTGATAACCATCTCTTAAATAAATGTTAGAGCAGCCCAATAATAGCTTCGCCTAAAAAACTGGTGGTGGGAACCATGATCCAAAAACAGACGAAAAGAGACCTAGAGGCAAAAATAAGGGAACTCGAAACAAAACTGCGTTTTTATGAGGATCGTGAAAATTTCAAAGATGAATCGCCCGCAGTAAAATTGGGAAGCAGCGAACATCGCTTTCGGAATTTAATTGAAGGGTCGATTCAGGGCGTTCTCATTCATCGCGACCACAGGCCCCTTTTTGTCAACCAACAATGGGCGTCTATCCATGGCTACTCACGTGAAGAAATCCTCAACATGGACTCGATCATTCCCTTGATATCGCCACGCGATAAATCACGTTTGATCGCGTACAAGGACGCGCGCTCGCAGGGAAAAAACGCACCCGTCAATTATGAATATGAGGGGATCCGCAAGGATGGATCGCTCGTCTGGCTGGAAAACAGAGTGATGACAGTTCAATGGAAGGGACAACCGGCCATACAGACAACCATTTTTAATATTACCGACCGCAAGCTTGCAGAAAAAGCGCTGCAGGAAAGCGAAAGTCGCTATCGTGCAGTTATCGAGGACCTGCCGGCATTGATTTGCAGTTTCTTGCCGGGGGGTGAAATCACGTTTGTTAACCAGGCGTACTGCGATTTCTTCGACAGGCATTGCGAAGAGCTGGTCGGATCGAATTTCCTATCGCTTATTCCCGAATCGGATCACAAAACCATCATGGAAAACATATCGGCGTTGACAATCGAGTCGCCGACGCAGTCACATGAGCACCCGGTTCTGGCCGAAAACGGGAAAATCTATTGGCAGCGTTGGACAAACCGCGCAATATTCGACGACCGCGAGAAGATTATTTGCTACCAGTCTTTTGGCGTCGACATCACAGAGCGAAAAATGGCGGATGAGGCGCTGCGAGAATCCGAAGAGTTGCACAGGATCATTTTAAGCAATATTTCGGATGCTGTATTTATAACAGACGACAAGGGGTATTTTACCTATATTTGTCCAAATGTAAGTGTCATTTTTGGCCGCAACTTTGAGGAGGTCAGCGCTTTAAGGAATATCAATAATTTGTTGAATCTCCATGATCTCGATCGTACCGAATTGATCACTTCAGGTGAAATTAGAAACATCGAACGGGTCATTCAGGATAAGTGCGGTGTAACCCATACTTTACTCGTGAATGTTAAGCTTGTTTCCATAAAAGGTGGTACGATGCTTATCACCTGCCGTGACATTACCGAACGCAAGCGCGCATATGTGGAGCTGGAGGAAAGCGAAGAACGATACCGACAACTTTTTGATAAAGCGTCGGACGCCATTATGATTTTCGACGCTCAGAGCAAGCACTTCGAAGACGCAAATTCAGCCGCAACCGATTTGTTTGGGTATACAAAGGATGAGTTTGCAAACCTCAAGGTTGAGGACATATCCGTAGAAAAAGATAAAGCTCTGACGGCGGCCGGGGAAATTGGGATAATTATTTCCGGGGATCAATACGCCCACTTACATTATTTCAAAAAGAAAAGCGGCATGATTTTCCCGGGTGAAATATATGCGGGGACCTTCATTTCAAATGTGCGGAAAAAAGTCATTGGTGCCGTTAGGGATGTAACGAATCGTATTCAAGCGGAGAAAACCATACGCGACCTTTCATTCAGCCTGTTAACCGCTCAGGAAATGGAAAGAAAACGGATCGCATCAGATTTGCACGACGATCTCGGCCAAACACTTGCCTATTTAAAGATTCGAATCCAGAATCTCCAAAAAAGTTTGCCACCGGCCCGGGTTAATCTTCAAAATGAATGCGAAAACACCTTAGAATACACCAACCAACTCATCGAAAAAGTAAGGATAATTTCTCACGGATTAACACCCATATTTCTTGATGACTTAGGTCTGACAGGCTCTTTGCATTCGCTGGTCGATGAGTTCTCAGGATACTCCTTAATAAAAATAGAAAAACAGATTGCCAACGTCGACAAGTTGTTCTCACCCGGGGTAGAGATCACGATTTACAGGATCATTCAGGAAATAATCAACAATATCTGGAAACACGCTGAAACGAATTTTGTTAAAGTGGAGATAATTAAATCGACAGACAAGGTTTCTTTCAAGATCGAGGATTATGGTCGTGGTTTCGATTCCGAAAAGATAGGATTGTTTACTTCAGATAAAAAAGGATTGGGACTGGCATCCGTGAACGAACGTGTAAGAATGCTAGGCGGCCGTTTCGAAATACAGAGTCGATTGAAAAAGGGGACGAATGTGGACTTTTGGATCCCCATTAAATCAAAAACTGAATTTTGAGGCCCTTAAATTATATCGTGGACACATGGCGCACCAATGAAGCCTGGTCAGATGCTGGGGCGCGTCCAGCGAGCCACCCCGTCAAAAAGCGCGCGCGGGTCTTTGACGACATCGACGTTCATGTCGACACACTGGTCCAAGCCGCCCGCGCCCGCCAGCGCGTCTATCAGCGCTAAGCCAACCAGCGACATGATTCGGGGAAGAACGACTAACCGTTTCCCTTAAGCCCGGTAAGTTGGATCACAAGAGCCTATCCAGCTAAGCCTGTGGATTCTGACGGTTTGAACAAGGGGCCCGCCATTCACACGTTCTGACGGCCATCATTTTCGTGGGGTAATCTCAATCTATCCGTAATTCGGCGATAGTTGGTTTCCTGGCACTTAAGTTGTCATTTTCTGCGACACTAAATTATCGCGAATTCGCCAACAAAATCAATTAATCACAACAATCATATCAAAATAGTTGCAATCATAAGAAAATCTTGATCATTTAGATCTTGCCTTGGTAAGCTGTCCGACACTCAATCCCTTATCAGACGCTGTTTTCGATTCTCGAATTATCCTGAACTCTGATATCGGCATCTCCATCCCTTTCACTTCTGTTCTGCCCTAAAACTGACTAGCCGATAAATTACCTAGTCGGAAAATCTGACTTACACGATTGACGCTACCGATAGGATCACTCGTTCTTGCATTCATCTATTGAAAAAAATTCAAGGAAGGGTGGAAAACCATGCCGTTTATCAGCATCAAGGTTTTGAAAGACACATCTTCAAATGAGAAATCAGTTGAAATGATAAAAAAGGGTCCTGAAACCGTCGCGGACATTGAAGCAAGTCCCAGCCTTAAAGACGGCCTTGTTCACTATCCATGGGGTGTTATCGAATAAGTTGAATTCGAAAACTGGGGTATTGGGGGTAATCAGGTGGCGCCTTTAATTCTTCAAATTCTTCAGGCGGTAATTGCCGGTAAAGCCTGACCGCAGCTTCGCAGGGGCGTGTATCTTATCTTTTTTACAACAGTCCACAATGATCGTGTCGCGTGCAAATTGCGATAAATGGTCTTGCAGGCAGTTGCTTGAGTAAACGTCGCCGGTCTTGCCTTCAGGTTTTTTAAGGGTGGAGGAACAAAATGCGTAAGAATATCTTTGTGGTTGGATTGGACGATTTCCATCTTTCGCAATTGCAGGCCCTGTCGCGTGCCGACTCCTATCACTTCCATTCCCTGATTTCTTACAGAAAGATAAAATGCGGAGAAAGATTTCCCGTCCGGAGATTTTTGCAGAAGGCACCACAGAGGTTGGCCCAATTCGACGGTACCGTGGATGCCGTGATCGGCTTCTGGGATTTTCCGGTTAGCACCCTGTTGCCCATTCTTCAAAAGCAAGCCGGCCTTATCGGACCGAGCCTTAACGCCGTGTTGAAGTGCGAGCATAAATACTGGAGCCGCCTGGAGCAGGCCAAAGCCGTCCCCGAGATAATCCCACCGTTTCATAAGATCGATCCATTTCACAAGGATCCGCTGGCCCAGTGTCATCTCGCGTTTCCCTTCTGGCTGAAACCGGTCAAGTCGGTGCTTTCCTATTTGGGCTTTCTCATCCGGGACCGTGAGGAATTCAGACGATGCATCCGCCTTGTACGCCAGGGCATCGGACGATATGCCGACCCATTCAACGTCATTTTAAATGCGACCGACCTGCCTGAGGAGATACAGGCGGTG
>JAAUYG010013167.1_pt1 | contig 10062 bp, 10 predicted proteins | sample 7278091 | NCBI WGS metagenome assembly JAAUYG01 (sample SAMN14350201, study PRJNA611818) | marine sediment metagenome | isolation source: surface marine sediment (0.6m) | place: French Polynesia: Moorea | collected 2018-08
AGAGACGCCAACAGTCAGTCTGAGGAAGTTCACTGAACAGAGTGGACGAAAGTCTCACAACAAGGAGAACCAAACTACTGTTTGTGACAAATGAACTCTCTCGTTTTGTTACCCTACCAAACTGATGAATCTCTTTGGAGAGTTTAGTTGTTTAGTTTTAGTTTTATTTTTGTTACCTAAACCTATCTACCTAATTAATCTCGTTGATTCGTTTCTGTCCCCGCCAGTGGCTGAATCCGAACCGCTCCGCCCAGTGCCCACGTTACGGCGCCACCTACCGGGGTTCCCGCTCGGATCGCCTCGTCTTTAACAACTGCACCACCGTGGCCACGTACAGATGGCGCTACTGTGGTGTGTGTCCCGGACGGTGCTGCCACCCAACGGAATCCACAACAGTCGACATGAAAGTTCAGTGTGGAGAGTTCAGCGGGGTGGCGAAAGTTCTCCGGATCCGTCGCTGTTCCTGTACGGAAATCTGTAGCCACGCCCACCGCACCCGTCAGTAAATTGGAACGGATAGCATACTCTTAGATTGACTGGAATTCGGCGGCGTTGTGATTGCAAACTTTATGAAATCTTGTAACTGGGGACCTATACATGCAACACAAAATGTCTGGAACCTCGGGCAGCTACTAGTTTCCCTGGTACAAGGAAAATAAATGTCTTGTCTCGGCCCAGTACTGTTATAATGCACACCATTAGGCGGATGACAGTCACGGTCCGGAATTGCCGTGGCATTGCTTTCAATCAAGTAATCCTTCCATGAAAGACCGCCAGTGAAATTATCAATGCGCGAAACTCTTCATGTGCGACGCCACACGTATCTTACAATCGGGTAATAAGCTACCTTCTTGCAAGCATCCCATCTTCAGTGTGATCACGATTAACTCATTAAAACGACTGCCGTCGTGTTGATGATTACAGTGAGTGGTTGAATGCGACACCAGAAAATGTAAAATTACTGACCGGTAAATCAAAGACACGTAAGTAATCCTGATGAAAATATAAAGCCACACTTTTAACAAACCTCTCTATCTTCCAGCTGCAGATGGTCACTAAAGTAGTGCCGTCACTTTACGGAAGGGCATGACCGGTCACAGGGTGAAACAACTGTTCTGGGGAAAATCAATTTCTGACCCATCACAGTGTCGTACAATGTACCAGCTTGCCTAATCAACCACATTAATTTTTCACAGTATCTGACTCAAAAATGGGTGAAACATTTATATTTAGTTCATTTCCTGCCACTTTCGCCAGGCAAACAGAGCTATACTATTGTAGAAATATGCTACCGTCCAGGTTTTGATCAGGCGGCGATCTTGAAATTGTTAATCGATTGAAGTCCGGCGTATCTATATGCATTCACTTTCCAATAAGTACACCAGTGTACAAAATAGTGCGTGTTTATTTTAATATGTAACAGTTACGCAGTTGCAGTAACAGAATAACCAAGCAACCAAAGTAAGCCATATATGGTGATATGTAATAGCTGAGGCAACCAAACTAAGCCCTATGGACATACGAAAAATAACCGAGCCAAGTAAGCTATGTATCGTCGTACGGTTTTGCTGTGAGAACATTCTAGGAGACATGTTATATCGTGTGCGTTATTAGGCTACGGGGCACCCTGTCTGTTACAAATGTACTCGGCAGCTTTCAACATCAATGGGACACTGATAAATGCGAAAAAAAGAGGGGGGTCGGGGTTTAGTCCTCGCTAATGTACAAGGATCTGCTAATAAACATACATGTAAGTATATATATTATATGTATATATAGTTATCTTTGTTGAACAGAATCCGCTGTCCCTTTTGAACTCTTGTATATTTATGCATCCTCTGAATAGCATAACATATGCTAACACTGACGTCCGGTCTTGCACAACTTTCGAAGTCTGCATGTACAGTAGAACTTTTACAAATTGGTGGCTCAAAATTGATAGGCTTTTGGGCAATGTTGCTACTTGGATTCAATAGATATTACCACAATTTACCTTACTAACACCAACAATGTCTTCAAAATAGTCTTTCGCGATAACCGAAGCACAACAAATATCCCGTCGTTGCGTTCGGAGATGATTATGCTCTTGGCTCTCAGACATCATAATGAGGTAAATCGTTCACCCCCTCCTGTGCAAGTTGTTGTATATGACTTAGCGGTGACACAGCATGTTCCCAAAGTTGAAACGTCGCTGTTCCTCAATACAATAATAGGTGTAGCGTAGTGCAAGGGCGACTCGACTTGTCTGGAATCGAGAGTAGCCAGCCTTTGTGCACAGAATATGAGGTAGTATGGTAGCAGCGGCAGTCCATCGAGACAGAATAAGAAGTAGGCTACATGTACATGCAGCATGTGTGTTCAGAATAAGAAGTAGCGCTGCGCCAGCGGCAGTCTCTGCGAAGGCGGGCAGGTCAGATGTTGAGGTGGCTGCTCTGGTTTGTCCTCGTCTGTGATGTGAACCTTGTACGACTGGGGGTCCACTGAAATAAAAACACAAGTTAACTGTATTAAGAAGTTCGCTCATGTGTTCAATATATATCTAGTACATGTACATGTTTTGTAAGGCACAGCTACGGGTCGTTATGGCCTAACAGAACACAGGCAAGTGTGGGATTGGATGTCAACTATATGCTATGACTATACCTCACTCCTACCATGGTGTCCAAATTCTGAGCCAGAGTTCTTGAAAAATTTTCATTTTAATTGTTGATTAAATCAGAGTCTTAACCGACCAGTGTGCCGAGAATGCGGATTTTCATGATATCCATATTCCCCGCCGAGAAGTTGAACTGCGGCAATGTTCTGGGCATTTTGATTTGGCTAAGAATTTCAGCTAAACAAGTCAAAGGTTAAAACTAGAACATTTTCAAAAACAATAGTGTAGTTGCACCTACGCACAGGAGATGCGTCACCTAACATAACTACGACTTTTACACGGTAAGCACTGGATTGGAAATTTCGAAAAAATGTGCTTTTACTCGAAAAGCCAATGCTGCGGACATGGATGGAATAATGGTATTCAGAATAGGTGTTGATTGGTGTAACAGCCAGACCTGTAATTGTCGGCAGGTAATTGTTGAGGACCATGTCGCTCTTTGTAAGCTGACGGCAGTTCTTCACAGCCTCAAGCCGCTTCCCGATCTTATAGTCTTTACCACTTCCGGTCTCTCCCAGACACGCCTGTACATAAACAAAGATATACATTTGTGGTAAGAAATAATTTACTGCCTTAAAACATATGTATTAATTATTATTATTATGCTAAGTTGTTTATTTTTGTATAAATGCTTATGGATTCAACTCCGAATCGTTTTTTTTCAAGGTGCGCCCTGAAATTCCACTTTTATTGCTTTACGACCATTACTCACGACATGGGTTGAGTTTATATGTACAATGTGTAGCACACTTACTGAACCAAAAATTATCCACTATACCTAGAAAATATACAAAGAAACTATGATATTTTTACCTTGGATACAAATATCACAGAATGGCGTGCCACCGCCTTCCCGTAGGCCCCGAACTGCTTCCGCTGTATAACGGGCTCTGGGGTTGGGATGGAGGCGTTGGGCATACCTGCCAAATGAACAAACGCGTCAACGCTTTGCGGGATCACAGCACATTACTGGTTATACAGACTACGATATAATACTGGCAAAATTGATGTAAATATAACGGTGCACAATAATTATATAATTATTTCTTGCGAGGTGTTCTATCTGTGTCCGTCATTTCATCATATTGTTATGCATTTATCTTTCCTTTCATATTCCCTGGTAAGATAGTAAGCGAACACTAACAAAAAAAAAAAAAGAACGTAAGCTCGTAAGCCAATATGAATAAACGATGGTAAGCTCGCAAGCTGGTAAACAAATATTACAATTCCGGCTGTAATCTTGTAGCCTAATATGAATAAACGGCCGTAAGCGCGCAAGCTAATACGATGCTAAACGACTACGTTACTCAGCTTCAGCAATGCAATGAAACAAAGTACTTACTTACCGGTCTGCCATATCTGTATGAACATACATGTACATGTAAGTAAACCTTATGCATCAAAATCACGACTCTGTATCCATATCACTCTGACATCTTACCTCTGACGCGGTACTTACCCATCTGTGCCCACGCGATCTGACCACCCTTGATGATAATTTCAGGCTTGGCGCCAAAGAACGCTGGATTCCACAGGACCAAGTCCGCCATTTTGTTTACCTGACAACAGGGTACGAAGTTCCAATGGTAACAGTGGTTATGGTGCCATTTATTCATTGGGTTGTACGTGGGTATTAATTTAATTGGTAAATCGACCAGCTATGGCGTGAAAAGTGTAATACAGACCATGGAGTCGTGGCATGTTGGTATTTTGCTGTAACCTCGAATGTACATCGAATGCAATACTATAAATTACAGGTACTATCTCTGCCAACTTTACAATGCCAGGAAATTAGGCATCACAAATCTGGAAAATATGTCCTCTCCTTGAAACAATATTCCCGTATCCCTTATCCCATGCAAACGCATCTTTATGCAAATTATTTACACCTTTACAAGACTAAACTGGGCCCTTTTTTTACATGTTGACGCGTATTGGGACATTTCTAATGGCTTATCACACTTTAGTTCGTTATTGTAAGGCATTCTATTAGGACGTCAGTTTATGTAAAAACAACTAGGGTAAGATATACAGGTGTATGTTCTCGTTCAAATCCTCTTACCGCCACAGAGCCGATGAGGTGACTCATGCCGTTGCTGATAGCGGGATTGATAGTGTGTTTGGCTACGTAACGTTTTGCCCGGAGGTTGTCGTTCTCTCCCTTGGTAAGAGAACGAGTATGATAAGACGCACGCATGAAGCGACACATTTCCCTCCTGATGATAAGGCAGCTTTACTGTAACTTATGTAAAGGGACATATGGATGACATTCCGAAAACGTTATGTATTTTAAGTCTCTAACATAATATCAACATTAGCTATTTTACTGCTATTGAAAAGTGTCGCAGAACATTGGAACCATTCTACCGTGACCGCGACACACACTAAATGTCACCTTCTCGCCAGCCAGACGTCCTCTGAATCGTTTCATCTTATCAGCGGTCTGCCAGGTTCTGGTGATGACTTCTCCAATTCGGCCCATCGCCTGGTAAAATATAATGACACATGATGCGTAATTTCTTTTTAAAAAATGTCATACTCATATTACAGTTTTTTTTGGAAAATACAATTACATAGTTATTTTGTGAAGTGGTTTTAGAACAGACGTTACAGTAGGCTTGAAGAGATACATGTACGGTAGCTATTGCGATACACTATGTTAATGGTAACCCTGGACGGTCTCAGGTGTACTTATATCCAGTTTTATTTTCAGTAAACGGAGGACAGTGATAATTAAAAGAAGCATTTGACAGTTTTAGAAGTGGCACACGAACCTGAGAATCGGACGAGATGATACTAATTGCTCCCATGTCGTGCAGGATATCTTCGGCGGCGATGGTTTCCCCCCTGATCCTGGATTCGGCAAAAGCCAAATCTTCCTTCAGATTCCTGAAAACTTAGCTTGATAGAGAAGAGGAATACACAGTGGCCACCAAACAAGAGGAAACTCAACGTCATATTGGTGGAACAGGCCGTCACTGCCTTAATCACTATTGATAGGGCGTCACTGCCTTAATATCTATTGATATGACACCTGGAAAGGAGTGGGCGGTGACGGAGGGGGGGGGGGGTATCGATTCATACTCTTGTTGAAAAAAATAATTCATGTCTTCATGCGCACAATTTCCATGGGATGCAACCGCATTCGTGCTATATATAACTTCTATAGTATGCGGCACTTGATTCAAAGACCCATCAGTAAACTTGTTAGTTACAGAATGTATTAGCTTTTCATATATTGTTGGCTGGATTATTAACCAACGGTAAACCCCACTGATACATTATGGCTAAAAGCATGCCAGAGTTTGCGAGTAAGATGGCCCGTAAACATTTGGTTTGAAATGTACACTTGACGGAGTCGGAAAGTAGCTATTCTGTACGTACCTAACGCTACATATGGTGGTCTAGCGCAATAAATAAATGCTACGAAGGGTTGATTTAATGTTACATATAAGTGACAGTAAAATATGAAACATGGCTTTTCCTCAGCTACAGTTGTACAGACGGCAGTTTCTACACATAGACGGCCTCCCATTATTATAATAATGTATTTATACTTTATGAACGTGCGATTGAAAAGCACTGTTCTAGTTTCTCATTTTAATATCACTGCCTATGGAAACAAAGCAACTAACTCACTTGTCCAGATGATGGCACACCATGAGCATATCGAGGTGCTCGTCTATGGTGTTCCTGGTGAAGGGCCGTGTTGGGTTGGTGGAGGACGGGATCACGTTCTTCTGGCCACACACCCGTATGATGTCCGGGGCGTGACCTCCCCCCGCCCCCTCGGAATGGTAGGTGTGAATGGTTCGGTCCCTGAACGACTCTATCGTCTGCTCCACGCAGGAGGACTCGTTCAGGGTGTCGGTGTGGATCATCACCTGGGACATACAGTCCATTCTACATAATATGGGGTGACAAATATGGGTTCTGGGGCATACAGTACATTGTACATAATAGGGAGTGACAAATATTGGTCGTGTGTGTCCAATACCAAGACCTGAAGCAGGATTTTTAGCCAATACCTGATTTTGGCTAAGTATTAAAGAAGGGCCAGACCATCATTTCCATCGTCATGCGAATCGCTTCAGTTATTGTCTGCATCGTGCAGTACATGGCTATATGTATCTTTTCAGGATTACCTGGTTGTGCTAGACCTCAGATCATATAAATGTACAGGTAGCTCATTTGTTCGACACCGTAGGGCCCTTGTTTATGTCAAAAAACCGGCCACACGGTGTACTCAGGTGCCCGAGTTTCTATTCGTTTATTGCCATTATATTCTCACCTGTACATCGTGGGCCTCGGCCACTCTCAGACAGTGATCTATGGCGGCTGGAGTCGAACCCCAGTCTTCGTGCAGCTTGAATCTGCAGAAAAAGCAGCCGAACAGTGAGCAATCACAGGTCACTTTCTATTTTTTTTCCACACAAATTTCTTGTTGTAGTTGTTAATAGTTCTCGAAGTACAGAAAACATATTACATGAAACATTAAGCACCGTACCTGACTGTCAAACAGAGTCAGGCATACTAAAGTGTGGCCTCAGTGATCATAATTTTGTCTATACAGTTATGGGTGGTAGACACAATGAGAATCAAACAAGAATTTGTAACTCAGTTTCTACAAAGTATAAACATTTGATGCTGATAAATTCAAGTAGGACCTACGGGATAAAATGCATTCCCAGTAAATTCATGTAGCAATACAGACGAGTCTTGAACGCGGCCAGGTATTTCTGCCAGGAGATCCTATATTTCAATGCAACTGAACCAGTCATGACAGACCACCTGCCTTGAGACCACACTTTTATGGCCAGTGGGGTTGTCTTTCAAAACAGGTTCTACTGTAGACGGTGCATCATGTGCCTGTATAGCAAGACCCTCAGATTGGCAGGAGGAATTTTATACACTAAGCGCCCCCATGCGTGGACCGATGGTACTAGCTGTACTCACCCTATAGCCCCCGCCCTGAGCTGCTCCTCCAGTTCCTCCCCCAGCCCCTCAGACCGGGACGTGTTACCTTTCCCGGTAAAACCAAAGTTCAGGGGAAAGGCGTCTGTGCTCTCTATCATAAACCTGCAGTGGAAACATACTTGGTGTATTATTGCTACATGCATGGTAACTGCAGAATCATTGGTTGACTGTAAACATGTTACTCGCGGAAAGGTGTTACAATGGAACTTCATCACACTATTCATTAAAGTTAAGCCGAAACGATCTCATACATAGATGGATCAAGCTGTACAATGACTTTGACAGTGAAATCCAGATACAATAATGGGACTCAGAAGAGCTCTTCCACATACTTTCCCTGCTGAATACTCCATGTACATAAAGGCATACGTTTGTATTATTACACCCGGGTCAGAATACACAAGAATTTGGGTACATGTATACACCGATTAAATCAAACAAATCTGGTCCAGCGGGTCAGAACGCGTACGGATTTCTTTGCTGCATCCAACTTACTACATGTACTACAGTTCTGCCCCGTAGTACAAGCAGTAGTATTGAAGTAATCTAATATCGTTCGGCCATGATTTATAGGTGCTGCTACATGTATATGGTTTGTGGCCCTGGTGTTCTAGTGGTAGTGTTGAGCAAACCAATGGTTTGGCAAAAACGGTGTACAAATTGTATTTTTGAACTAACCTGATATGGTTAGGCCCCGGTGTACAAGTGGTAGCATTACTCCCTGTGGCAGGCCCCGTCCCCCCACCATACATGGTAGTAATACCAGAGGCCACCGCCTCCCTGGCCAGCTGGGCACAGATGAAGTGGACGTGGGCGTCTATAGCCCCGGCTGTCAGGATCTTCCCCTCGCCGGCTATAGCTTCAGTTCCGACCCCACATATCAGGTTCTAATACAGAGAAATGGAACAAACGAAAAATATCCTAAAATTTCTTGTGGTATATTATATCTAGAAATATTGTGGAGTTATTTCACCGTCATGTCTACCTAGTTTGCAGCTCGGTTCAATGTGTGATTGCGTTGCATTGCACTTGTCAAGTTACTAGTGCCCAAGGTGTCAGCCGGAATACATGCAATGTACACAGTAAAGGCTCAATTGCAACACACTGTTAGTCACTTTGTGACAGAAAATTAATAAAACAATGTAGTTTCAGCCACTTTCAGACAGCTCCACACATGGTCTCACTATAGCGGTCTCAGATGTAATGTAAGAAAACACTTACAGGAGCTACCCCTTCCATCACATCGGGGTTGCCAGCTTTCCCAATGCCCACAATCATACCGTTCTGCAAAGTAACATAGGAAGGCAATATTATTACCCTGGGTCTACAACTCGTGTGTTCAATAAAGTGACAGTCATTAAGTCAAATTGGACAACAGCAAAGGACTTAAGCTTAACATGTAAGTATTACTGCAAAGTTGAAAGTTGTTACAATAGGGGGGTCGGTTTCTTAAAACTCGTAAGTTCACTGGTGACCCCAAGCAAGGAAAATACAATAGTTGCCAAGGTAATTATACAGTAGGGGTCGGTTTCTTAAAAATCTTAAGTTCACTGGTGATCCCAAGCAAGGAAACTACAATGGTTGTCAAGGTAATTAGCTAACTTAAGTCCATTTCTAATCTCAAGATTTTTTTCCAGAAACCCGTCCTAGATGATAATGTATTTGTCATAATACACAGTGAGGGCAATAATGTGACGCTGAACCCAAAAGATAAAATAATCTAAAAGCTAAATCTGCGAGCATGATATTGAACAGGTGAACTCTGTACCCATACATTGTTAAAGGAGTCAACGGTCATAACTTATTTTTTATTTTAAAAAATCAATAAGGACGATGATAAAATGTAATTTATTTATTAAACATCTCCTTACATACTAAACATCACATATTCTAGTTGTACCAGGTCGGTTGAACAGAATGTGGCCTAGCCTGTATATATTACTTATCAGAAATAAAAAAGTCATCAAACTGAGTATACTGCGCCACGTTGCAGACAAAGGACTTCCTGAATATACCTTAATGCCCACATCCGCCTTGATTATTCCTGTCACCGCATCCAGAATGAGGGCGTTTGTTATGACGGTATCCAAGGCAACGTCTTGTGCCACGTGGGCTGCCTGGCCCATACCTTCCCGTAGAACCTGGGCAGAACGGTCAAGGACGACACTTCATTAATAATTTAATAATATTGTATTATTTTGAATAGTACTGGGGGATAGAATAGCTAGGCAAACCTGTTAGATTATATAGAAGTGTCTTCCTCATTTGAATAAATTTTAATGGTTTTAAGCAAGGTGGGATGGTGTTACACTGACTATATAATAGGGAGTATTTGGCGCCACAAATTCGCAGTATGAATAATCGGTTTCATTCGGAAGCCAAACTACCTTGGTCATATGACTACCCTTTAGCCAATCATATTGCGACAA
>JAAUYG010016083.1_pt1 | contig 10062 bp, 5 predicted proteins | sample 7278091 | NCBI WGS metagenome assembly JAAUYG01 (sample SAMN14350201, study PRJNA611818) | marine sediment metagenome | isolation source: surface marine sediment (0.6m) | place: French Polynesia: Moorea | collected 2018-08
GAAAACCCTGCCAGGGAACAACTCCCTTTATGTGGCAATCAAACAGAAAACCCTGCCAGGGAACAATCACTTTATGTGACAATCAAACAGAAAACCCTGCCAGGGAACAATCACTTTATGTGACAATCAAACAGAAAACCCTGCCAGGGAACTTTATGTGACAATCAAATCCCACCTTATGGTAACCGTACACACATGTATGATATTTTCAACTGTTATACGTCACTTGAAATGTTTTCTCCTGGTTCATAGCATTGAACAAAAATGTTTCACTAACCGTTCCTATACCAAACACGATTTTGTTACTGATCAGTAGATCTGCCTGCAGCCGAAGCACACATTACCTTAACTTGTTATTAAGTCCAAAATTCAAATAATAAAATCACACGCATTCGCTTGCCTTGTTCTCGAAATGTTGAAAGAAAGTAGCTAGACTCAATTCGTCTCAATGAGATGCAGGCATGCATTGAATCTCAATGAGATGCAGGCATGCATTGAATGTGAAATGTAGATATGCGTAGAACTTCGCGTGGTACTTTGCAGAATATCACTTCCTCGCAGCAAAGTATGAAGAAACTACATTGTACATATATCTCTTTAGTCATTTCACTTCAGGCACACTTGGATAATTCGACTTCCATTTTTGTCTCTGGATTTCCAAGTGGTCTGTACCTAACTCAACCTAAAGGCAAGAGGATGACATGTCTGGATACATCTAAGCATTCATTGAAGGTATAATTAAATCGACAATATTCCAAAGCATGTCCCACATTTAGATATCAATTACTCTATTATAGTCGTATTCATGTTCATGAGAATTATAAAAAATGTATTATTGCCGACGTACAAATAGAAATATATTAACTTTCTTTTACATTTGTATATGTACGTAGCCATTTTCATTTGTGTGCCTAAGCGTGTCCAATAAGTAGCACGTAGCTGATGTTTGTCATGTACAACTGTTCGAGTATTATTACAATTGTGATATGCGTATTCTTATTACGATTCTGATCTGCGGTGTGGTTCATTTTATTTATTTATTTATTTAGTGATTGATTGATTGATTGATTGATTGATTGATTGATTGATTGATTGATTGATTGATTGATTGATTGATTGATTGATTGATTGATTGATTGATTGATTTCGGTCGGTTGGTTGCGTCGGGTCGAGTCGCGTTATGTGAAATTTGGAACTCGGGGACACTACTAAATATAATCTTTGATTTTATACTTTGTATTGTTCAAGGTAGCGGCTCATTTGTTGTAGGTGTCCAAAAATGACCTGTAACTAGAAGACGGCTGTGATAAAATGAATTGGAGTGCAGTTTGGAGATAGTTACTCCCATATATGTGATACTACTTAGTAGTATCACATATATGGGGTACCTTTGACTTTGTAGTAGTCAAATTGATTTTGGGTCATTTGGTTCAACTGTCTCAAAATTGCCTGCGGTAGAGTGAGGCAGATTGAAATTTAGCATTCCGTCACACTAGCTATAGTGAAACATGTCAAGTATGTCGGGGCTACCCCTGACGTTGTAGTGGTCGATGTCAGTTCGGGGTCCTGCGATGCACTTGCCTCAAAAGTCTTGCTGGAGCATTTGATCAAAATTGATGGAACATTTTTGTAATGTTTTAATTGCTGTATCTACTGCTGTCGTCGGAGCTTCAAGATCCCTGGACCTTTTGCTATGGTTTCTCCCATTGTTGTGTTGTTGCTGCAGATCGTACTTTTCCTTTGCTGTATCAGTGGATTGTTGGTGATGTGGAATGTCAGGACCATCGGTGTTCCTCTATCTACGGAGCCCCCAAAGGATCATGAGCCCTCCTGTATCTGCGCAGGGGAGAATAACACCAGGCCTAGGGAGGAAAAACGTCACAAAGAACACGGAGAGCATGGGCATAAACAAAATCAACATACTTCATGTGACAGCGTGGATATCAGCCGCAAATTCTATCACCGAGAGCCCAAGCCAGACCCGAGCTACTTCAACGAGACGGGGTACTGGGTCCCAAATATTGTGCATTTTATCTGGTACAGTGACACTCCAAAGCCGTTCCGCTTCAACAACATGCTGAGTGTAATGAGTGCGCATCGTTATATCAAACCGGACGTGATCCTTTTCCACACCAATATGGAACCGACCGGGGAATACTGGGCCAACTTATTGGCGTTGCCATCTTTTCGTGTGGTGAAGAAGGATTACACCTTGTGCTTTAATGATCACCTTTTGAAAGAGCCGACGAGAAGCACGGATGCTTCAGATATAGACCGATTGACAGTGTTGTCGGAAAATGGTGGAATATACCTTGACCTGGATGTCATCGTGGTGCGTTCGTTTGATCCACTTCGACGTTTTCCGTGCACTGTCGGTACCGAGTTGATAAAAAACGAGAAAGTACTAGTAGTGTGCGGAGCTGTGGTTATTTGTTCGAGACAATCCCAGTTTCTCCATTTTTGGCTTCAATCATTTATCGATGATTACAGACAGGAGATGTGGGCGTATAACAGTGGTCGCGTACCAACGATTCTCTGGCAGAAGTATCCAGACCTGGTCCATGTGGAGAAGACCTCTTTCTTCAGACCTGCCTGGTTCCAGTTGGATCAGATCTTTCTAAACAAGCCATATGACTGGAAGGAAAAAAATTACCTTATACATCTGTGGAATAGCATCTTGGAGGAAAAGAAGTACATACCGGAACCTACTTTTGAAAACATCCGTACATGGAACGGTACTTTTGGCGAGATCGCTCGCTATGTGTTATATGGTTCGCCAGATGTTATTTCGCCTGATGACAAACGTGATATATATATCACCCAGTAGCATAAAGTGTCACGCTTGATGTAACGCTTTTTGAACTAGTCTCTGCTGATCATTAGCGATGTTCTAATGACTAAGTATAATATGCTTCGCAATAAGGAAACCAGAGATATAAACAATCAGAAGAAAAAATATTACGAAGGTCACAGTAAGATCTGTGAGAATCAGGGAAATGCTAAAGGTATGTGGAAAGCACTAAATGGTATACTTAATCGCAAAGGACACACCCGAAATATTTAATCAATATTTTACATTGGAGTAACATTGTCCAAGGACCACGATACTTGTATGCCTCCAAGATTCCAACCCGAATGCGGGTTCAAATTTAAGTTCCAGCCTGTTCAGGTCAGCGATGTAAGTGCAGAAGTTGGCAGTTTGCCATCACATTGAAACTCGGATGTTCTTGGCATGGATAGTAGATTGTTACGTATCGGGGCACTTAAATTGTTCTGGCCCCCTACGTATGCTGCATATTTACTAGATCCATGCTGGATGATATAGTCCCCAATGACTTTAAAACTGCAAGGGTGTCGCCAGTGTACAAATGAAGGGGTTCTCACAGTGATTGTACAAATTACAGACCAACATCACGCACATCACACATGGTTAAACGTTTGTAAAAATTTCCAATCCCAGTTAATGGAGTTTCTTTTGTCTCACGATTTCCTTACGTGTGATCAGTCTGCGTTTAGAAAGGGACACTCAACTGAAACTGCTCTACGTAAAATTAGGGCCTATTACTCGATAGTGACTTATTACTTGATAGTGCAAACGAGGATCTTATTTCCGGTGCCTGTTATTTTGACTTGAAACAAAATGTTTCAACACAATTGACCATGATATCTTGATATATAAACTGCATAAGTACGGTATGAATGAAAATGAACTGGAGTGGTTTAAGTCACATTTATTTACTCGCAGAAAAGTGGTTAAGATCCAAAATCACACCTCTAATGAACTCCCTTTAAGAGTGGGCATTCCTCAAGGTTCGGCACTAGGGTCACTATTATTCCTCGTATTGGTAAATGATCTATCTACATGTATTAACCGTTCCGAGGGAAATTACTTTGCTGATGACAGTATGATTCATAGCGAAGTATCTGGTTATGCTGAATTACTACACAACCTGCAGTCTGACACAGCCCATATTGGAAAATGCTTCAAGCAAAATAGATTAACCGCCAATGTTGAAAAGAGCGAGTCAATGATCAATGGAACCTCTCGGAGGCTGGGATGTGTACCAGATATTGATATTGTAGTGTCACAGCCACTGTTTAGGCCTTTTTATATACACTTGAGTAGTCATCATCGCCAGTGATCAGCTATTTTCGGTTTTGAAACCGGTCTCCACTGGGACCGCGGAGGTATCGACATAGGCCTCCGCCATGGGGCTGTTCTGTCTTAGAGAGGCTCTTACAGTTAGAACACAGTGGTGTGCCATTTATGATTATAACGCTGGGGATGTACTTCACCAGTTAGAGTGGGAATTAGTCAGGCTTGGATTGTAATCTTCCGAGTAACAGGCCTCCGAAATTCCCTAGAGCGCTTCAGTACAGAAGGGCCCAGAGCTGCGAAGACAGCCTCCGTTGCGGAGCCTCTGACGCCGCAGCGTCTTAACTTAGGTTCTGTTCCATGTATGGGTATTTTCGTAAGTGCAACTCGAAGTGTCTGAAGTCTAGTGTATAACTGTGTACTTAACTGTTTTCTACTTGTTTACAACTTAATATACACAAATCCAGCCTGCCGTCTTCTCGTTGCTAGGGAAACCAAATGTCATCCAATCAGCTAACAGCGCACCACAGGCTCCGCAGCAATCAGAGGAGTGCCGCCGTGACGTCATATTCGGCGCTCTGGAAATCGTCTGCTTTACTCTTGCTACAGGACTTCCCTATCTAAACATTTAGGATCCATACGTATACTAACACTGATCACATCTCCTCGGTCCCTCGCGGAAACGACAGGAAATTCTATTACCTTTACAACAGTACAAAGTCCCTCTCCCTACGCTGCATATTACCTTTGGCGAGATCACTCGCTATGTGGTATATGGTTTGCCAGATCTGATCCCATGCAACGCAACAATTAGTTCAAACAAGCTATTATATACAGGCTTCCTTGTAATATCCTTGGTTAAAAACTTTGTTTTCGTTACATATCAATCATTGACATTAAGTCTCATGCTTGCTGTATAATGCTTCCAATGATCACCTGATCACCGATGATATATGTGGACGATGATAGATCGTCATGCAGAACGTGTGACAGTTGGGATTTTTCGATTTCATTACCGGGTATTTGTGTGTAGTGGTAGACGCGAGATTATGACTGATTAAATATCTGAATATATGTAGGTTTGATAGGAGGTAAAGATATAATTTTATAAACAAAATCGAAATTAGTTACAGTGTAATATAGTCATTGGTATTGGAAAATATACGATCCATCAGCCTTCGTACCTGTAGAATAGTAAATGTCCTGTTAATTGTTATTCATTCCAGAGCTGTAACCTGAAATACCCAGTTTGTATTTGTGTAATCTTTGCTCGCCCTTTTATTGTTACTGTACGTTATTATTATAATAAACACGAAGGAGCGCTGATCTCATTTCTGAAGTTTCCACCTGTGGCCATTTGCGTTTATTCCGGTGCAACGTCAGACACCACGAGCTTGTCTGTATTATGTCTACGTTAAAGAATTTCATAAATTTGCTTTTTAACGTTATAAAGATAAAATGATTTGATAATTTATATTATAGAAGATTTAACGTATGGCACTTCAGCTATGTACACACATGTATGTATTTATTGTTCTGAATGTTCAGGTTTCTTTAACCTCCCGGTTACATGACCAATGAAAATAAATAGACATACAAGCTACAACTGGGGAGTTCAAACGTGTTCCCTGTTTCGACCAAACGTCTAAGTAGCCGTTACATTAACCTTTTCATAGTCAAGTCTGATTGTGCAGGTGGACCCCTTAAGCATGTGTATGATATATTAGGGCTTAATGATAATATATGGCCCAACTTAGCTCATTTGCAGGATGCAAGCCTTCAAAATCTTAGTACCCATGCCTGCCCCTCATACTTTACCTGTTATGGGCACTTGAAATGTTTCCCATACCTCTTATCATTGAGCCAAATTTCGGTTACCCACACCCAGATTTTTGGCAAAATCGACTCACTTCGTCTCTGGGTAAGAGGGAAATGTCCCACCAAATATGAAGTTGATTAGTTGAACGCTTTTTGAGATATTTTGTTGACAGAGAGGTACGCACTACGCACACACACAGACACATATGTACGACCATCAAACGGAACGCATTCTGGCTTACCAGGGCCATGCGAGCGAGCACGCAAGGCTCTGGCTTCTTTCACCTCAAAACCCGTTTAGCATTATGTCACCTTTCTATGCAGAGTCCATATTTAATATGGAATATTTGGATTTTTATTTGATTGTGGTATGGTTAACAAAGTGCCTCATTTCTATATATCTATCATGGCAAGGTTATTGATTTATGGGTGTGTTGAGCTCAGGTGTCCCATGTTGAAATATATCTGAGCGCTCGGATACCAAAGTTTAAAACACAAAAATCAAATAATTATTCCATATTAAATATCGACTCTGAGTGATACATGTAAGGCAACTGAGTACTTCTCAAACGTATAACCACTGGTTAGAATAACACTACAAGGACAAAGGTATCCCATATATTTTCTACGAGTAACCCTGAGTGCCAAATGTCAATCCGTTTCACTCTATGGCCAGCCGTCTTCACGTTAAGGCCACTTTGAAACAAATGCACATAGAAAGAGAGAGCATGATATGGGAAACATTGGTCCTGCAGATTAGTGCACGATGTACATGTACGTAGGGTACATACGTTATAATTTAGAAGCGTGACTGAACGTCATACACATCTGATCGATGATGATGGCTATGTTGTTGATGATGATGATGATGATGATGATGATGATGATGATGATGATGATGATGATGATGATGATGATGATGATGACGACGACGATGACGATGATGATGATGATGATGATGATGATGATGATGCCATAAGTATCATCAACAACAGTGGCGCAGTGTCATAGGAATGCCAGTGGTTACAAAATACACATTATATTACACATTACATGCTCATCCCCCAATGACTTTGAAATGTGTTAAGTTCATATTGGTTCTTTCTCCTTGTTACATATCGCTTGATGGACAACTAAGCTTTCACCCGAAAAACGTATTGTTTACACATGTATGTGTTTACTACTAGTAGTAGTAGTAGTTATATTGTACAATTTTACGACCGAGTTTTCTATTTGTTAGACGCAAGCTGAACTTTTTGTGCGTTTATTATTTTAACTACGATTTTGTGAGGTGTGAAGCATAAAACTTACGTTTGGTGCAAATTAAAAAGCACCAAATCCCTTCATCCATTTGTCGCTTGAATTTTCCAATGGTAGGAACAGCTAACCCACGCACGATAGACACACTGTCACTGTTAAACATCAACAGGTAGTCACATTAAGAGAGCCAGATGTGTTACCCACCAACATGGATACTCATATTTGATGATGGGCCTAAACGTCCATCTAGATAACGAGAGAAACAAGTTTTTAGGGAAGTGTTGGACTTTGTAAGTCACCTGCTTCATAAAGTCAAGCAGCGCTACTACTCCCAAAAAGTAAAGGTAAGAGTCCGCTGGGGACCTGACGTACAGGCTTGTTTGGTCTGACCAAAGATTTACTGGGGGCAGAAGCAGTGAGAATAGACAGGCTGTAATCACGGCTAGGGACTTGGTCGACGGGTTCAAGAATCCCCCCATTAAAACGAGTGATGCCATACGCCGGCTGCTGGGTACGGGTAGGGGTCACAGCGACCAGTTTAAGCGGGAGTTTACTGGAGCTCGTCTTGAGGAATTTTCGTATGTGAGCGTCAAAAAATTAATGTGGTCATGCCATTACCATCTGAGTAGGATTAGTCGCATCAGAGGATACCAGTCCTGTAGCTCCTACAAAATACTTGTTCATTCCCTGGTCATTTCCCGGTTGGTTGGATTACGCCAACGCTGTTCTAGTTAGTGTGCCAAATCTACCCTGGATCGTCTCAAAACAGGGCAACCAAATTAATTATGTCAGCGAGGAAAAGGGATCATGTAACACCTATCCTGAAACAGCTCCATTCGTTACCCGTGGAATACAGAAGTCTCTTCTACTTACCTACATGGCGCTCCATGGGAAGGCTCCTCCATACATCGAATTGTTCCTGACTTATGCACCATTCCGTGCTCTTAGGTCATCAACAAAACATCTACTCACTGTGCATACATGCAGATCTCGAACGCCCACATATGGATCGCGTTGTTTTAAGTTTGCAGAACCTATACTATGGAATGCCTTGCCTTTGTCGAGAAGAAAAGCAAGCAGCTTAGCATCACTCAAACGTAGCCTCAAGACTCATCTTTTTAAACCCCGCCAGCTCTGTTGGGCGGGGTTTATTTTGATGCTCTTGTGCGTCTGTGTGTCTGTCTGTGTGTCTTTTAACAAAATATCTCAAAAAGTATTTAACCAATCATCTTCATTTTTTGGTGGGAGCCTTCATGCTGACACAGAGATGAAGTGATTAGATTTTGAGAAAAATCGGCTCAGGAAAAGGATGTGTGTCGGAGGTCCAAACTTTTAGGCCCAATGATAAGAGATAGGAGAAAAATATTTCAGTAGCTATAACTGCTAAAAGGTGAGATATAGACATGTGGCTATTATTAGACACTAATAGGAACTCATCTATAGAGAGTCCAACTGCATCATTACATTTGATCTGGAATGACCTTGAAAGGTTAAAGTCAAGGTCACCCAGATTTCGAAGCCTTATATCTCGTAAACGAGCCTAGCTAGGCCCTCTGTTACCATTAGACATTAATAGGAAACCATATATAGGGAGTCCAATCGCACCATTATATTTGACCTTTAATGACCGCGAAAGGTCAAAGTCAAGGTCACTCAGATTTTGGAGACTCATATCTGATAAAGAAGCCTAGTTAGATCCTATGTTACTATTAGACACTAACAGGAAGTCGTATAATGAAGTCCAACTGCACCATTACATTTGACCTTATGTGACCCTGAAAGGTCAAAGTCAAGGTCACTCAAATTTCGGAAACTTATATCGCATAAAGGAGACTATTTAGGCACTATGTTACCATTAGGCATTAAGAGTAAACCATATAAGGGGGGTCTAACCACACCAGTACATTTGACCTTCAGTGACCCTGGAGGTTAAAGTCAAAGACACTCATATTTCGGATCATTATATCACGTAAAGGAGCCTAGTTAGGCCCCATGTTACTGTTCAACATTAATAGGGAACCAATTTGCTGAGTCTAATGGCACCATCAGACTTGACCTTGAGCGACCGTGAAAGGTCAAAGCCATGGTCATCAAGAGTTTGATGCCTTATATCTCGTAAAGGAACCTAGTTTGGCCCTATGTTACTATAAAACATTAATGGGAAACCATGTATGGGGAGTGCAACGGCAATGTCACATTTAAACTTGAGTAACATTGAACGGTCAAACTCAAGCTCATCAAGATTTCAAAACTTTATATCTCGGAAAGGAGCTTAATTAGGGCCTGTGTTACTATTAAACATTAATAGGAAACCATATGTGTGGAGTCTAATGGCACCATCAGACTTGACCTTGGACTACTTTGAATGATCAAAGTCAAGCTTATTCAGATATTGAGTGGTAGACGAACGGTATGTTGCAAATATATATCTTAGTAATATTTGACATTAATCTGGATGTCACGTAAGATAGTTTGTTGGCAGGCGGGGGTTTTCGCTGTCCCAGCGGTCTTTCTTGTTAGGAATTACTTTTGTTTGATTATGATTGTTAGATTTCGGTGCCCGGGTTTCGGTGGACTGTAGCTCTCAACAATTCTAATATAATATGTAATACATAGGCTTTCGTACTCACTTAGTCTTATCGAGTTGTATTTTATTTGTAATGGCTAGTGTTCTACATATCACTCTTAGTGCGTGTGCGCTATCCTTTTATATTTTATTCAGTAACTGTTATTTTCTTCAATGTCTTGGTGCGTCATGTATTTATTGGAACATGCTTTGTGCCCTGAGCACACCTGTGGAAACGGTGCTCCATAAGCACTGAATAATAATTTGTTAGACGTGGGGACAGAGACTTGGTGTTCCAGAAGTTTGTCTCAACACGGGTGGA
>JAAUYG010037795.1_pt1 | contig 10062 bp, 4 predicted proteins | sample 7278091 | NCBI WGS metagenome assembly JAAUYG01 (sample SAMN14350201, study PRJNA611818) | marine sediment metagenome | isolation source: surface marine sediment (0.6m) | place: French Polynesia: Moorea | collected 2018-08
AGTCCTCGCATCCGCATGTGTATTATTTTGTGGCTTTCCTTAACACGGGTCCGGGTTTTTTGGCCGCTAATTGTCAAAACGCCACCCCCCCCCCCCCCCCCGATAGCTTTTCCTTAACAATTACTTCAAACCACTATTGACCTTTCCTTCTCAATGGGCCTCACGAAATGTATTGTTTTGGTTTTCGAAAATTTGCGAGCTTAAACTTTACGGAACTTTAAAATTTTACCATTACCGTCTAAGGGATAAGTTTAATACACCGACTAATGGGACAGGCCTTATATTCCTATCTCTCGTAAATGATCTAGTTTAGGCCATGTTACATTCCAGCGGCAGTAGATTTGACCTGGATTTTAGCTTGAAAGGGCATATTCTAGGTCATTTAGGTTCTATGGCTTATATCACATTAAGGGGCTGCGTTAACCGATGTGTTACTGTTAAACATATTCAAGTAGGAAGTCATATGCCGAATCCAATACTCCATTAGACTTGACCTTGATGGACTTTTAAAGGTAAAGTTGAACAAAGACACTATATCAAACCCTTACCATTCTTATGTCCCAGAAAGGAGTAAAGTTGGGTTATGTGTTACTATTGAACATTAATGGGAAGTTAACAAGAAGCCCAGTGGCTTTCACGTTCTGCTTGACAAGATGCCAGAGAATGATGACGTAAAATTAGATAACATAGAGATGTATGTTTCGCTCTAAGACCTTTTGTTTTGGAGATACAAGGTTGTTGAAAATCGGAAATATATCGAATGACCACAGAGTTACCTGAAGCATTTAACTTCAAAAGTATCCTGTATACACTAAATACTCACCCCAAAGGCCTAAATGTCACTCCGTTTCGTTCTAGGGCTAGCCGTTTTGAAACACAAGGTTATCAAAAGTCGGAAAAGCACCCAAGGACCCCAGAATGACCTTAAGCAATTAACTGTCTAAAGTACCCTGTATACACTGAATATTCACCCGTGAGGAGGCTCAAATGTCACTCCATTTCACTCTACGATCAGCCTTTGTGAGATACAAGGTTGTCGAAAACCGGACAAGCACCGAATGACCCTAGAGTAACCCCAAGCAATTACTGTCAAAAGTACCTTGTATACACCGAATACTCACCCCTGAGGCCGTTTCACTCCGTTTCACTCTACGACCTGCTGCTTTCGAGATGCAAGGTTGTCGAAAATCGGAAATGCACAGAATGACCCCAGAATTACCTTTACTTAAGAAATTAACTGTGAAAAGTACCCTGTATACACTAAACACTCAATCCCAAGGACCAAATTTCACTCCTTTTCGCTCTACGGTCGCTTGATTTCCAGATAATTGAGGTTTTTGGTTTCCCCATAGGGTAGGATGGTGAATTTCAAAAAAGCGTTAAAAATCAGAAACTCAAATTTTAAAAAATCCAAAAACAGGACTTCTGTGAGGCCTTTTGAGAAGAAAATTCAGGAGAAGTTTCAAAATAGTCTACAGTGAATTGAGGGAGCATAGCGTTTTTGAAGAATTCGCTCCCATAGGGTCCCAAAGCTAACGAAAAAAATCGTAAACTCAAAACTTCAAAAATCCAAAGCAATACTTTATTTGTGATGACCATTGAGAAGATTTCAGGAGAGGTTTGAAGCCTGTCGGCTGCGACTTGTAGTAGGAGTAGCGTTTTATAATGTTGGAGTAATTTTGAGAGGTGAAGTTCAGTGTCACTCATACTTCAAACCCTCACACCTCAAAAAGGAGGAGAGTTAAGATATAAGGTACATTTTACAATAAATAGGTCATATGTGGGAAGTCCCCCCCCCCCTCCCCATCAGACTGAAACTTTGGAATTGGCATTTCAAGGTCACCCATATCTGAAGCCCTTACATCTCTGTAAGAAGGCGTTGAGTTAGGGCACACGTAACTATTGAACAGTACTAGCACGTCATAACTAAAGAGTCCGTCTGCGCAATAAGATTTGACTTCGACAGGTCATATTCAAGGAAAGCGTGAAAGGTTACTAAATATTATCAATGATGGTACCTAATGCTCTCATCAAGCAAAACACCAAGGTTTTCACTTTTCTTTTTTTTCTGGGGATTCATATTTCTATATCCACCTGCACCTCAACCCCTCAAAAAGCCACAAGAAACACCCTCCGCCGCTATTATTAGAAGTGGAGATCATACCCCCACCCTCCTAGCACTAATTTCAGTCGTAATTGAATGGGGTCATCATTGACCTTTTATTATGGAGTCTTATTTTACACATACATGTATTAGATAAATATCGATGTGCATAGATGAGCTTTTTCTGATTGTTGGGGCCACCAGAGGGCATCGATGTCTGCAGGCTGAAGACAGAGCTCTCATTCTCGATATACAACTTCTGTAGTCTCACTGCATGTATGGCCGTGCTCAGCATGTACAGCTGATGCATAACGCTGGTCGAACACTTCCATGCAGACATCTTCCTTTCTTCTCAAGGATGGTGTTTTGTGAGCGCCATTCAATTAGGCTGAATGCATATCGACGTTGGCAATATTATAGGGAGTCGTATTATTGTTTCCTCCCTGATATAGTTCGTGCAAATCGGACCCCGCAATAAACCTGTCATGCATTCAATAGGCCTCGTTAATACACTGCCAGTGGTTTCATTAAACTGTCAACACTGAGATCTAGTGGTTACAACAGTAATTGGATTAAACGAATGCCACTACCCCCAAAATGTCTTCTTTGTCAAAGAAGATTTTTTTTCTAGATTTGGTACATTTGGCAGTATTGGTGGCGCAATGATATCCGAGCGTGAAAAGATACGCACCTGCACTATTATGATGATGATGATGATGATGATGATGATGATGATGATAATGATGATGATGATGATGACGACGACGACGACAATAATAATAATAATAATAATAATAATAATAATAATAATAATAATTAACTATCAACTACTGGGTGAAAGATGTACCACTGTCGCTGGAACGCGCATAGTTGAGGAAAACGGGCTGGCATGTTGGCTCTTGCTGCAGTCATGTAATATTGTAGATTTCACTACAAACACACCTATTCTCCACAATAACAGTACTGTCTTGGCTTTCACTGAATCCCAATAGGCCCCTCCCCATTTCACTCTGCATCAGATTAAGGTCAACATGAAGTCCCAGAGTGCTCAGGCTAATATCATTAATGGGGCCTCCCCGGCTTCCAGTGTGTAAGAAGCCACACGGTAAAACCCGGGCTTACTGCTGTCCGTCGACGAAAACAAGGAAGTTCTCTTATCCACAAAAGGCAGCTTTGATTTTGATTCGAACCCAAGATCGATGCACTTCGGCATTTAGTAGCGTGCGGGCTAATTTTTGTTTGGCGTGTCTTATATTCTGAGCTAGATACTTCTGATCTAGATTCAGGACTGTGGCAGCTGAGCTAGAGGTAGTTACTCCGTTTGATATTATTGGCGTACGTTTTCATTCTCGCGCCTAACTTAAGATCACAAGCGAAACGGGGAGAGGAGGGCAGAATAGAAAGAGAATATAACCGACTTGTAAAGCTTTACGTTACTATTAGGAAAGCAAAATATCATTGTCCTATGAGCACAGCTACTACACACATCGGAAGTAGCTGTGCTTTGCAGTGGCATCCTCCTCCTCTCTTTTTGGTAAAGTATTGGCCAATCAAAAGCTCTTCCGATCAGGCACCCCAAACCAATCATACCACTACTTCGCGCTGTCGTCACTGACATGTGATGGCGCAGTGGTTATACATTCAACCAGTGGCCATCTAACTGTTAGTCCCAATTACTCGCCTGCTTTCGATGAGTTAAATTCGGGCACTTCTCTGAGCGTTTTACACAATGCGCTATATAGATGATGCTAAAGGATGGTTATACTTTTGAGAGGTACTTAGTTGCTTTACCATATAAGGAAGGTGATGACCTATAAACGGGTGTTGCGACCAGTGAAATCAGAGCCTTGCGAGCCGTGCTGGCTCGCATATGGCGCTGGTAAGGCAGAATGAAATATATGGTAGGTGTTGATTTTACTAGAATAGCCCTTAAGGTGAGAGAAAGACGACGTACGTGCGCGGTTGGCCTTTTATAAGTCGTAGAAGCCGACGTGGGCGTTTAAAACACACTATAGGAACATTTTATAATCTTATTAAGAAATGTTGAATTGTTGATACAAATTCACGAAGAATACTCATAAAATACGAGTTTTCTTTTGTTATAAGCAAGTGATATGGTGGTATATTGGGTGATATTCGCGAGGCGGAATGTATCCAAAATACCACCGGGGATGGCAGGGTATTATTTACTGTACATACCATGGAACTAAAGTATGCTGAATGCAACCGAACATCCCTATATTGAGACTAGTCTACCAAGGCATATCATATGGGGGTTAATGTTGTTGTCATGAAGATGGGGTATCGTCACGGATGAGGATTCCCCTAATGGTTTGCGGACTTGAACAGTTCACTAGGAGAGTGGTTATTGAACGAGTTCAAGAATTAATTGTGGTATGGCCGAATCACCGGTGCTTTTAAGGGCCGAGCTTGCGGTGATGAGGCCATACCATAATTAATTCTTTCAACGAGGTCGATAACCCTATCATTAAAGACCTTCTACTACATTTTAGATACATATCGTGTTGTTTTAAGCCTTATGTTACGTACCGAAAACCTCTTAAAGAGCAGTTTTGGGCAGGACGTCCCCGTCAAAATAGCTTTGGAATGTTTACTTTTCTAACACGGTCGTTTGCGTAAACACGCGTTTAGCTATAGCAACGGGTCAAGGGCCTTGGCAACGGTGCCCGGCCGTCTGTCGATGTCGATAAAGCCACGCCTTTCTCGAGTAGTTCCATTGTTTCTTTGAAGTAAATATTACCTCATACTCTTCTCTCATTGGATAGAACTGGGTCGGCGTGGGGAAGGGTGGGGGGTCGTTGGCGGTGCAATTCAACCGGACAGTTCACAAATTAACTGCCCGGTCACTTCTAATGGTAAAGTATAGGGGAAATCATTCAAGTATATGATAGTACTCAATATTCCACTGAGTCCCAGTATCGTTGAGGATGGTACTCAGGGTCCACGTGCACTGGACACATCAATGTCAGTAAAGTTTCACCATCCATAGTACAGAGACAGTCATATGTAAGCAACTCGCATATCCCAGAACTTGAACCTAGATAACGTGAGGAATTACTGTCTGCACGAGACGGCCAGTCACATTCGTGTTAAAGGGGAATTTCCGTCTGATTCCACGTGGCATACATAACGTTAGTACGGGCATGTTGGCTGTTTTCGGATGGCAAATTGGTATCGGCTTCAGAAGAAGGTGAAATAAGGACTATATGCGCTGGAATTGAATATTTGATATCTGAAAATGGCAGCATCGCAACTTGGGCTTGTGGAAGTAACAGTCACTGACGAGGATCTTTGTGTCAGATTTGTGCCAAAAGACTCGAAGCAGAAGCTTTACCACCAACCTTTCCCTTCCAGCTACAAGGGCCACAAAAGTCGTCGAATCACAGATGAACAACTCGCAGCGCACAGAACCAGCTATGGTACACCGATCAGGTACGTTTATAACGTATGTTTCACGTTATACCTTTTCCTAGTATTTCAAATTCAATGGTGGGCTGGGATTTTATATTTCGATATATTGGCATGGTTGTAGTTGTAAATATTTTGTTTGGCAAATTTAATTCGGGTACCCCTTCCTATAAGAAAGCGCTCGAGCAGCAGGACCAGATGTTAGCATCCATGTTGTCAAGGCCGAGGGATCATCCCAGTCTGGTGATGATAGCGCTTCTAAAAAGCTGGCCAGCTGCATGTTCCACTTCTGTTGTTCAGCACTTTAACTATCGAACTAGAGAATTAGTATGCATGCAAACGTTAATCGCCTGTTTCATTTGGAGTGCCCATACCGAGAAAAATTCGAGTTATCTAGAATAGTTCGAGTCTTTTCTGAGTCACTCAGCTAGTGTTTTTTTCCCAGCAGTGAATGAGCTATTTGCGAAGAGATATGAGTACAACTCAATACTACATTTCTTGTTAAGCTATCAGATGCTGTCAGGTTATCAGATATACCCGTGCTATGTATAAAAATTGGCCTGTGACGCAGACAAGTTCCACGTTGAATAATTTCTACCCACGTAGAGACCTTGGCATCCCTTAGGATTTCTCTAAGCCAAGGGCTAGCTGTAACCCTGCCGTAATATCTCCGCGTGGGAAGATTACTGTCCCGCCGTTACGTTCGGGCGACAACAGCGGTTGCCTCAGAGGTGGACCAAAGCCAGCACCTTTCCGCCTCCCTGCTTCCCCACTTGACAAAAGCAGGTAGCGTCTCTCCATTAGGAGTTATGAATACCAGAGACGGACAGACGCAATGTCTTATGCCCTGCTCTTCCTCGTTAAACTGGAGTGCTCGCTCCGGGCGTGTCTAATGCTCGCCTGGCATCGGCACAGACGGCAGAAGAGATCCTATAGCTTGGAAGCTTTCTATTACATGTATTCTGATAGAGCAATTTCGCTTATGGCTTCTGGACTCGTGGAGGCGGCAATAAAACAAGTTCCGATGGGAGAGGGAGAGCTTACGTCAACCGGATTCGGACTTTTTCGCCGGTGACGTAACGATCGAGGGAAATCCTTTTGTGGACGTGAGCTTAGGAGGGTGGAGTCTGTTTGTACATTGCGCGGTATGCACTGCATATAATATGGACCTACATGAAGTTGCCATGAGTGTCCGCAGTATCCATTTAATTATTACCTAAATTCAAACATATCAAGTGCGTAGCTATTACCTGGTATCGTATAGGAATATCTGGAATCCATGTGCTCTATGCTGGGCTTCCAGTACTTTCCTTATATTTGGGGCTGACTTCCTTATAGGTAAATGCATCATTAGTCTCACATCATGTTCCCTAATGCAACCTTCTTTTATACATAATCTTTTATACGCTAGAGTTTCTCAAGCCTAAACGCGAACAGTACGAGAGTTTGATCAGTTTAGCTGTAGCTAATCAATGTCGTCCAGCTCCGGGGCAGACCGGTATTCCTGGAAGTCGATATTTGCTTAAAAGAATCGCGTCCTTCTTTAACGACGAAGGAGCCATCGTAAGTAATCTAACAAAAAAGTAAGACGTCATGTAGCGAAATGATTGACATTCCGTTCGTCTTTCCAACGGCGGAATAAGCAACCTCTCATTCACCTTCGTCTCGGCTGATTGACAGCTCGTGCAGTGTACTTCCGGTTAAAGGCACGAGGAGGCACGAAGACAAAGGGCACCTGGTGAGCGGGGTTCTCGCCTGTCTCCTAGGTGGGACCAGCCCGCTGGCCATGCCTCTCGAAGAGGTCCCGAAGGATTTACAACCTACCTGTACGGGTAGCTCGTAACTCTGATGAGTTTATTGAACACCCCGAGGCAGCATAATGCCGACGTATAGATTCGGCACATTTATTGAGTCGCCGTTACTGGGGGTGACGCGGCGGCGTGTAAGCCCCTGTGGCAGATGTTTCATTCCTGGATTATGCGAAGCTATAAATCTTGAAATTAACGAGATATAAAACAAACGTAAGCGACCGTGTAGAGAAAACGAAAAACAAAACAAAAACACCCCCCCCCCAAATATATAGTATTAAAGAATGTAAGTATAACTTATACTTTTATACTTACTATACATTTTCATTCGTACTTATTCAGTCACTTACTTAGTTACTTAGTTACTTACGTACTTACTCATTCATTCAGTACTTACTTATTGAATAAGTAAGTAAGTAAGTAAGGAAGTAAGTAAATAAGTAAGTAAGTAAATAAGTAAGTAAGTAAGTAAGTAAGTAAGTAACTAAGTAACTAAGTAAGTAAGTAACTAAGTAACTAAGTAAGTAAGTATTACTAATAAATAAATGTAAACACTTGCTAACACTTGGCAATGCTTGTTCTCTGTAACATTCTTTCAATTTCCGTAATCAATGTACAATGTCGCCGAGACACGACTGGCCCGAGGGCTATGACGCTGGACAGACGCGCTTAGCATTCTTGGTCACGCTATACATAAATATGGCCTAGGCGAGGGTAACGATTTCCCGACCAAGAAAAGGATTATCGCTGCGGACAAGCAAGATCTCCAAAGCTGTTTGCTCGCTTGGTCCCACTTAAACGTTCTCAGTAACCATCTGATTCAAGACCTCTTCTGGGGGACAAAAGGAGATGCCACTAAGGACGCCGCGGTTCAAACGGTGTATCTCTATACACATACAATGGAGGAAAAAATCTCGTCTTCTTTGACCCTTGGCCAGCTACCACTAACATATCAATTCCATGGATTTTGAAATTATTTTGAAACTCAATTGAAAGTATTTCTGCTCAGTGGTGATTCTGCTCTTTCTTATGGCGGTGATGGCAAGCTCAATAACGCAAACACTGTGTAGAAAATCACTAAATCCATGGTAGTTATTTCCCTTTTAATTAATATAGAAGCGAAAATCCCTATGTGATTTTTCCAGAATGCTCAGTTTCCGCACGCCTGCACTGTATTTACTGGGTGTACTTGTGCACATTGGCTTCCGTATTTGTGAGGTTATAAGCTGCAGCGCGGCGGCAGAACGGATATTAGCCCGAGGCTGCACTTGCCCCAATCGCCGTTGATCTGTGGTTTGCGTCACGTATTCCTAACGCAACGGCACGGATAATCTCTATAGAGATTGCCTTTTCGCCTCATTAGGTTAACGGCTCATGCCAGGAACCGCTTTATCCTTTCTTATTACGCGCGGTGGGTAAACAAAAAGATCGCCGGTGAATGCCTTTCTCGCATGCTGCACAACTGACGGGCAAAGTGGAGATTCATTCGCTTGCACTTTCGGAGGGGCAGAGGAAATGGCATGCAAATTAGCCGGAGTGAAACCTTTAATGGAACCCAAAACACGCTTAAACGAGCTCAGGGTTTTGCTTCAGAATGGCTGCTGCCGGCACAAGGCAAATCAACAAAGCGCACGTAACAGATTTTGCGTTGAGCTTTTGGGTTACCGATCTGCTCTCAGTAGCCACGCAAGTTGACGTGGTTTTTTTAACGTGTCATTGATGAAAGTTAGACTTTTAAGAGTCACGTAAAATAAAAATGAGTTTATGTGCATGCCAAAGTGGAACTTCGTGCCTATTGCTTAATATAAAGAAATATAATTGTCGAATATTCGAACTCATGTAATATTTAATAATTCATTTTCTAAGATTAAAAATGCATTATATGAGAAAATGAATTCTTAACATTAGAAATTCGAACTATTTTCTAATGTTAGAAATTAAATTCTTAATATTAGAACAAGAATTCTTAATATTAAAAGTTCAATTTTAATAGTAATAAAATCATGTTCTAATATTGAAAATACATCTTAGTCATTTTCGAAGTTATTTTCGAATAATTAAGAATACAACTTTTTCTAATAGTTGAAATTGGAAATTGAATTGCTAATATTAGAAAATTAATTTGTACTATTATAAAATATTTTACATATTAGAAAATAGTTGTTAAATCCATTTTGCCCACCTCATAGTGGCTGGTATCAACCATTTCAGGTTAGTCATCGTGCTCCGTGTGTCGCCCGTCGTCTTCCCTGTGCACACTGCTGCCCAAAGAGACTGCTGCCCAAAGAGGCAGGACACGCAACGTCAATATGTGCAATAGACGATATCAGCCATCATGCTAAGGTGCGCTAGGCATACATGTGCTATCTCTGACAAGCCAACTTTAAAGTTCTTGTGTCACGTGTTAATGCCGATTGTTTTCTTTTCGTAAAGCTTAAAGCTTAAACACACTTTTGTTTCTAGCAGCGGAACACGAGTCTTTGCAAACGATGCACGTATGTTTACACATACTGTACGTTTAGTTCTTCGGGTTGGGTCGTATTATATGGAGGGGCGCTGCTTTCACCCCTTTCGGGGGAAGGGGAAGGTGTTTTTGAGCCCATCCTTTGCGTGGGGCTGTCCCACAATCCCATTGGCTTACTTTTTCATCCTACCGTGGGGGGGGGGGGGGGGGGGGGGGGGGGGGGGGGGGGGGGGGGGGGGGGGGGGGGGGGGGGGGGG
>JAAUYG010095193.1_pt1 | contig 10062 bp, 3 predicted proteins | sample 7278091 | NCBI WGS metagenome assembly JAAUYG01 (sample SAMN14350201, study PRJNA611818) | marine sediment metagenome | isolation source: surface marine sediment (0.6m) | place: French Polynesia: Moorea | collected 2018-08
CAAGTTTCATGCCCAAATATGGCAATTTTGAAAATCGGCCCATATCTCGGAAACCGCTGCCTGTAGAGCAAAAATAAGGGTAGGAAGAAGGTATATGTGCAACTTCTGGCACTTTGGCCAATGGCCAAGTTTCATGTCAAAATATGGCAAATTTGAAAATTGGCCCGTATCTCGGAAACCGCTGCCCGTATAGCAAAAATAAGCTCAATTTGGCCCCCACTGGGGTAGAAAGAGGGTATATGTGCAACTTCTGGGACAAGTTTCATGCCCAAATATGGCAATTTTGAAAATCGGCACGTATCTTTAACTTCAGCTCATAGAGTGAAAATAAGCTCAATTTCGACCCCTGAGGTAGAAATGGAGTAGATGTGCAACTTCTGGAACTTTGGCAAATGGCCAAGTTGGTTCTCAAGCAGAGCGTCAAGGCCCATGGGCCTCTTGTTCATCGAATTTCGATCATTATGGCATGCGCAAATAATTAATGAGAGAATGAAGTGGAGGTTCTGATTGGGAATGTGTAGGAAACAAAAAATTATGCGATGTTTGAGGGGAAAACAAACTAACGGCAAAATCATACCAAAAAACTATCAGACAAGTTGGTAAGAAAAAGGCAGCGAGCATCTGGAAACAAATTAAAAGTCTCAACAAGTCAAAATCAATTTTTTTAAGCTCGTGAAGGCAAATCTCGTGAGTCCTTTAAGAAATAGTCACATGGCCGCACACACTGCCACCTGGGAGATATTTTGGTTTCCACCAGCGCGGGCTTTTTAGAGCGGAATAACTTTTCTGGTCTGAACGCGAGTCCATGACATACCCCCCGCAGATTTTATTGATTTCTATTCCGGAACACTCTTCTGGAATAGTGGTGTGAACCCGGCATTAGTGACCCCACCTCCTCCAGTGTCCAGAATAGGGTAGGGACCGGATGTTCCACAACCCTATTGAACACCCTAAGGTTACTGTTTGTACCCCCAATAACAAGAGCAAGAAGTGCCAGAGATGCAGCATGATCGATGTACAAGATCTCTTGCTCAGACTGTGATGAGATGTAAATGTACATTGTACATGTAGAGGAAACGGACAGAACTCTTGGTAACGCAGGATGAGGGAACACCCCAGTCAGAGGGAATCTTGCACCAACCATGCCAACAGCAGTGAGGAAAACACATAAGTATAAGAAAAGGCACATTAGATTGCCGATCGAGAATTGAAAGTGATATCAAGAGAGCTAGCCCAACTCATGCTGAAGAAAGGTGATAGAAGGAGGCAGTGGATATATAAGAACACAGTTACAAAGCAGGGATGAACAGGGACATTTATGGATACGACCTCCCAGCCTTAATACAACAACATGTCCTGTAGGCCTGTTGTCACCACCCCTGAAGGAGGCCATTGATGGCCAAAAACTCAGGAAGAGCTCAGTGATTAGTAACTAATCACTGCTTAAATGTCCAGTCTCAGCAACGATAAAGCTTCATGTGAGCGTACCAGTTTTTATATTCATTGGGCACGTATCATTTTGAGATATTTTACACCATCTTATGGGGTTGTTGATTTATTTCTAATGGTTGAACTTCCTAATGGCCGGCTGTTAATCATCGTTTCTAATTTATGACAGTTTTTTTATGAACAACTAATGTGGCATGTTAAGGCTTAAATGATTTTCTTATGTGAATTTTTACTTTAATATAACATGCATAAATTCAAAATTTTCTTCCATTAAACATATTTACTGACAAGCTGGATGGTTCACAGTGATATGCATTTCACGACTTTTATATACATGTACATGTACATGTACACTGCACAGAAAATGTTAAGGATATTAAATATCCTTAATGTTTTTGTGTAGCGTATATGATACATGTATGTATACCCAGCCAGTATGTGTTCTTATTGCAGTGCATTCTTTAAAGGTATAACAGATCAAATTATATCTGTACTGTTTCCAAGACTTTATAAATTATCATCACTGTCTGCGATGTTTCATATATAGATGGTATAAAATATCAAATCTTTGTGATCAGAGTCTGCATAAAGGATCAATAGCTGTGATGTTTCCTACCAGTCTCCATGTGGTGAATAAGAGATGGTATAATAATAAAATCATGAAAATATCACTCTGTGATTCAGAGATGGCATAAAATATCAACCTCTGTGATGTTTCAGATATGGAAATTCAGAGTCTTTCAAGCAGAGACCATATTGAGGCAAGTGCAGTGAGTATCAGTATTGAGTTAAATTTTGTGAGGAATCTTGAGATAAAGCTCCTTCAGCATGTTCAGAAATACTCTTAGTTCTGCCTATATGTATCCTTTGTTTTGTGAAGCATCTCCCCTTGCTAGGCACTACAGTGGTCCCTCTAATAAAAGGCCACCCCTGGGACAATGAACATGCGGTCTTACCTTGCAGGTGGTCTTAAAATAAAGATAATTTACCACACAAGTTGCAATTAGGGACCAGATCAAATGGTCATATGATCTGGGTGGTCTTTAGACATGTTAGATGAAGGGTTGTAAAATTGAGGGATCTCTATCAGATTATCTAAGTACTTCGCCTTGGGTTCAGGTTTTATGGCAGTATATGTAGACGCACATGTGGCAAAACAAGATCGCTTGTATATACAGTGGTACCTGCATAATTTAAGACCACCCATTTAGCCAGAAGAGTGTGGCCTTAAATTGAAGGTGGTCTTGAAGTGGAGAGATTTTTAATTTGGAGATATAAGAGTGGTCCCACTGATGGCTGGTCTTAAAATGGAGGGTATTGAATCCCAGGGAGTACTATATTGCATTTTGTAAGTAGTTTGGTTCTGACACTATGTTTGGATAAAATAGCAAATTAAACCATGTACACAGCATTCTTACATGTATGTCATATGCAAGTATAACAGTGAATTAGATGCATGATTATAGCCGCAATTCTGCCATTCGTCACTTTATTGTCATTACATGTATACCTTTTTCTTTATTCAGTTTAAGTGTCTAATTCAAATATACTTTTGCCTGTCCAGAGTGATTACGATCCAGAGGATGCTATGTATCTGGAACAGCAGGCTTCACAGGCAGCCGTCCACTTAGCAACCGTATCCACAATAGACCAAGATGGCCATTTGGCGCCAAGCTCATCTCCAACCGGTGCCCCCACTGAAGCTATGCTTAAACACCAGGAAGCCCTGCAAAGGTTTGTTTGCACATATGGGTGGCCTTCAAAATAAACCATTACCTGTAAATATAAAAAAAAATATTTATATTGTTAACTAAGGCTTTGTAGGTTATTATACACTCAGGGTGTGTATTGATTTTTGTCTATGCAATTGATTTGTCTAATCATAGTAATCAGTTCCAAAATAATATAGGCTGAAAGAGGCAAGTGAAAGTGCAGTTTATAAAACCAGCTTTTTACCCAGTTCATGCATTACAAATGGACATTAAGCATGTTAAGGTTTAAACAAATTGCTTTGAATAAACTGTGTTGAAAGGTTTATTGTTTTAGGGCTGCTTGTTTGTGAATGTTACAGACGTTAATTTTATAAGTTTCTGTGACATTTGCAGATTCTTGTCATCAACAAAACTAAACTATATTCTGTCCCATAATGTGAGATTTTGAATAGGGGAATTTGTGTTGTTGTATTTATACCCTGAAATTATAGTTCACAGTTTGGTAATCTGCTTATTGACTTATGGTTGCCTGCGATAACTTTATGGCTCGGTAGATGTATGTATACTTATAAGTGTCTTTCTTTATGAGAATAGTATTATAGAGTCCTTATAATCTTGATATTGCATGCTGCTTTTTAAAATAAAAATATTATGGATATACTAATTAATCTATGTAGGACTAATACCTTTCTTGCTGATTTGCATGTATATGTATGTGACATATATACACCGTGTATATATATGTGTATGTAGCATAATTATGTTGTTAGCTCTACTGGTAATTAACACATGTTAAGTGTGATGACAACGTACATGGGCAAGTAACTCGTCATTTATAAATAGAAAAACAATGTCATCCTATTACTCTAGGTGCATAAAAATAAGACGCTTGCCATTCATTTTATGGAATATCTCGTACCACTGCATGCGCTGCGATATTTAGTTATGAAGATCTTACAGGTTTGCGAACGCCCAATCTAATATTTCCTCATCTGAAATATGTAAAATTACTTTGCCAGGACCGGAAAAGCTGATGCTATATATAGGTAACCATGACAACCTAGCCAAAGCCATTACACACACAGTCACCACATTTCATGGGGCTTCATTCACTCACTTTTGCTGTGCAATAACACATACAATATAATTTTGGGCTACAGTAATGTAGATGTGTTGTGGAAAAAAGATACAGAACTAGATATACGGAAAAAAATCGAAAAAAGGCCCGTATTCAATTATAGGCCCTATTCAATTTAAGGCCCGGGGGGCCAGGGACTTGAAAAAATAAAGACCCATATTCATTTTTAAGCCCGGGCCTTTTTGTAAGCCAGGAGATCGGCGGACGCGATGGAAGTAATAATGAGCGATAATTTAAGTACCCGGTACATGTACATAACTACATGTACATCTGACTAGAAAAAATAGCAGCAACAAAAGATCTTGATGACATCTAACTGGAAACTTCATGAAATACAATGTACATGTAGATTGATGGAGATCCCTGTATCATGTACATGATCACTGTCTGTACATTTTGTCATATGGTATATCATATTAAACAAATACTTAAATGGTTTTGATACTCTAATTAAAATTAACAGAGACCTAGCAGGAATATTTTAAAATACTGTATTGCTTGGATGTAGGTTTGATAAAATCCAATATTTCAGTGCTTATTGGAATGAATTGCAATGGCATATTCAATCACTGAATTGTTATGTCAAAGTGTAATTTAATCAGCATGCATATACTAACACAAGGCACATAACAGCATAGAATTTGGCTGAGGCTAGGTCAGAAATGGTTATATAATTAAATTATATACATGTATGTACTAATCCTACGAGAGTATTATCGATGATACAGCTAGGAAAAAATGCTGTATTTCCTATAGGCAGTTGTTTATTGTAATTTACCCTTTATATATTACAATACCATACCGGTATATGAAATACATACCAATTGCTGTTCCCTAGCCTCAGCAGACTAAGGTAAATGCTTATGTCACCTATTATCACTCACCTGTGATATACTGGTCTGTAGCTCTGAGTTTCCCTGTGGGTGGATGCCACCATCTCGTGTCTCTTTTAGAATCTACCACAGTGTGTGAAATCTTCACTCTGCTCTAGATTAGAAAACTTCTATCCAATGTTGCTATTTTCTACCCCCGTAAGTTTAAGCAAATGATCATACATTATGAAACCTATATATTATAAAACCTATGAATTTTTGTAAGTTAATTCATCACTTAATATCATGAATATATGCTTGATCTCGCGAGTCTGTTATCCCCTCCACTCCCACAGTAAGACTACATTGCTCCTTGTGCCATCAAAACTATTTTAAAGACACCTTCCTTTATTCTGACCACAATATCAAAGACCTCATGGTGGTCTGAAATAAAGACCTTTATGCAGCTAAAACGTTTCTGGTTATATTTCAATATATTGACTCTTAGACTAACTACAGCCAATGGTGAACAAGTATATGGTTACGATAAAATTAACGGAAAGTCCATTTATTTGAATTCTGGTTTCTTGCATGTTTTAAGTTAGCATAAAATATGTGAATAGCTTTACATATTGTGTATACACATGCACAGACCCAATGTAAATACTCACCACCCAACCGAAAGCTACAACTTTTAATCATCAAACACATGGCGCGTGCATCTAAAAGTAACAGTTTTTCATTAGCATGTGTTGAACGCCACTTTTCTTTTTTAATCTTTTTATTGGATAAACACTCATCAATGTATACACATGTATATTCACAGGCAAACACATTATAAAATGCTGTGTATATATGTACATTTAATGACTTCTTTATGCTCCGATTACAGCAAATGCTGATGTTTTGTGTTAGAAGTTCATGCATAGCTGTTGTTGTAATGCAAGCCAGGTACTGTGTTGCAACAGTGATGTTTGTATGCATCATGAGGTCTCGGCAGAACTGGCAAAACAAATGTATGCAAATCCTTTCTACCTATAAGACATTAAATGATAACTCCTCGTATAGAGCATATGAGCAAATAATTTATATTGTATGGGGTAAAGAACTGATTTCATTTTGCACTCAGAACATAAACCGGAAATATGATAATTGCCTTGCTTTTAAACATTTAACATGGGTATTTAAAATGTCCTAATTCCAGCGCTTAACCTAAGTATTTATTTTCCACCTTTCAGATGTTTAACATCAGTAAACGTCCTTTAAAATGTTTAGCATGAGTAATAAACATGTTACCGGTACATGACTTTGTCCTTCTTTCAACTGTTTAACATGAGTAGTAATGTCCACCTTTCAAAAGTTCAACAGAAGTAAATGTCCACCTTTTAGTGTTTAAAATGAATATTTAAATGTCCTTTCGAATGTTTAACATGAGTATAAATGCCCACCTTAAGTTTCAAATATGCAACATGGCCATTTAGTCTTCCTTTCAATTGTTTATGAGTATTGAATGCTGCCCTTCCAAAGTTCTAACATGAGTTTTAAATGACCTTTCAAATCTTTTGATATGAGTATTAATTGTCCTTTCAAATGTCTAGCATATTGGTGTTAAAATTCTATCTTTCATGAGTACATGTACTAGTATTGATATTCTCCTTTTATATGTTTAATGTGAGTATTAATGACCAGATTTTAAATGTTTAAAATGAGCATTAATTGTCCTGCCTTCAAAACCAAATGTTTGACATATATACATGTATTGTCCTCCACATCGTCTTAAGTGTCAGATAACATTTCAAGTGCTTATATACATTTGTGCAGTGGTTATGCTATTGCTAGAACAGTATAGGTAGTGTTAAATAGTAAATGATATGTTCATGAGGTTCAGTGACCTAATTGTTGTATGTATAGTCCGTTCCAATGTCACCTCTGACAGTCTATCTGTGTTCTAAGGATGTAATATACATGTAGTTGTGTATGTAGGGGTGTGCCTTGGAACTATTAACTTTGTGCTGTTGAGAGCTTACCCGTCAATACAAACGGTAAAAAATGTTGTCCAGTGTGCATTTATGATCGAACTGTAAAATGTCTAAGCTAGTATACATTTGTCAGTACGTCTTGAGTATATTAATTAGCTGGTGAATGGTGACATTTTTTCTTGTGCTTAGATATGTTATTTAGCATACTGTTTAATGCAACTGTAAATAATAGTTTGAAGTAAACATGCCTGGCATGTGGAGAGCAAATGGATGCATGTGCTTGTTAAGTCTGTATAGATACGTAGTTACTATACATGGTGTTGTAGAGGAAATGATTATACAGTGATGATGAGTCTTATAAATTCACAAATACTAGTTGTAGCCTATACCATGTACTACAGCAGTCAGTTTTGAAACTGTCAGCTTAACCATTGTAGACAGGATTGACAAAATTAATATTACATTTTCAGGTTAGTTTTCTTATTTATCACATCATGCATATGTTGCGGCGATATTTTTAGATCAAATTTATTTTGGACCAGGCTGTTACCTGAGTGTACTTAGTTTTCAGCAATTCAGTTCCTACCTACTGTACTACTCCTTTAAGGCTGAAGGGTTGGGATGTCGTGGTCAATAAGATGTAAAGCTTTCTTGGTTGGCGATTCAGTTATGAATAAATAGATAATTTTATTCACACTTTCAAGGACATTTTATCCACAGGTATGGTAGCTATATATCCCATAATATTAAAGTTCTTTCATGCATGAAAGTGTTGGTGATCCAGATAGCTAAATACAATGTAGCTACCAAGTGGATGCCTTACAAGCAGTTCAAAGCTACAAAAAAAAAAAATATGTGTAAAGTCTCAAAGTGTAAAAATTTGATGCAAATGGTGACAAGTTCAGGATCAGCGGTCAAGGGTGGTTTGGTTGGGTCTTTATAAATGGCTTAGGTGGAGGCCATTGTGGATTGTAAATCCCACTATCACTATCTCACTGCTATATCTTCATTGATTGCCAAACTTGGCATTTTCGTATGACCCTTCTTGTCTCTTCACACAATACATGTATATAATACATGTTTCCAGTATATGTAATGTAATATAATTTTGCCTTTGAATTAAAACTTGTAGATCACAGAAAAATCTAACAATACTTGAAGATATTAATTACATTGCATTTCTTGATACATATACTTCCATATACAACTTTATACACCTAATTTTACCTTTTGTAAGTGCAATTTAGGAATTTGTATACACAGCCAATAGTATGTTTGCATGGCCTGGATTTGCCAGAATTTTAATTAAGTGACTGGTGGTATACATGTATATATGTAGCTGGTTTGCGTGTTCATTTGTGAATGTGACTATTTTTAGTGTTGGATTTACAGCATGTGCTCTGTGATCCAGTTTGTCTGAGATTAAACCGGATTTGCTTTGTTTTTGCCTTGCTGTTATAGATGTGCCTTCCACATACCATAACTGAGTTTTGACCTCTGACCTTCCGACCTCTGACCTTCAGATTGCAAGAGCTACAGCAGCAGATGGTTGGGGGAGAACAGGCCAACAATGAAGAAGTGAAGAAGAGACGCCAAAAGAAGCGGAAATATGCCGAAGAAAGAAATCTGAAACTCAAAGGTAACGGTCGGTGAGAATTGAATCCCCTGCATTTTAAGGCCACATATTCAGCCAGAAAAAATGGCCTTAAATTTTAAAGTGGTCTAGGAATATTCATATTGAAAATAAAAAAATTGTGGTGCTGAAGTGCAGTTGTAAAACGCACAGCAGTTTTAAAATGGAGGGGTCTTAAATTGCAGGGAGCACTGGATATCATTCCTATAAATTATTAATGCAGTCACATGGTAGTTTCTCAAAAACATTACAATAAAACCCATCAATATATAGTGCTGTGGTCCTTTCATTTTAAGACCACCTCCTATTTAAGACCACATTTTCTGGTGGAATGGGTGGTCTTAAACTGAAGGGATATTCTTATTGAAAGTATAAGAGTGGTGCCAGGAATAGGCAGTCTTAAAATACAGGGAATATAGAAATATTAAAATAGAGGGGTCTTAAATTGTGGTGACCACTGTGGTTCCTGCAGTTTAAAGTACCCTCCAGTTTTTAAACTTCTGTGTATTGTACCTACTTTGCGTGGTTCACATTTAACATTTGTATATGCACTAAAGCAATTACAGTGAAACCTGTATTGAGAGACCACTGCTACAAGAGACAACCTGTCTTGAAAGACCACACATTCTAGGCAGACAGTCCTTACATTTCACTGTAACTGAACTTGTCACCAAAGACCACCTGCCTTGCATGCTTGAGAGACCACATTTTCATGGTCACTGGGGTGGTCTTTCAAGATAGTAAAGAATAATGTAAATACCTATTGGAATTCAAGAACAGGAGCAGGATATTGAGATAATAATCACTCCCCTCAGTTGTTTTAATGTTACAACCAGTACATGCTAAATTTTTGGAACCAATTGATTTGTTTCCTTGTCTGCCACTATAACTGTGTATGATTTTCAAAGCTTCAACTTAATTCCCTTTCTCTTATTTCCAGAGGCATTGTCACACAAGGACGGCGAGGATATCATTCTGGATATCTACGATAATGTCCAGGAGGAGCTGAGGGTGAAAAATAAACTTCTCCAAACAGAGAAAGACAAGGTACATGTAAGATTGAAATGTGGTTATCATAATGCACCACAAGGAAATCCCACCTGTATTGTAAAGCCACTTTTCCCAAACCATTGGATCGGTGCATGACTTGCAGTATGTGGTTAAAGTGCAGACCTGTAGGCAGATTAACAGGAGAGGGAGGGGGTGTGGGGGTGGGGTAATCACTTATTAACATTGCTTTTAACTACGCTCACATCAGGTCCTAACTTTTGCATGATCGTAGCAGAGAATGCAGCACCAGCTAATAACCGGCGTTAAACCCCCTAAAACGCCGTAATCC
>JAAUYG010249435.1_pt1 | contig 10062 bp, 10 predicted proteins | sample 7278091 | NCBI WGS metagenome assembly JAAUYG01 (sample SAMN14350201, study PRJNA611818) | marine sediment metagenome | isolation source: surface marine sediment (0.6m) | place: French Polynesia: Moorea | collected 2018-08
CAATTAATTAGGCCAATCAGAGATCAAAGGTGCCTGGAGAGGAAGAGTCTACTCCAACATGCCATAAAAATGAAGGGGTGTCACCTTGTACACCAGCACAGCTGTCATACGACAATTAAAAGCAAAACATAATAACCGTTACATCAGCAATCCTCTGCAAAGCGGATGGAAGCTTTTCGTTTTTGACCAAAGAACGTTCTGGAATCCAACCCCCAAAAATTCGTTTTGGATTCCCAATGGTTTGTGAAGGATGTTCAGGACTGAATTGTTTGTGGAGGATAACATCCAAAAAGGAAGCGACGCCTGCTTTCTTTACAATCTCCGAACCTCTACAGATTGGTAAAAAGCTCCGGCCACTTTCGACCACGTGTAAAATTGCCCCTTTCTGCCACAGCTGTAGGAAATGCAGCTCAGGAGTGATCGAAAAGTGAACGATGTTCTGCGAAATAAGGCCTACAAGTGGTTTTCCAAAACATAGACCACTTAAAAACCACAAATGGAACAAATATTTTGAGAATGAGTACCTGTTGAGATCAGAGATGAGTTCTTGATGGCGGAGGCCAGCCAATGAGAGATTCTGTACCAGTCCCGACAGTTCTTGCGGCTTGACGTGCACATCTACAGGCTGCAGTACCTCTGTGGGTTCTCTCCAGGTCTCAAACTGAAAATACGCGCACTCCCGTTTGCTGTGTTCTAACCTGTCTCAAATCCAGATCAAAACGAAACGCACTAAAACAGCTCCAAGATCTAGAGCTTTTTCTGTTCGTTTTTTTTCTTCTGCCAGACCTAGTTTGAGCAGCTACAGTCATCCCTCCATAATTTAAAAGAACCATAAAAAGGCTTGTTCTGTCTTCGCAAGGCAAAAGTCGCACCTGGTTTTATTTCAAAAGAAAAGGCTGGAAAAACGACGTCGAATTGTGCGGGAAGTATTGTGGTCTCCCAGGAACAGTCAGGTTCTATACACTTTGGTGTGATTGATCTGGATTTTCTGCATTTTTAGAGGAAATGAAGACGTCATAGCTCAGTACTCACAGATCTGTGGTTGTCGTCAAGGAAATTCTTCAGGAATTCCAGTTCGTCTTCGTTTTCTGGGATGATTCGGAACACCTTGTGTCTGAAACAAAACAGACGTCAGATTCGTGCTTTGCTCCGTCTCGCAACTTTTGACGAACAAAATTGTTTATTGGTCAAGGAAAGTTGTGAAGAACTTTCAGGTGAAAATGATGGTTCTGTGTGGTAAGGCCGAATTAACGATGAAAATGTAGAGGATGTTATTCTGCCAGGTCGTGCTGCCTTTATGACAAATGCTTCTTTTTGCTGACCTGAAGACACTCATTTCAATTGACAATGCTGAATGTCTGTCGCAACAAAGTGAATGTTGCGACACAGTGACAAAGAACACAACTTCAGTGGGAAAAAGAATTCTTGAAATATTTCTGTACAAAACGTGCATGAGATGAGAAAGGCGTTTCCGCTCTTGGAAGGTGCTGCTTGCAGGCAGCTTTGTGTTCCAACAAGTGATTGAATGTCAGACGTCTGAGAAAATCCTGCCCTTCGGTGAATCCGGACAGTTCCACTAAATATGGCCGAGAAATGAAATTGCAGCCTGACATAAACGGGCATTTTATTCCCAAAGTGGTGAGGATATATTTTCAGCCTGAGCACACCAGGAAGTCCGCAACGTGGCCAACGTCTAGTTGCTATATCTGACTGAACAAAGATTTCATTCACAAGAAAAAGAGACGCACATTGCTTCAAAGGAAAACACTTTTAAAGTTTTAAGCCACAAAAGCCAAAAAAAAAATGTTTTCAAAATGTGTGGGCCAGACAAATGTGTGATCATTTTGCGTGGAATGGAGCGTGAAAAAAATGCTTCCACTCGAGAAGTCCACAAAAAGTGTTTAAAAGGTGTGGGCCAGACAAATGTGTGATCATTTCGCATGGAATGGAGCGTGAAAAAATGTTTCCACCCGAAACGTCCTGAAGCTGTAAGCCTAATTGAAGCAGAATCCTTAGCACACAGGTTAGACTCAGAGTCTGATGGGAAGAAACAAGCAGATGGGATGCAATGGATGGTGATTAGGTTCTGTGTGTGCCACAAGAAACAGATTTATGAATGTTTGTCAGCAAACATGATGCGTCTTCTTCAGACTTGATTAACTTTACTTTGCTGTGTCAAACAGACGAGGTCCTGAGAGAAGGCGTGCAAGAGAATGTGGCGTAAGTCCTTTGGATTCACTGGGTGAAAACTAAGAAGGAATTTGCCAGAAACAATCACTTTGGGTCCCAGAATGAGTCCGGTCCCTTTCGTGTTTTCTCTTTTGACTGATACTCTTAATACTTCTCCTCTCCTGGAACAAACCAAGCAGAAATGGCCAATGCTTGTGAATTAAAAATCTTTCTTCTCTGAAGCCACAGAAAATGTTGAATTCTAAATTCACCGTGAATCCACAGTGTTTGCCATCAAAAGTACAAAGCGTCCTATTGTTTTTTAATCCCAGTACAGCTGTAATTCTTGTTGAAATTATCGAACCACAACAATGGAGGAGCCAAAGTTATAGCTCATTCAAAGTTGCGAAGAAATACAGCTGTAATTGCCTGAATTTTCTGGTGCATCCCAATTGTCCAATTACGACACCCCAGGATCATTCTGGCACAGGCAAAAAAATTCCTTTGTTAAGTGCTTCACCTTATTCTAAGCTTTGAGAGGCACACAGCAAACTGGTTCGGAAGTTGACTTTCCTAGATGAGCGCATCTGCACGGCTGACCCTGAGGGCCTGATGCCATTTTTCTGGCTTTTGTTCTGGTCAAGGAAATTCATGAAGCAGTTTGAGAGGACAGTCTTACATACCCACTCACCAAACGCATAAACGCATAAGGAGCAACAGAGAGAGAGAGAGAGAGAGAGAGAACCCAGACAGATAAAGAGATCGGAAGAGAAAGTGAGCACGGAGACCGGAAGGGCTATATATCCACCGATTCCTGGACACAGCCTCCAGCAGATTTATCCAAAACACTTTCATATTTCCTGAAATCTTAAACACACGGGATGGTCAGAAAATGCCCAACTATTCCAAAATCTGAGGGCCCAAAATCATTTCATTTTTGACAGACAAATGGGAAAATACCCAACCACAAAATTAAGTTTATTAATACATGACGCCGGCGGTTAAGTTTTGTCTCAGCTTCGCTGTGGTTTTTGGGTCTGTTGTCTGTAACATGCCCAACGGGCAAAAAACAATCACACACATTGGTAACCTGGTGACCCTGATTGGAAAATTTGTGAGGGACGCACAGCTTGATTTCAAAATCTGCGGGCCTCGTAAAACATTCCACAGTGTGGGGCCAACACTTTCGCAGAAATCGTGGAATAAATTAGCAGGTTGACAAATATGAGCAGTTTTTACTTGCTTTCTGTGCGGATTGTTCAGCAATCGTCCAAATTTTGTGCACTGTACTATTCGTTCTGTTAGTGAAACCTAGTGGAGAAATGGACAAAAAATTCATGTTTTTTTCACAACATTTTGAAAAACGTTTTGTCCACGGCTGAAAACTGCACTTTTTTGAGTCCAGTTTCAGACGTGAGGTCGCAAGAGGACTGCAGTGGCAAAGAAAACAGAATGATTTCCCCCTCCAAGTCAGACTCCTGATTTTCGGGATTGCTCTTCTTCGTTGACGACCTCCTGCATTATAGCGCCTGGATGCTCAATGAGTCAAAAGGAACAACTTTGTAGCAACTGTTGTGTGGTGTTTCATTGTCACCTGTGTAATTGTGGTACATGTAAACAACAGAGACATTTCATTAACTGAAGAGGCTGGAGAGAAGGAAATGCCTTGCAACGCGTATCTCAGTAACTGCCTTGCGAAGACCGACCTCTGACCCCGCCCACCCACCGTTGTTATGGAATCGCAATTAAATGCATGAGAATAAGAGATTTCCACAGCAATATGCGAAGAAACAATGTGTGTACAAAGTGGTTTCGTGCTTCGCTACTGTGGTTTAGAGTGAGCCATAAAAACTTGTTTGTGCTGTTCCTTCAGCCAATGGCATTCTCTCAATTTAAAAGGTGTGTGAATGGAAATGAATGGTTAAAACACTGCGTGTTTTAAATCTATTGTTATAATCTCAACAGCCTCGGAGTTTATTTGGTACATAGCCACAAAGTGATAGAATGATTCCGAGACGAAGTGCAAACAGTGGAAATCCTGCAGAATTGTTTTCAAGATTCCCAGTTCTAAGGAGCCTCATGGTCGGACCACATGGTTGCGCTGAATCCAGTGTGCAACTGGCAACTGCCAATCTGAAACTTTTATTAATCCGGGATGACAGGTCTGTGGCCAGAAAATGCGAAATCACTCACTTACAATTTTATCCTCCTCTTGGGTTGTTTTGTCCGAAATCAAGCACTGCTTTTCTCCAATTTGGAGACCATTTTCACTTTCACTTTTTCCCCCACTTGGGGAAGTTCAATTGTCAGTCCTCCAGGGCTAGTTTTAACCCTGGATGAAAAGTTTTGCCAGGAGTATAAACCCATCCTTGCAATTTGAATGTGCATTGTAAAGAGAAGCAAGCCCATTGTTACCCTGTCGTAGTTACAGGTTGATTGCAGAAGGAGACAGTGGAACTGGAGCAAATGAAGCTGAGTAATGAGACTTATTAATTGAGACACGCAGTTCATTAATGGCGGACACAATAACCTGAGAGCATAATTGCAATTCTGGTTGTTGACAAGACAACCTCTGTGCAGGAGAGCGGCTAGAACTGGAGTCACGTTTCTGCGTTTAGCATCCAAACTGTTTTCCCCTTTCCACTTAGAAATACTCAGGCTGTGTTGTCTTTTCTTTGGTTCCGGGTTCCAGGATGAAACTAAAGTCAGGAGATCCAGCAAATCCTTCATACACAGATGTTGCAATTCACACCTGCAATTAGAGAAGACGTTTCATTGTGGCTTTTGAAGTCACCTCATTTCTCATCACACTTGTCATAGAATCCTAAGATCACCGCAAAACTCATTGTGAAGTCCAAATGAATTCCAGTCTTCATTTCTAATTCAGGAGCCTATGCAGGGGATAAGTTGTGTCTGGTCCTTGTGGTCAGGATGTTGTTTGTCCGGCAGCTTTCAGATTGCCAGAATTCAATCAGCCCTGTGGACATCTGCAATAGTGCAAGCCAAACCTCCTTGTTTGCAATTGAGATTCACTCACATTATCAACATCAATCATCTGCAGTAAAACACAGCTCTTCAGCTGAAGCAATTCTGATTAAGCCCAGATGGTGGCAGCTGATTTCCACTTAACTTCCACTGTCCTCATCAAATAGGATGTTTCATTGGTTGTCCCCAGGATACAGATTCAACAGATTGCGCAAATGACTCTTAATTTATACAACTTATTTCTCTGCACCTGCAGTGTTGGCCAGTGGACTCCCTCCAGGTCCATTTTGATCTGGACATTTTCTGCAATTCTAACTGCACACGTTTTGAGGCAAAAACTCGTGCTGAGAAACGAAGATTTCATCAACCTGTAGGAATCATGGTGGCCTTCCGCTTCTGAAAATCGCTGTCTCAGGCAACAACCACGCAAAAAAAATTGAAGTGCTTCAAACAAAGGAGAAACAGACAATATTATTCTGAGTTAATAAGAGTTTGGTGCCCTCGATCCGACTGAAATCACCCCGACCTGTCCCTGCAGAATTGCTGTTCTTCAATTGAAAGCTTTCACGAAGTCTGAGAACACAAATGCTGTCTGAGTTATTTTCCAAACTTTCCCTTCAGATGAACCTGTGCTGCAAAATAATGAGACATATTTCACACAGAAATGTGACTTGTTCGAGGAATCTTCAGTGGGAAGTTGGTGCAGTAAAGGTGCAGTAAAGGTGACTCTGCTGCCGAGTGAATGGACTGATGAAGCCAACTAATTGAGCCAGGAAGGCAAAAACCTTGTGAGCCGTGCAGTGAGCAACGATTGTGACATTGATGAGCCAAAACAACAATGAGCTTGAAATTTAATTGGCAAAGTAGGTTATTTCATTCCTGCAAAATTAAGCCAAGGGCATGTCTGCTTGCCTACGAGCTGCGTATTGCTCAAAAAGCAATGGGTGAGGGCTCACTGACAGACTCATAGTTTCAGAGCTGTCAGTTGAGAGAAAAGACCTTGTTATTTCCCGCTCTTTCTGAAATCTCCTCGAGCCTACAACTTGCCCCATCTCAATAAATCCGCCCTCGCACTCAGGGTGCTTATGTCTGAACATGGATCTAGTAAAAATTCAGACGTCAAAGATCCCTAGGGGGTCTACCTGGTATTTGATGGCTTCAGACAGCAGGGATGCAATTTGGTGCAAACACGATTGCAGGATTCTTTTCCATTTTTGACTGGACACCCGCTGTTTGTCGGCGCCGTACATCATTCTACAAACTTTTTGGTATTCTCCTGCCACTGCGTCAGTTCTTCATCCCACTGTGCTAAGTGTAGGCGGTGTTTCCTCAAGGCGCGTTTGCATTGCCTGCTAGGAGCACAACATTTGGGAACGAAACCGCAGTGACATCTCAGAACACATTCTCAAGACACAACGAGGTTTGGAAGCCGTTCCCAGAACTCACATTCCAAAATCTAGCGCCACAACGATGTCGGTCAATGGAGGCGTTCCTGTTTTCTTTTGGGCGAGAACACTCGGAAAAATGCTTACTAGTTCACATGCCTCTCGCAGCGTCGTCATTGGAAATGTGAACTGAAGACAAAGATACAGAAACCAAGAGGGATTTTTTTCAGTGACCTCCTTTGCGCATCCACCACCAAGCCAGAGTTTTCGTGCTTGGCGTTCCTTGCCGTAAACTGTCTTTCATAATATATAATCAGTTTGCCATTTCTCCCTCTGCAATGAATTTTTTTTTCTCTTGTTCCCAAAATCAAAAGGAGCCCTGGAAGGGAAGAACTACAGGCACTCGGCCCTTTTCTGCCACAAAAGTTCATTTCTTGTTCAGACAACAGATTCTATGCACTAATTCACCACGCCCTTCAATGGAACCTAACACCTTCCCCTTTTCTGCATTTTGCACCAGGGTCGCATTGTCTCCAGACATACAAGCACTCAAATCTTAAGACGTGCGACCTCATCAAGCTTGAACATCTTAATGGGGCAAAAAGCATCGTTTGGGGAAAGTTTTCTTCCAAGCTCCCCTCACCTTAGTTGGAGTTAAGCAAAAAGCACTTCTCCATGAATTATGCAATCTCTCCATCTCATGAACACCAGAGCGTTTTCACTGAAAAGGAGACAGTTTTTGCGTGTTTGCCGAGTGAAACTGGAGGAGGCGCAAGCCTGTCACAGGCTTTTTCAACCATCAACTGCTGTTTCGTTTTAAGAACTTCAAGTTCAAGATTCTACTCAGAAAAAGCCGATCCCTCTCCCAAATCTGCTGAATCCTTTTTACCTCTCTCCTCTCCTGGCTCCCCAGAAGTTTGACACATTGCCAGGCCACTTGTAAGAAAGAACACTAAGCTCATGCAAGGGGACAAGTAGGCCTACGTTTGTCTTTTGCCTGTTTCATGATCAACTAGGCAGCTGCAAAATGTACCTTTGTTCGTTGCGCTCTGTCTCATAACATCCAGGATTTGTGGGCCTCCCATTGAGAACAATGAGCAGCAGTCATCTGGTTCAGTGCAATAAAATCAGACTGATTCACATTGAGACAAGTCCTGCTTTTTGACATTGACAATGTTCAGGACTCCCAGGATGTTTGGGCAAAGACCTAGTTGGGGGGAAAATGACCGCAAAAACGGGATGTCCGAAATGGATGTCTTGGTTTTCGCAGATGTTTCCCAAAGCCTTGTGGACACATCTGTGTGACGATGTCTTCTGGTGTTCCGGAACAAACCACCAGTCCTGGATTCAGGTCTATCCAAGAAAAGACTCGGAGAAAACAAAATATCACCCTCGTTAGCTGTTTGGATGGAAAGTTCAGAGCTGTCCCACGAGAACTCGAACCCCCAAGGTGGCAGTTCTTGTCTTGTTAACAAGACAAGTTTTTGGAAACCTAGTTACTTGCAATAAACGTCATTCTGGAAGAAATCTGTTTTCTTCAATAAGTTTTCCGCCATTGTTTCTAAACTATGCGGGAAGCTCGACAACAACACCGATGTTTCTGGCGTCATAAAGCTTCGGCCCATGCCTTCGTTGTTGGTTTTTCCGATGCAGAGAATACAGGCTTTGTTGTGGTGGAGTGCAATGCATACGATAATCTCGCCTGAGTGGAGAGTGTCTGTCTCTGAATCCTGCCACTGGGAAAGTGTTGAGTCAATAGGCTCACTTGTGCAGATCTATTTTAGTTCCGGTAAGGATTCCTAAATGTTCCTAAATGTAGGAATCCTTTGGAACCAGATTCACTTTGTCCCTTTGTTGAGTTTCAAAGTTTTCTTGAAGTTTTATGTCAACCACATTTCAGGAAGAATTAACCTGTTGTCTTTGTGACAAAGCTCTTGACACAGCCTTGCACGGGAGATGCAAAACACTGTTTCAATTGACCTCTACATTAGGTTTGCTGGACAAACTTGGTCTCTGTCCCTGCAGTTCCTAAAAATGGAAGGTACATAATTTCAGAATTGTGAAGGCCAGGAGTGAGCCCAGAGAAGCCCAGAATACTTCCAATAAGGGTTTCATGCATGGAGCAAAAGAAATCGAGAAATGGCACATGAAGTGCTGACAGAGTGACCACTTTCGTTTTCGAGAATGAGTATAGAGTTGACAGAAATGACACTTATAAGAGAAGCAATAGTTGATGGATTGCATTAGGGGATTGTAATACACTCAGATGAGCTGCAGCTTGGAACATTCATCACCCCATCTTGGATCACCATCTGTCAGTCTCACTAATTCTGTGCACAGGAACGTTTTTTTTAAACCCGAGCAAGTGGATGAGATAATCCCACAACAAAGAACGAGAAAAACGTGCTTTTGGAACTCGCGGAAGCGACTCCTGCACATTCTAGAATTCTGAAGCAGCTTGGGAATTCGTAAAAGGCTAATTCACCAAATTGATACAGCAAAACCAAACCCAAGGGGCAACCATCCATGATCCTTTGTCCCCCCAGGCATGATTCAGACACGTCTACACAAGCTGTCTCGTCACGTTGTTTCTGAAGAAAAGGGTCCAAACGATTTTGCTTTGGTGCTCCTGTATGCAACCAGAAAAACAAGGGGCAAAGAAACAAAACTTTTCAGGTCACAGTTCACAATTTGTCCTGAGACACACAGTGGTGTGTGCCAAAACCTCAAACTGTATATTTGGCCCAAATTGGCCAAGGTATAAACTTCGCTGCCTCCGTTGCCATCCACCACGGGAGGGGGGATAACACATTCCCAGGGGGGTGACATCTTAACCAGCGAGGGGGGGGGGAACGTCCATGGAAGGGAGGGCTAAAATCTCGTGGAGCCCAGTGCTACTAAGCGCCTTTTTCAAAGGTGCCCAGCGAAGTAATAATTCCTGGCCACTTTGCTGCATAATTTACAATGGTTTCCGCTTGACTCGCAGTAGTCATTGTGTCAGATGTGTTATGTTTTATTTATCATTGGCAGGAAGCTTCTGACGCAGATTACCCTTTGTTGCTCGTTTCACCTGCGACTGGTGTTTTGTAATGATCGCAATTTAGTCAGATTTTTGAATGATATGTTGCAGACTCACACTCTTTCAATTTGAAGGCCTGCACGCGTGCACGTGAAGGCCCCGAATTGTTTGCGTAGGAATTGCTAATCACAGTTAAATTCAGTTATTTTAGTCAAATCTGGTTGCTTCTGGCCAAATTAAATTTTTAAGAGTTATCAAAATCTGGTTATTTCTTGCCTGTGCAGTTGTTTTGGTCAAATCTGGTCACAGCAGGCCTACTTCCGGCCAGATGAATTGAACTCCAGGGACACCCATTTGTTGGGTGTTTTTCTCAGATACCTTCACCACCAAAATATATAGCAAGAAAGACTTGTTTGCCGTTGTGTCTCGAAGTAAACTGAAAATGGGTGAGAAGTAGCACAAAGAGTTTTGGCCCCTCCTATTCCTTTGCCCCCTATCCTTTTC
>JAAUYG010034101.1_pt1 | contig 10061 bp, 4 predicted proteins | sample 7278091 | NCBI WGS metagenome assembly JAAUYG01 (sample SAMN14350201, study PRJNA611818) | marine sediment metagenome | isolation source: surface marine sediment (0.6m) | place: French Polynesia: Moorea | collected 2018-08
AATTGAGTGATGTGCATGATATGAATTCGAGAGCGACTGCTGTCTGCATGGTCTACGACTCTAGCAAGGCAGCGCTTCTACATGTACATGTAGTAGGTGCATGTGCTAGCTAGTATACCACTGCACATGCACTTACTACATGTACATGTAGAAGCGCTGCCTTATGCTATAGCCCTAGACCAATTTTGCAGACAGCAGTCCCTCTCAGTTCATATATATGCACATCACTCAATTTCATAATACCCTCCTTGGCAGGTGTCCTACTATATAAAACTGATACTGCACATTGTCCCCAAAAAAGAATTGTGATGTCTGCCTGACCAAATACACAAGTGCAAAATCAATGGCTCTTATCACTGTGTGTCTTTCAAGTGGATGTCCACATGAGGTCTTGTGACAGGTGAATGACAAGCCTGGCCAAACAAGAGCCATATCCACGCAATATTTGCACACAGAACGTGACAAAAGAGCCTTTAACTTAACTGACAATGATAATGTCAAACTTAAGTGGTATCTTTAGTGGACTCTGATGCTATAAGATGCACTGCCAGGTGACTTATGCCTAAACTGTGGAATGCTTAAGCATTGTATACATGTATAATGGAAGAGCATACAGCAAACCATAAAAGTCGAGGTTGCATGCTGCTGGCTATTTGAGATGCACCTGCTAGTCCTGATGTAACAAGTACCCGGTATCAAGCAGAATTTTTGGAATCGCCAGTGTGACATATGCATTTTGCACTAATGAAATGCACCAGTATGTGTGAATTCCTGAATCATCTTTTCAATTTACACCCAATTAAAGCATTGTGGTCATGGTTTTATTTTATTAACTTGAAATTTATGATATCCATGCAATTTCAGCATTAAGTGACTGCATTACAGACATTGAAACTTTAATTTCAGCATTAGTATACATGATAGATGTTCTTTACCTTGTGCAAACTATGTGTGTCCTGGGCTAGCAGTTTTTTTAATTGGGTGCTTAAAATTTAATTATTATCATTATAGTGTACAGTACATGATGCATGTGACATTACTGCACTAAAATGAAGAGTCTAACAGTTATATGTGTAGTACTTCACTTACCTGAGTATGATGATCTTTCAACAATAAATACGATTGGTCTCCACCGACAATTATGATCCAAAAATGCTTCTACAATCTTGTAAGGAACCTCTTGGTAAAAGCATGAGAATATATTCGCATTCAACTTTCTGACTTTCAACTTCTATATTAAGAAAAAAAAAACAGACTTGACTTGGACTCCTGGAGGTGATGACTTGCCTGTGTTCTCTGTAACCCAGACCTTTTGTACTTGTATCAGTTCCCTGTGCAGGGGCAAGCTCCCCCCTCATGTCCCCTTAAACCCCTCATTAGCTCCTGTGACAAGTCCAAGGGGGTTGTCTGAGCCAGGGTTACGCACTGTCGCACTCCAATGCCTGGGCTGAGACAGGTGCGGAAGCCACCCTCCTTGTTTGATCTTCCAATTGCCTGCTCAGCAAAAGCCCGGTGTCTCAATGGCTTTTAAAAGACCTGGTAAATTGCCACGAACCCTTTGATCTGTCTAGTGATAATACCTGAGAATGCTGGTCAATTTTCAGGGGGCCTTTTTAGGAACAATTGGACCTGTCCCCTACTCTTGATAAGCATGTAACGAGTACAGAAGACAGAATCTTTTTTTGGGTGGGGGCCGCTATAGATACAAGCATGCTTGGTTTGCCAAACACGTTCCCACCCAATTCAGCAAAAATGACATAACTGTACTTCAGAGAATGTTGCAATGGGTGCAGACTTTAAAACTAGACCTCCTAGTGTGTCCTATTCAAGTGTCACACACAGCCTTATGTTGCTCAATCAACAAAGACAAAGACCGGCCTACACTTCTGTCATTGTAATACTTTTATATTCCTGACCTGCTGGTGGCTGTGAAACCTGGGTCATTAGATTCCCACAAGAGACCAGCTCCTGTAACTGCATAGTCAGTGGAAAGAACAGAAAATTTCTACTCTCCAACAACAGAGGCCAATGTGTGACCAGCTATTGAAAGTCAGGTTACAGCACCTGGACTTTTGTTTGCCTTAACCTGCCTTGGCTTGCCATATGGCAGTATTTAACCATATGATAGTACCCTAGGGATCTAATGTCCCAACTACATTGTACATGTAGTGTTATATTTGTCACAGCTCTCAATATCTACAACAGCTCTATAGATATTTTGTCTAATAAGAAGCCCAGCAGGGCACTCTAGGCAAATACAGCTGCAACAAAGTTAGGTAATGCTTCCTTATGTGGTACAATGTAGCTCATTCTGACTTTTCATTGTCACCTGTCTACATTAGCTACAAAAGTCCTGCTATGCATGCATCTTAGGAGAGGCTGTGGTTTACAACAAATTGCACTTTCTGATCAGTTTCTGAGATAAAGGCCAAATTTCAGAAAAAGGAACAATCCCAACATGACCTTAACCTTGATGGCTTCAAAAGCACCCCATAGTTACATTAGGGATACTGACAATTATTTGCAAAGTGTAGATTTATTGACAAGTTAAATTGCAAGCTTTATCCCTGCGATTGCCTTATTCAGTTAATTGCGTTTCTTTCCTTCTTAATTTTCAATTTATGTGAACTGGCATGTTTATTCTTCCTATACAGTGAAGGAGACCCATTTGAAGTTGATTTAACCTCCCAGCTACTGATGGTATCAACAGCAATTTAGGGATTCTGTCCTTTGCCAATAATATCTATGCTGGCCTTTCTGTGTTGATGTCCCATGGAGTTATGCCAATTAGATTTTTTAAGATAGCTTGTCACCAATTAACATGACCAACATACATGTATACAGTGCAAACGGACTTTGTGCATACCTGTACACGTTTATTTTGCAAATAACCTGCATGCAGACAATAAGCTTTGTCCTTCTTACAGTTACTGTCACTTTCGTATCAATGACAGACTCTATCTAGACAGCTACATGTACTGTAAATTCATTAATGTTGGCAAGGGATTTCTTTGGCAAATTTCTTTAATTGCAAAAATAAATACCTCGCAAACATAATTCATGTATCTAGATAAGTAACAAGACCTGAGCTAACTGCAAATATTAATCCCCCCGAACATGGTTTTGCCCCCAAAATGCAAACATTAATCCCCGCAAACATTAATGAATTTACCGTAGTCTAGCAGTACATTGTGTAATTTCAGGTCTTCACAGTTACCTCAATCCTGCAAGTACATTTGTAATGTATTGCTGCTTAAAACTGTTAATTATTACCGGTGTATTATACATATATATAGATCTTCTGCATGTTACTTCCCAATTTACCTTAACTTAGAACCTTGTTGTATACGTCCCATTATTGCAAAGGTACTTCCTAGCTCAACCCCTTTTCCCCTAACGATTTCTTCATTTATCACTCCTTGCTACACTGTTAGATTAGAAGGTAAAATTCAAAGGTCAAAGGTACCCCATATACATTTTACCACTACCCATGACTCCCAAATTTCAGTCCATCCCACTACTGCAAGCCATTTTCGAGTTACAGCATTTTGCGAAAAGTGCACCAAAGGTTCCCCAAAAGACTTTGAACATTAAAGGGTCAAAGGTACCCCTTATGCCTGTTACAACTCCCCCACCCCCCCACCCCCACCCCACCCCTGTTTTCACAGATTCCCTCCATGGCCATTTCAGGACAAGAGCACCGAATGACCTTGCACACTAAAAGTTCAAAGGCACCTCATATACATATGACAGTCACACATCCTCCCGCCTCCCCACAGCAAGTCCCAAATGCCAGACTGTTTCGCTGTACGCCATTACGGCCATCTTCAGACCAGTACAATGAATGACCCCAAAATGACCTTGAACACTGAAAGGTCAAAGATATTCCATATGCATGTTACAACTACCCCCGACAGCCAACCCTTTCTTGCTACATGCCATTTTGAGACAAGTGCACCGAATTACCCCCAAATCATCTTGAACACTAAAACGTCAAAGGTACCCCATATAAATGTTACAACTCCCTCTGTTTCGCTATACAGCCAGCCGTTTTCCAGTTACAGGCCATTTTGAGACAAGTCCACAGAATGACCCCAAAATGACCTTCAACACTAAAAGGTCAAAGGTACCCCATATACATGTTACAACTATATATTTTCCTGATGCAGCCATTTTCTCCCGAGTTGTTTTTTTTCTTGGAGTTTTTTTTCAGTAAAAATAGCTCAAACATCCATTCCTGGAGTGTTATAATGAGTATTTTTTGTCCAACCGGGATGCCCAATCACATTCACATCAACCGAATGTTTAGTTGCAACATGAATTTTAATTGTAAGCAGCATTACAATTTATTATGGTGGGTGAGTTTTCTGCCGTCTCAGTAGTGTTTCTTCGTTCAGGCAAATATATCTATGGGACCTACAGGCATTTTTTAAAACAGAAATATAACAAACAAAAGCATGTTAACTCCCAATTTTATTTTCTTTGGACATTACAATTGGAATAGCCCTGGTGAAGCCCTGTTGTAACAATATTTCTTAACTGGTAAAAAGTCAATATCTATAAACAATTGACTTTAAGCCATGACTTGTACATACCTGTACATACATGTATGTTTAACACTCAAAGATATATATAAAATCCAATTTGGTAAGTTCTGCTTCATTATTGTCATCCTAGCATTTCCCATACTTTGGCTGCATATAAAACAAAGGATTATTACTTGTAATTCAACAATGATCGCAGCTATTTTGAAATGACAGGACAATATTATACAATGATAAATGTAACATTTGCCAGTAGACTAGAACCCACCATCGATCACCAAAGGCTGAGGCCAAAACTGCTTTAATTCTAGAATACCAGTACCATGAGTACTATACACTTACAATGGTCACTTGGTGAACTTAAATGTGTTGAATTCTGGAGTGCATTACTACCAGCAGAGGCTTTAAGGCAGGGTCCCACTGTAAAAATATATCATTGTATAAATTCCAGGTAACAGATCGCCTCTAAAATCTAGATGTACCTTAAGTTGCTTTTAAATTGTTCCCCCTTATTATAGTCACTCTGTCAAGATCAGCCACATTAGCAAGGTGGCCTTAAGCAACCAATAAATGCGTTCATAAGAGTTTATCACGTTAAAGGGGGTGGCCCTGTCGAGTGGCTATTGTGCCTTGAATCTGTCACTGTCACTTGAATCTGTCACTGTAGCTGTACACTGCTGCTGCCGGGATCCTAGATTTCACACACTGGGTAAAGACTGGGAGGGACCGACGCCCGTGTATCACACAGAAGTGACAGAACATGTCAAACTTTCTGTCCTTGCACAAAAGTGATCATATGCATCAGCACATTAACACATGTGACTATGGAATGAACCCCACACAAGCTATGTACAGCTAACTGTCTCATGAGCCTGTAGCACACACTTCTTTGATAATTCGCTTATCTCCATCTCACGCATCTCATTTCCATGCATTAAAACAGTCCTTCATTAAGCAAATCTTTTACACAGTCCTGTACCATGACTGTGTACTCTGGATCCTGTCTGTAATATGCAAAAGCGTTAGTCGTTTAGAGACAAGTTCACGCAAGCACCTCCCAGTATCAACTATGGAGAGGTTAGGTATAAAATGGCAGTACTCTGGATTCTGTTCTTGTGAGCTCAGTATCTTCGATGCCGTTTTGCTCGAGGTTCCGGCGAGGTTGGGGGTGGAGGTAGTGGTGGTGGGGGTTCATCTGGGAGTGGGGGGAGGGGTGCTGGAGGTGGGGGAGGGGGTGGAGATGGAGATTGTGCTGGCTTTGGGGTTGGTCGGTAAACCACATAACTAGTGCCGGGGTATGCAGTGGCAGGGGTAGGAAGTTTAGGTAACGATGGAGGTACTGGGACTTTGGGGATAGCTGGGGCAGCGGCCACTGCAGCCGATTGTATGGCCACTGCTTGCTGACCATTGGCCACATACGTATAGCTAGGCTGAGTAGAGGAATAGGATGCAACGGCTGGGTAGGTGTAGGTGGCATAGGTCACCTGTGGTGCTGTGGCAGCAGTTCCGGTGGTATAGGCTCCGGTTTGGTATGAAGATATGATAGCAGCACTGCTGTAGGCAGTGGACGCAGCTGGGGTTGCTGATAGTGCTTGGTTAATTCCAGAGTAGTATGATGCCCCAGTAGGAGCATACACTATGGTAGTAGTGGCTGGTGTATGCACTGATGACAAGGTGCCATTGTCATAGCTGCTGCCTTCTGCCAAGTGGCCTTCTGTTGACACATCAGGACTTGTTTCCTCGTACGCAGTCTTCAGTGCTGACAAGCTGGATTCCGTTTTGGATCGGCTGCTCTTGCGATGCTTGCGCGAATGTTTCTCCCCTTTGGATGACCTCTGTTTATCCTGTGCCTGGGTACTGTCAGAGAAAGATACGCTCTTGTTCTTTTCCATCTCTGTCGTGGCCTTCTTCAGAATGGATTTTTTGGGAGGTGGTGGGGCTGTCTCAAGGTTCAGACCTTTACGATACAGAGACCACTGTAGATGGAAAAGCTGTTCTTTCTTGCTCAGGTGGCGAGTTTCCTTCTGCTCCTGCAAGGACATGGTGCTCTGTTGTTTGGCCAGCTGCTGCTGCAAAACCTTCCACTGAGTCATGAGCAGGGTCTGTTCTGGCGTGAGTTCGCTGGCTTTCTTTTTCTTGATGGATTCCAGCTGTTCATGTAGGATATCCCATTGCTTGCGGAACTTCTCTTTTTCTGCAGCCAGACGTTTGTCTAGCTGTTTTCGGTGCTCTTTCAATGCTTCCTCCTCAGCAGTCTGCAGCTTGTCTTCAATGACGGTGTCGTCTTCCCTGGCACAGGATACCGTGGCAATGGGCATGCCTTCTGGCTCTGGTGGTGGTGTCACCTCTTTCTGCACCCGTTCGGCTATTCTCTGAGGCTGTGGTTGACTGGGACCACTACTAACCTCAGTAGGTTCCGAGTTCCCTTGATTGGCTTTGCTGTGGCTTACTTTACGTTTGGTGTAATACTTCTCGGGCTGGAGAGGCTGTGGATTCTGTGATGGATTGTCAGTGTTCCAGGCACCGTACCGACTTAGTAGTGCCGGCTCGGAATATGCTGCATGATGAGGTGTATCATGCTTGATTTCACTGACTGGCTCAGTATCATCTATTTCCATGTCACACATTCCACCCTGCTGATCCTCATTATTATCCAGATGCATACTGCCACTCTGGCTGGCTCTGCCTGTGCCATCCCCAGGATCTACCCATTCTACATCTCTTGGCATGGCGATGGCACTGGATGGGTTGTTATCACCAATCCCTGAATGCTCATAATGACCCAATTCTACATTATGTATGTCATGGGGTAAGGTTGACTGCCTTATATCCAGCTCTGCCACAAACTGACCCTGCCTGTATATTTCCTCCTGCTCTTCCTCTATTCTCGGATGACCCATCATTCTAGGTCCCTCGCCGTAACTTGGGCGCTGTCCCAATAACTGACCCGGTCCCCGCGACGGCCCAGCTTGCATTCGTTCATTATCTCTGGGATAACGCCCCTGGAATTCCTGTCGATCATCATACAAATTCTGTGGTTCTGGACCCCGATGGTTGCCTGGCATCTGGACATCATCTTCCAGATGTGGGTGTACGATACTCTTGGCCTTCTCTGACAGGGCTGCCAAGCTTTCCCCAATACCGTCGTCCAGCATATGACCCTATCAAGGACAAGAGCATAATCACAATATGTACAAGTACTTCAAATTCAATTTCGTCATCTCCAGTGTTAATGCATCATAAACCAGCTCATTAAACTTCAACTGTCATTGAAATGAGATGGAATCAACTATGGCAGATTGATTTTCAAGCCACACTGTTATATCTAAACAGTGAAATTTCGGTTCCAATAAGACCAATGCAAGACCAAAATCCTGGCCATCATAGCCTATATATATGTTTAGTCCAGTCACCGTATGGAGAGAAAACGCTGCAAAGATCTTTTATTCACTGCTATATACAACTTGTATTCAGTCAGATAGGTATACAGTGGTCCCTCTCTTAAAGGACACTTGCTAGAAAGGACACCTCTCTACAAAGGACACAAATTTTTGGCACCAATTACTATGAACGCATGTGGTGCTTCCTCTCGCCAAAGGACCCCTCTCTAATAAGACCACTGTATATCTCCTTGTGTACCTGGCCGGCGAGGCTCTGCATTCTGTAGTTGAGCAGAGCCTGGGTGAGGGAGTTGGACAGCTGTAAGGCAGCATCGGCATCCTTCTCACTATCTACGTTGAAGTCTCCGGTCTGAAAATACGGAAGTTCACAAGTCACTGGCATGATCACAACTGTAGATGCCAAGCAGTGAGGCACAGCAATAGTGATGGTGAAAGCAGTAGTAATAGTAACAGTAGCAGCACCAGTTGAAGTAGGCAGTAAGAATCTCGAGTATGCATAATGTAAACACTTTAAGATACTTTACCATGTTTACGAGTCATTTTAACTGGTATTCGTTGGATTAGATTCACCTTCTGATGATTACATTTTATCGCCATATCTGAGTTTAAATACTGGAATAATTCCTGCTCAACAAAGTCTTCATACACAAGCACTGAAACTGCAACATACTTAATAGATTAACTTTGTATTAGCACACACCCCTGTGCCTAAATCACATCACTTTACCGGTTCCAATTACAAAATTCAGTTTAAACCTTTACCACAGTCAGTCACTCACTATTGCCTGTAGTAGCTTTTTCTGGTCAGGATTGATATCACTGTGCCGCTGTTCCCTAAAGCCTCTGGCCTGCTGTTGTGGTAGGCCTGGTGGGTAGAGTGGCAGTATGATATTGCTGTGAACACAATCATTTTAAAATACACAGGGAAACCACAGAATTAAGGCAAACCCATGGAACTGTTCTATAAGGGCCTTAATTGTGAGGAGGTTTTACCTCTTGAGACTTCAAATTATTAAATATTGAAAATGCAGTTTGGGGTCTGGGAAAAAGTGGTCTTAAGTTTGATGAGGTCTATAATTTCTGATGAGGTCGCAGAATCAGGTTCCACTACACATATTGTGTACCATATGTAACTATTTATAATGAGCCAACTGAAACTGGTCTGTAATCAAATATTACTGCAACTAAGTACCTTGTGGTCTTCTTGTAGAAATAACTTGAGAAAAAAATTTGTTTCTGGTATCTATTCAACCTGACGCAGTATGGCAGTTGAACCATTCAGGTGACTTAAATAACCCAAATTTTAGAATTCTAAATTGTCCACTTTAGTTAAGTATATTATTTGCTCTGCTTGATGCTTTATGTCAAGTTACTGCGGTCATGGAGGCCTCTGGTGCCAGTCTGTCTATGAACTCACTCTTACCACACGGACACTGTTGGATGTTGTTAGGCCAAAAATTTACGGAAAGTCTCTTCCATGTACTGCACACAATATCTCTAGACATTCTTCATTTTTCTTTTAAACTTAATATTTTACCACGGCCATTAAACATATACAATGGTCCCTGCGATTTAAGACCACCCATTCAGCCAGCAAAATATGGTCTTAAATTGAGGGTGGTCTTAAAACAGAGGGATGTTTATACTGAAAATATACAAGTGGTGTCACTGATACACGGTCTTAAAATGCAGGGAATTGTTAAATACAGGGGTTTTAAAATGCAGGGACCACTGTACACATCAATGCATCTGGGCCTCTTGTTATATCCACAGATCCTACCTGGTTCCTGTTTGAAGACTCCGGGACCAGCCGAGCTTGCTGTGTGCCCATAATCGATAACTACAGAGCCAGTGGCTTGCTCCTCGTAATCCCTGTAAGAAAGAAAATAAGAAGCCTGAGAAAACCCCAGCCAGGAGAGATGACACTCAATTCCTCCTCCATATAAATAAGCATCGTCCCAAGACTGTGCATGGATCACAGTCCAGTAAATTATGCTAGTCCTTTCCATCATGGTAGGCTACTCTTTACAGACATTACTCATTAACATAATCAAACCCTATTAATTAGTAATTACTTTTATTAGCCACCCTTCTTTTTTAGAGAAGATTGCCATAT
>JAAUYG010264878.1_pt1 | contig 10061 bp, 4 predicted proteins | sample 7278091 | NCBI WGS metagenome assembly JAAUYG01 (sample SAMN14350201, study PRJNA611818) | marine sediment metagenome | isolation source: surface marine sediment (0.6m) | place: French Polynesia: Moorea | collected 2018-08
CAGCAGCAGCAGCAGCAGCAGCAGCAGCAGCAGCAGCAGTAGTAGTAGTAGTAGTAGTAGTAGTAGTAGTAGTAGTAGTAGTAGTAGTAGTAGTAGTAGTAGTAGTAGTAATACCAGCAGTAACATTTTTTCCCGAAACTACGATTTTTACAACGCTTTTCAACATTTATGAATATTTTTTCTGCCAAACGAAACTTTTTATCTGTTCCGTGTGACAGTCGACACACAAAAAAGTTACTTCTTGGAATTTTGAAACTTAAAATTTTAAAAATTTGAAAAAGTTTTAAATTTAATGTTGTCAATGACTCGGAAATGACTAAAATCGTAGATCGATACTGAGCGAAATTCGGGACTCATGGGTACTAGTGACATATGTATGAGGTGGCTTTGACCTTATAATGTTCAACGTTTTGGGGGTCATTCGGTGCCATTGCAATGTGTCTAAAATTACGTTTCTCACAATGCTTCTTCTACACTTATGATTCTTGTTCAGCCAAACTATTTATAGATGTTCCCTGTGGCAGTCCAAACAAAAGTTTTTTTCTTGGAATTTTAGAAATTAAAAATTTGAGAAAAAAAAAGAAAAAGTTTAGTTCAAATTTAATTTGTTGCCTAACAGAAAATGAAATATCTTAGAATCTTGGAAATAGCTAATCACAATAGCTAATCACAGGGTGAAGAGGGAGGGGGGGTGAAATCGGAACACATGGGGACTAGTAGAACATATATGGTGACTTTGATATCAGCATGTTCAATGCCATTTTGGGGTTATTCAGGGGTCTCAAAATGCGCTGCAACTCTAAACACCTAACTGTAGAGCAAAACACATTTGAAGTTTGGGACTTGTGGGCTGCTTGTAGTACATATATTGTATATGAGGTAGTATTTCGGTTCAACTAGTGCACTTACTTGGTATCAAATAACATCTGTGCAAACTTACAAGTGTTACTTACTGCTATAGCCAAGCAGACAGCCATGGTCCTTGGACCTCTTTTAGTAAACCTGTTTACCTTTCTTTCCAGAAACCAAAATGACTAGCTTGGAGGAGATAGAGAAACTGTATTACAAAGCCATAGAGGAGGCCAAACTGGATGAGCCAGCAGGGGGAGATCTTGGCCCTCCAGGCTACTCCACCAAGGACTTCTCTCGCTGGACAAGAAAGGTGGATATTTTCACACTGGGTGAAGGGGCCGCGAATTTTGCCTTGAAGCCACACGAAGAAATTGTTAAGGAATTTGGGAAATATCGCCAGAATTTGACGGAGAAGCTTTCCAAAATTTTCACATGTGACGGTACTTATTTACCTGGTCAGCTAAAAGATATTGGGTCATGCTGGGATGGCAGCAAAGTGGGCGCTGTCAATGAAATGGACAGTCTGTATGTCATACATGGAGATCAATTTCTCATAAAAGAACACGGAGATAAACAGGGGGTTTACCACGTGTTTTTGAAGATAGGTTCAACCCTGCACGAGATTAAGCCACGAAACATACGTAATCAGTTTACTCAGAAGTACAGCCAATTAGTCTCTGAGCTGAAACTGCCTGACTGCTTGGAACATGGGGGTTATAAGGCCTTAAGGAGCAACCAAGACAATCGTGAAAATCCCAACAGAAGGTACAGTGATGTTCGGTACAATGGGCCTGCTGCGACATCTCAGTTCCTTGCTAAAGACAACAGTCTCCTGACCTGGGATATGACACCAGTCATTGTGTTACCATTAGATGTCCAAACCCAAGACGCCCTGAGGCAATCAATGCAAGCAATAATTGCTGACAATCCAGACAAAATGTTTCCACCGAGTGATGTTCACTTGATTCCAGATGTCGTCGAGAATGTTTGGAGAAGATCTACAGCTCAGATGGAAGCAGACATACTTCGTGTTCTGTGGAAGGAAGCGCCAATGAAGAAATCTCTGTCTTTCTGCAAAGTACTCTCGAGTCGATTAAAGCAATGGGCTGGCAAGGTTGAAATTGCTGATGCTGCTACCTTGGATATCGTGAACGAACTGCTTCAAAACTTAGCGGTTCAATTTGACGAAACATTTGCAGACGACCTTGACAAAAAGATGAGATTTGGTCACATATGGTTGCCGTCTGACAAGAAGGAGGAATACCATGAAGACACCAAGAGCAGTATATCGATAAATAATGCTGCAATCAAACATATCCTTTTTAAGGCCGCCTTCAAAAGGAAAGGGGCCTTTGGCTCAGAGGAAAATATGGATCTAGTCAAAGACTTAATAAAAGATGTGTTTGAAACTCTAGGAAACGAGGCAGTCTACAGCTCAGAACATGGCTTCTTGTCAGGAATCCGAATCTCCCACTTCTCCGTGTCTCCCACCGTGGTGCACAAGAAACTAGCGCTGGCCCGAGATGTCTGCCGACAATGTCGCACACTTGTACAGGAAGCGATGACAGAGGTACCAGTACCACTAGTTTAGATATACTACATATAATTGTGCAGTATTCATTTTCACATTAACTAATTATAACATATCGTATCATGTTGTTTCTTTCAAATTATATGCCATTTATCTTCAGTAACGCCTGTTGATTACCAGCATTTGAAGTCCTGAGATTGCAATAGTGTGAATAATGGAATAAAATACAACTGCAATTTTATGTCTCTAAGAATTTGATTCTCTGCTATTTCAGCCGACTTACACCATGGAGGTTGATATTTTAGCTGAACAACTGAATAACAGTATTTCCACGCCGAGAGAACTCAGATGTAGAGAATATGCGTTCAAGCTCAAGATGAATCCTTGGCAACATCCCACCTTTGACCCGAACATATATCATCTGCTTGCATTGCTCACACCTCTATGCCGTGGATGTGGCGGTGTTATCTACTTCTTGACCGATGACATACAACCTGTGACACAGGAAATATTCCAAGTTTACAAAGAAAGATTTAAAACACTAATTGCCAGCCACTTAGAATCATTTTCTCCATGGACAAACATGGTTCAGGTAGGCTTAAAATTGGGCACACACAGGTCTTGGGCTGCTCTACTGTTGAAAAGGTCTGATGTGACACTAAAATACCCACCAGTGGAGACCGAGGGCACTGGGAAACCTACCGCGTTTGACATTGACATATTTGGGCACATACATACAATAGTTGTATCAGACACACAGAACCAGAGCAACATAGCAAAGAACAGACCCTCGGTATCTTCTGGTCATGGAACAGAAAGATCAGCATTACCACAAGCAAACAGTCAAAAGAATATTCCTCATCAAACTGAACAGGAAACTTCATCCGCATCTGCACCGTCACCAGTAACAGTTCTTGCACACAGCGATGACACTGAGATTCTCAAAATGGACTTTTCTTCCTGTCAGAGACTAGACTGGACAGAAAACACGAAAGACTGGCAGAAATATGTTACGATAAAGGAACTGAAAACTGATGATATCGTCGAATCATGTCCCATATGGAAGCCAACACAGCCCATGAAGATCACACCAGACAGAGATTTCTTACGGTATTTGTTTGCGTCTGAAACGTTCATGGACGAAACATTGTCTGCAGTTACAACCTTTGACCCCGGATGCGCAGTTGTGTGCAGGACGTGGAGATTCCACATAGATGACAGTGTCCCCGAGGAGCTACCTCCTGGGCACATCTGTGACATACTGACTGTCACAGACACAGGCAGGCTGTCGTTTTGGGTGGTAATAAACAACCTTGACAAAGAGAAAATCCATAGTGTGATGGAATACTTGATGACCACTGGACGCATGCTGAAGTACCAGCTTATTCAGAAAGGGGAAGGTGATGACTTGTCAAACCTGTGGATAGACTGTCGGTTGCTTCCTAACTCCACCTCACACTCAACGGAGCAGGCAGTAAAGCTGAGACTGTCTGAATGTCAAGAGATTCAAGAGCATCTTCATGACATGTGCCAAAATGGAGTAGACGTTTCATTACTACAGCGGACACTTACAAAATTAATCCTTTCTAAAGAATCCCCACTGAAACGGTGTGTTGGTGAACACACAAGTATCACTCTGTCTGCACAACAGGCTGAGGTACTGATGCACAGGGCCAAGGTGAACTACATCACGGGTCCAGCTGGGAGCGGGAAGAGTTACACAGCCGTTTCTCTCTATAAAATGTATGGAAAGGAAAGAAGTGTGTACATATGCACGACAAAGGAATTTGTGGAGTACCTGAAATTCAATGGCTGTGCAGGAACGCTTATGTGTTGTGACCAAGATCTTTTGAAAGAAATTGAGAGTGGGACATTTGATAATAAAATCTGTGTTGTAATAGACGACTGTCACAAGTTGATGTGTACAAAGAAATCTATGAAGAAACTATTCAAGGTCTTGAAGGAAAACAGAGATATGTCTCTCTTTGTGTTTGCTGATAATGACTACCAGTCCTTTGATAGGAGAAGACAGCAATCTATACATGATTGCATTCAGGGTCTTGCGCACAAGGTGCTCCAAGACACCCCTCTCAATTTTCGATTGACAGACATATACCCCAACACAAGGAAAATTGTATCCTTTATGCAGGCTGCCATCCAGGACGTATATGATGGGCATCAGAAAATCGAAAGTGTAAACATTGAGAATGGTGATGGAGTTGAATGCACCACCATGTCCAGTCTTTGGGAAAACAGCCCAGACAATGATCTTGTTGTTTATCTCTGCTCTCTGCTGCTATCTGGAAACTACAGCCAATCAGAAGTGGCCATCCTGTTTGAATCTTCATATTCGCCTGACAAAATCCGGCAATGTAAAGATATTGTAGCAGCAAATGTCCCCGGGGTCACCGTGCAAAATGCGGACACGTTCCCTCGAACAGGTGTTATCGTGGACACTGTGGACAGCTTTCTTGGTCTGGATGCCAGTGTCTGTGTATTCATTCTCTCAAATACACGGAAAACATTGGTGCATCCTCTACAAAGAATTTTCCAGCAGAAAACGACGCGATGTGATATGAATATGTATAATCCACGTTACGAAGTCTTTCTGGCGTCAAGAGCCACCTACAAGGCTGTGTTTGTGGTGCCAGAACTACACGAGGATCTGGTTCATCAAATGAAATTTGATCACTTTCAGGTCTGTGCATGGGAAGTAAATAAATCCTCCTTTCTACTGCGGTATAACTCGTGAACGAGTAACGTAGTTACACACTCAGTATTCGGAAAGGGTTATAGGCACATCTAACTATAAAGCAAACTAGAGGCCTATGCAACTTTTATGATTTGCTTTACATGAAAAAATTAGGATTCAATGGGGAGATAGCTTAGTGCAGTCATAGCGGCCGTTGTTACCAGCAGCCTGTATTCGTTCGTTTTCAGACTCAAGTTTAAATCTGTGTTGTTTACTTTTTCGTATGATAAAGAATGTAGTTATTTTTACTTCTCATTTATTAGTAAACCATTTGTATTAAACTATTTTTACCTAAGATTAAATTGGAAGAAACAGCTTTGTGTAGCTCATCTAAACTGTTACGTATGGAATATATAGTGCTAGAACTCATTAGAATATCCAAACGTGAACAGTCTGGAAAGAGTCGACCTACTCTGTGGTGGAGTCCTTTGTCAGAGTCTCTGATATAACTTCTGCCTTCTAGCGTCCCGGTTAATGGTTTGTACTAAAGCACAGCCAAAAGTCTATTATGTTACTACGTTATTCAACCAAACGTCTCCCGCTGTGGGGTCTGCATGGAGCTTTGCTGACCGGATTGTACAATCGACCCGGAGGGGAGGGGGGGGGGGGGGCAGTCACATTAATTAAGAAGAATTATCTTGATTTGGGATGTTTGTCTCGAGGTTTCTTATGCATCGTGATTTGCTGTGTTGTGTCTGTTCCAGCCGCCTGTGCAGTTCAGGAATCTCAGAGTGACCGAGCGACAAACGATACAGATGGGTAGCTGGCTGGAGGGTTTCTGTTGCGATGACAGCAAAATGTACTGTTTGGAGCGACCAAAGGAGAGCGTCATGCTATGGCTGAGAGTGTATGATATCAGTGGAGCTGACGACAGCTGTTTTAATCTGTTAGACAAGGCGGAGGTGAATCATGTGCTTTGGTACGGTCGTCCACGTGTAGACAGCTCCCACCGGGTCTATGTACCGTGTGAGACTTCTGGTGTGAGGGTGTTCCACTGTCAGGAGGGTCGTCTGCTGCCAGCCAGGGACCCGCTGAGATGTGTGCGAAATGCCTGTAGTATCTGTGTCCACACGGCAGACACTGTATTTGTGTGTGACAGATTTACCGTCCATCTGGTCAATGTGTCTACGGACACAGTGATCAGACAGCTGGAGACACCAGCACAGGTACTAGGCGACCCACCACACCACGTGTCCGTACTGGGGCAGACGGTCCTAGTATGCTACGGCATCAACACCCTGGTGATATATCGCAGTGACAGCCCGATCCCTGGCCGGGTGTTACAGACACCAGAGGGACTGTCGTTTGTAAGTAGCATAATCACAGACAGTCATTCCTCCAGCTTCCTCGTTACAGACAGTCAATCTGTGTTTGTTCTCGATTTCAACCTTTTCTGGCACAGGATAGTATACAAAGGGGCGGGTATTAAAGGGCTACTCTTAGAGGATGAACACAGGAGGGCAGCCATAGCGGACTGTGCTGTGGTCCAGTCACAGCTCTGGCTGGGCTATGGCATTATTGGTATCATTGATGTACTGACATCTCAGTGACAGACCCCAGGGTATCAGGCACACACTGGACCAACATCGGAATCTGTAATAATAATGCACATAATGTGGCCTATCGTCGAATCAACCTGGGCTGGTAGAGTTTGGGGTAAAAATCCCAGCTCACAACGGTCTAAAATTGCTGCCATTTCCCAATGAAGAAACCAATGACTATATCACAGCAGATAGATCGTTGGGGCATGATTGTATATAATAGTTAACAATATAGGCGCATATTAGTAAATAATAGTTTGATAACTATAATCACACATTTCACCACCTCAACTGAACAACTATCTTTGTCAATAATGGTAACATCTATACAAAACGCCATATTTTATAACTATTATTATTTCGCGAACATGTACATATAACACATAATTTTGAATATTCACGATCTTTACCCATGCTCGACCGCATAGGACCAATTGTATAAACTGGAGTTTAAGTGGTTTAAGTGGTTAAATCCCTGGTTTAAACTTGGTCTGATCAAAACTGGTTTTACTGTGGCTTAAACAGTGGTTTTAAGCTGGATATATTTGCGTGTATACATGCCGATATACATGTACAGGCATAGCTTTGGATGTTATATCAAGTGATATTGACATTTGTGGTTTACGAAATGTGTGTAAAGGTATTTTGGAAGATATTTGTGAGTTTAAAGCACGATCCTGTGGTACAAAATACATTAGCATCCACGGAAAACATGGAAACGCAACTGCGGCTATGACTTGTGTTTCAAAATGACATGGCCTATATATTAGATATGCCAATATTACTCGGTTTGTGGGACTACATTATGTCCAGGCATTGGTATTGTTTTTGCCATGTCACGTCTTGTCGCGTAGTCAGAGTTGTTGTTACTACTTGAATCAGCAACATACCTAGCTATTGGAATAATGAGAACATCCATAGACTGGTTAGATCTTTACTCTGGCCAGAGTTTCTCTTCTTGGGGAAAAAAAGAATACAATTTCCCTATCGCACAGGGATGGCCAGGAAAGCATCGAGAATGCTGTTACAGGCAGTCGACGTACTCACGCCATGTACATCCCAGTGCGGTTTGTCAATTGCATGTAGAGTAAAAGAGCAGTGTCAGTAGAGTGAAGGGTAGGGGGTAAATATCAGGTCCTGATTCCTCCCATTGTGTCCCGATTAGATATTGTCACTACTGAAATCGATTATATCCATCACTGTACCTCGTCGAAGCTGATGGCATCATAAAACAATCCACCTTATACGCATCCAGAGGATTTGTTCCATACCTACTAAACACACGCTCCCTTCTTAGTCCACGGTTACGGAATAGCTTTGCATATCTTTGCACATGTTCTATTTTTGCTTACTTGTCTTAACCTAACATTCACCGGTGAATGTTAAACTGTCTTATATACCTGTAGGTGCATAGACAAATAAATAACTCCACTGATATATGTATGTGACATAATTTGTATTCAGCATTTTATAAAAAAAAAATCTTTTTACCCAAGGGGTCTCTATGGATGCATAGAAATAACAACAGACACAATATCTGCAAGATGTGGTCATTATAGGTAGGTTACTTATATATCCAGGTGGTCTTTGTAGCAGATTTAGCTATACTTGAACTACAAAGTGTTGACTTTCATGTGGAATCAACATATGTAAAATGTTTACTTTTACATTTCTTTGCTGGAATTTATTCTTTGAAATTGAATCTGTGATTTTGTGCTGATTATGGGCGTATAGGCATCTGTACAGATATGTTACTCGTTACAATACGCTTATACGTTACCATATGCTTTCATTCTATGGGATCTATATAGAAACGGCCTTGCTATATTTGTTCAAGGCCAGGCAACCGACTATTCAACAGAACAGTTCTGTGCGGATCCGTACATTGTTATATATTGTTATCTAGAACAAGATAATTATGCTGTATATTTTTACATACAGGTTATGTTGGAATACTTCACGGGTCGCTTTCTTGTTAAAATATAGGGAATCGATATGTACAAAAAATCACCGCAATCTTTTAAAAACGGTTATTGTCCGCTTATTGCTTGACGATATTCGTGACAAATTGAGCTTGATACGACAACGTTCGTTGTGTATTTGGTGATGAACCCGGGTTCGTATGTTTATGTTAGTAAACACATGTTTTAAAAAAAACTGTCTGAAAGGATTGTACCTAAATGTTGAGGCGTTTAACATATTAAAGTATATATGACATGTACAGTGGACCAATATTTATGGGTACTGAATGTCAACACTCAACAATCTCATGTTTCACCTCGTTAATTACTCATGAATGCACTGCTTGACTCATGCTTATCGGATCACCACTTGTGCAGTCTAACATCAATTATTTCATTTACACATTATTCGAACATAAGTTTGAACGCCGGTATATAATTTTGTATTAAAGTTTAATAATGTTTTTTTGGCTTTGTCTCAGGTAATATATCCTACCAGAGTTCCTATTTCTGAGCCTAGTTAGAAAAGTTGAAGCAGTGATGGGACCTCTGGAATACACCTTTATAACTGGAAACCTGGCTCCACAAGCTGTTTTGACGCTTGATTTGACACGGTTTCTGTATCAGGTCAAAAAGTGCAAAACAAACTACTTACCGAACCAGGGTTTAATTGCACAATTTTAGCCTCGCGTAGTTCTGTATGAGCAAGGCTAATAAGGATACGTTTTTTTTTTCAATGTACGCCTTCTAACAAAATTAAATACAACACAATGTACGCCTTCTAACAAATTAAATACAACACACGGCAAATATTTTTGTTTTATTTTAAAAAATATTGTAAAACTATGCAGGTTCAGCTCCCATAGAATATGAGAGTACACTCAGACGTTCCACCTGACAGTGTAACTATTTTCCCGACGCAACCTCCATACCCATTCATTGCAGTATGACATTGAAGGAAAGTCTCTTCTCAGTTACTCTGGCAGTCTCTTTGTCACCTGAACCTCAAAAAGTTGGCTCAACCTTTTTATCTGACTACAATTCAGAAACTACTAGCTTATGTTATAATATTACACATGTCGGTATTGATAAACGCCTAAATAAACTGGAGCCTTTTTACATGCATGCACTTGGTATCTTTAATAAAGACCTGTGATAAATGATATCGACACTAAGGGTCCCAATCTTAGATACAAGAGTAAGTAGTTCCATATACTTGTATTTGTACAGCGACGACGCCAACGGCTTGGTTGAGCCTTGTATCTCCAGCTGAAAGAAAATCGACACAATCCTAAGCTTTGTATCGTTTCGCAAGATGAATTTTCCATCGGTACGTGAATATTACCCGCGCCAGGCGCTGTCCGGCCTAGCCGCTAGGCGGAGGCCGGACGTATATATAGATCCAGACGCTCCAGGGACCGTCA